>LXNJ01001112.1_pt1 | contig 16551 bp, 14 predicted proteins | sample 809081 | NCBI WGS metagenome assembly LXNJ01 (sample SAMN04870510, study PRJNA318959) | sponge metagenome | biome: sponge; feature: marine sponge reef; material: water | host: Petrosia ficiformis | place: Greece: Milos, Mediterranean Sea | collected 2013-05-29 | depth 5-7 m
GTAGTCGCCGATGCGGGCCAGCACGTCGCCCAGCATGAGCTGCGACTCGATGCGGGCGATCGACGAGCCGATGCAGCGGTGGCCGCCCAGGCCGAACGCCAGGTGCTTGTTGACGGCACGGTCGATCCGCACCTCGTCGGCGCCGTCGAAGGCCGACGGGTCGTGGTTGGCGGCCACCCAGCTGATGAACACCACATCGCCGCGGCGGATCTGGCGGCCGCCCAACTCCACGTCGCGGGTGGCGGTGCGGGTGAGGGTCTCGCTGGGGCTGTAGAAGCGCAGGAACTCCTCCACCGCGGGTCCGACCCGGTCGGGGTCCTCGATGAGGCGGGCCCGGTCGTCGGGATGGATGCCGAGATGGTGCAGGCCCCACGACACCAGCGATGTGGTGGTGTCGAGCCCGCCCGCCACCAGGTTCCACATGACCCCGGTGATCTCGTCGTCGGTGAGCGGGCGTCCGTCGATGACCGCGCTCACCAGAGCGGTGGTGACATCGTCGGCCGGGTTGGCCCGGCGGAAGGCGGCGAAACCGGCCAGCTCGGCCCACATTTCGTCGCGGCGGGCCACCGCGCTGCGGAACCTCGGGTCGGAGGGCTCATACGACGCGGTGGCGTGAAAGAAGTCGGCGTAGTGCCTCCAGTTGGACGACTCCATGCCCATCAGCTCCAGGGTCAGCACCGCCGGGACCGGGGTGGCGTAGTCGAGCACCAAGTCCGCCGCGCCGGCTTCGACGACCTGGTCGAGGAACCACGCCGACACGGCCTCCATGCGGGGCCGCTGGCGCTCGATGACCCGGGTCGTCATGTAGGGGTTGAGCACCCGGCGAAGATCGGCGTGCTCGGGACCGTCGATCTCCGACACCCCCATGCGGGGCACGTACGGCGGCCGCGGTATGCCGCAGATGCCGTGGTAGGAGATCCCGTCGTCGGAGTCGGGCTCGTACTTGTGGGCGAAGGTCTCATTGTCGCGGGCCACGGCCGCCACCGACTCGTAGTCGGTGACCATCCAGAACCCGCCGTAGTGCTGGTTGAACACCACCGGGCACTGCTCCCGGAGCTCCGCATAGCGGCCGTGGCGGTGGGCGATGAAGTCGGGCGCCTGATGATCGACGTCGATGGTGCCCTCGTGCACGTCGGCAGAACCTCCTGCGACTGGCTACCCCCGAGTCTGCCACCCGCGCCGCGGCAGTAGGCCGCAGATGGAGGGCCGCCGCGCCGATAGTGTCGCGTCGGTGACTGACCAGGACGCTCACACAACCGAGGGAACCCAGCAGCCGGCCATGACGATCGCCGAGGCCGACGCCATGCTCACCGGCCCCGGCGGCTTCTTCGAGATCGTCACCGAGACGGTGAACGGCGTCGACATGGGCGTGGTGGCCAGCCCGCACAACAGCCTGCGAGACCTGCTGGCCGCGTCGGCCAACCACGGCGGCGACGGATCGGCCCGCTACTACCTCTTCGACGACGGTCGCAGCGCCACCTTCGCCGAGAACATCGCCCAGGCCGCCGCGGTCTCCGCCGGGCTCGCCGAGCGCTACGGCGTCGGGCCCGGCGACCGGGTGGGGCTGCTGGGCGCCAACCAGCCGGGTTGGATCCAGGGATTCTGGGGAACGGTCAGCGCCGGAGCCGTCGCGGTGGCCATGAACGGCTGGTGGAAGGGCGACGAGATCCGCTACGGCATCGAGCTGACCGATCCCAAAGTGCTCATCGCCGACCGTCGCCGCCTGGAGCGCCTCGACGGCGATCCCGGGATACCCGTGATCGGTATGGCTCCCGACGAGGCGGATTCGGTCGACAGTCTGATCGAGGCCTACCGGGACGCATCCTTGCCCGATGTCGAGATGGCCGTCGACGATCCGGCCGCCATCCTGTTCACGTCGGGCACCACCGGCCGGCCCCGGGGCGCGATCCAGACCCATCGCAACTTCTTCGCCTATCTGAGCTGCGCCTACATGATCGGCGCCCGCCAGTTCGTGCGCTTCCCGGGCGAGTCGATGGATGTGGGCGGGCCGACGCTGGCATCCAGCCCGCTGTTCCATGTGTCGGGCCTGCATGCCTGCGCGGTGATGGCCGTCGGCGCCGGCTTCAACCATCTGTGGACCACCGGACGCTACGACGCCGAGAAGATCCTGCGCCTAACCGAGGAGCACGGCATCGCCCGCTGGTCGGGGGTCACCACCCAGGTCTGGCGGCTGGTCGAGCACCCGCGGCTGGGCGACTACGACGTGTCGTCGGTGGTCAGCATCGGCGGAGGCGGCTCGGTCTGGTCACCGGAGCTGCAGGAGATTTGCCGCACCGCCCTGCCCCATGCCCGAGTCAGCGTGACCATCGGCTACGGGCTCACCGAGAGTTCGGGTCTGGCCACCAGCGCCGCCGACGACGTGCTGCGGGCCTACCCCGACTCGGTCGGCTACCCGCTACCCACCGTCGGCGTGCGCATCACCGACGACGGCGGCGCCGAGCTGCCGGAGGGCGCCGTCGGCAACATCTGCCTGTCTGGCCCGATGGTCACCCCCGGCTACTGGAACGACCCCGTCGCCACGGCCGAGACGATCCGCGACGGCTGGCTGCGCACCGGCGACTACGGCTACGTCCGCGACGGGATGCTGTTCCTGGTGAGCCGGCGCAGCGACCTGATAATCCGCGGCGGCGAGAACATCTACCCCACCGAGATCGAGCAGCGCCTCGACGCCCACCCTGCCGTCGCCGAGTCGGCGGTCGTGGGAGTCGAGCACCGTGAGCTGGGCCAGGAGGTGAAGGCGGTTGTGGTGGTCGGCGAGGATCCGCCCGACGAGGGCCTGATCTCCGAACTCAGGGCCTGGGTGGCCGCTACATTGGCCGACATCAAGGTGCCGGCGCACTGGGAGCTGCGAACCGAGCCGCTGCCCCGGAACGCCACCGGCAAGATCCTCAAGCAGGTCGTGCAGGGCGACGCCGACTACGACTTCATCGAGGAGTAGCCACCCCGCAGCAAGGAGGACCGCCATGGACATGAACGACATGATCCTGGTCAGCGTCGACGACCATCTGTGCGAGCCGCCGGACATGTTCGACGAGCACCTCCCGGCCAAGTGGCGCGACGAGGCGCCCAAGGTCCTCCACACCGACAACGGCGACGACGTGTGGACCTTCAACGGCTCGATCATCCCCAACATCGGCCTCAACGCCGTGGCCGGCCGGCCCAAGGAGGAGTACGGGATCGAGCCCACCAGCTTCGATGAGATCCGGCCCGGCTGCTACAACGTCGCTGAGCGGGTCAAGGACATGAGCGCGGGCGGGGTGCTCGGCTCGATGTGCTTCCCGTCGTTCCCCGGCTTCGCGGGCCGGCTGTTCGCCAACCACCCCGACAAGGACTTCGCCGCCGACCTGATCCGGGCTTACAACGACTGGCACATACAGGAGTGGTGCGGGGCCTACCCGGGGCGGTTCATCCCCATGGCCCTGCCCATGATCTGGTCGGCCACCGAGTGCGCGGCCGAGGTGCGCCGGGTGTCGGAGCTGGGCTGCCACTCGATGACCTTCACCGAGAACCCGGTGCCGCTGCACCAGCCCAGCTTCCACGACACCTACTGGGACCCGCTGTGGGAGGCTCTGGTCGACTGCCAGACGGTACTGTCCATCCACCTCGGGTCGTCGGGGCAGATGGTGGTGAGCGCGCCCGACGCCCCCATGGACGTGATGATCCACATGCAGCCCATGAACACGTCGATAGCGGCCGCGGACCTGCTGTGGTCGACGGTGCCTCGGCGCTACCCGGGGCTGAAGATCGCGTTGTCGGAGGGCGGCTCGGGCTGGGTGCCGTACTTCATGGACCGGGCCGACAAGACCTACGACATGCACCACCTCTGGACCGGCCAGTCCTTCGGAGACCTCAAGCCCAGCGACGTGTTCCGGCGCAACTTCCTGACCTGCTTCATCTCCGATCCGGTGGGGGTGGCCCTGCGCCACGAGATCGGCATCAACAACATCTGCTGGGAGATGGACTACCCCCACTCCGACTCGAACTGGCCCGAGGCGCCCGAGGAGCTGGAGGAGGTGTTCGCGGGCGTGCCTGATACCGACATCGACCGCATCACCCATCTCAACGCCATGGACTGGTTCTGCTACGACCCGTTCTCGGTGCTGGACCGCTCCCAGTGCACGGTGGGAGCGTTGCGGGCGTCGGTGGAGGGCCACGACGTTTCCGTCCAGTCCCGCGACACCGGCCGCCACGGCGGCAAGGACACGTCCCTTCAGGACTTCGCAGTCAAGGCCCGCTGACTCGGTCCCGCCCAGATCTTCTTGGGGTGAGTTGTGTGCCTCCACGACACAAAACTCACCCGAGATTCTGCGCAGGCGTTGCGCAGGCTTTGCGTGGGTCAGCGGGCTGAGGCTGAGAGCAGGTCGTAGGCGTTGTCGCGCATCACCTTGCGGACCTCGTCGGCGCTGAAGCCGGCGATGTCGTCGATGTAGGAGGCCGGCTCGGCCAGGCCCTCGGCGTGGGGGTAGTCGGAGCCGAACAGCATCCGGTCGGCGCCGATGCAGTCCTTGATCAGCTCCATGTCGTCCTCGAAGTAGGGCGACACCCACACGTTCTCGACGAAGGCCTCCACCGGATGGCGCTTGAACTCCCAGGGCATCTTGCCGTGGCAGATCTTGAGGTTGCGCAGCAGGTCGGGTACCCACATGGCGCCGTTCTCGATGGTGGCCAGGCGCAGCCGGGGGAAGCGGTCGAGCACACCGTGGCAGATCAGGGCCGCGAACGTGTCGGAGATGGAGCGGTCCGAGAAGGCCACCAACGGGAAGGCCATGTGCTTGAACGCCTCGAACTGACCCCGGTTGGGCTCCCAGACCCTGCCGTACTGGACGGTGCCGTTGAGGCCGGCGTGCATGGCCATCGGCACCCCGGCCTCCTCGAGCCGGGCCCAGATGGGGTCGTAGTCGGGCATGCCCGGCGACTGGTAGCCACCTCCGGTCGGCACCGGCCCGGGGACGGTGCACACGATGCGGGCCCCCATCTCCAGCAGCCGCTCCAGCTCGTCCACCGCCAGCTCGGGATCGGCGAAGGTGAGCATGGGCGCGGCGAAGATGCGGCCGTCGCGGTCGAAGCCCCAGTCCTCGTCGAGCCAGGTGTTGAAGGCGCTGAAGGCGGCGTGGAGTGCGGGGATGTCGCGCTTGAGGGCCTCCTGCATCCCCACTCCCTGGGTGGGAAACAGCATCACCGACTCCAGGCCCTGCTGGTCCATCAGATCCACCCGGGCGGCCCGGTCGCGGAATCCGGGGTGGTCGTCCAGGGGGTCGAGTTCGCCGAACATCTCCGCGATGTCGCGTCCCTCCAGGTTGCGGCCCCGGAAGTAGTCCTCGAGGCTGCCCGGCTTGGCGATCGGGTCGAAGGTCGGGTTGGGGATGAACTTGTTGACCTTGCCGGCCACCATGAAGCGCTTCCGGCCGTCTATCTCGGCCCACTGCATGCAGCGCTTCTTCATCGACGGCTCGATGTGGCGGATGAAGGCGTCGGGGGCCTCGTAGTAGTGCTCGTCCACGTCGAACGCCCTGAATCCCAAGTCTGATGCCACGTTCCGATGCTATCCGGGCGCCCGGCCGGCGGGTCCTGTCACGGGCGCGCCATGGCGCCGCGAGCGGCGCCATTGCTTGCCCCCGTGCCACCCCCCGGCCTCACTGGTTCGGCACGCTGAAGGATCAGTATTACAGATGTTTTCTATGAATAAAGTTATATATCAAATTCGGCCCTGCTAACTTGCCCTCTATGGACCCGACGATCGCCGCCACCGTCATAGGCGTGCTGATGTCGGTTGCCTTAGGAGCCTTCGCCACCGCGTTCGCCTGGCTGCGATCCGACACGAACTCCCGCTTCGATAGTGTCGACGCCCGATTCGACAAGATGGACGCCCGCTTCCAGCGGCTTGAGACCAAGGTCGACGGCCTGATCCTCGGGCTCACTCGCAGGGGCTTCCTAGCCGACCCGGAAGTACCCCCAGGCGCCAACGACTGAGATGGGGCCGACAGTCGCCGTCATCTTCATCGGCGTTCTATACGCGATTTCATTCGCCGCTTTCATCATTTCGTTCGCCCGGCTGCGGTCTGACATGCATGCCGGATTCGATCGGCTTGAAGCCCGGCTCGACAGCCGATTCGACCGGCTCGAAGCACAATTCGACCGGCTCGAAGCCCGGCCGCATGACCTCATCGTGGCACCGGAAGACGCTGACGCTCGACCGAACCCAGAGCCTCAAGCGCCGATGACTGACTCGCCGTAGCGGGCAAGAGACTCAAGTGAATGGGGCAGGGAGTCGACGGCGATGTGGGCCGCGCACCAGGTGACGCCGAGGCTTGCCAATTCGTCCAGCGCCTCTAAGTGGACGTCCGGGTTGAAGTCTTCATCAGCGGGGCTTCCACCGGTGAGCGTTGTGAACGAGACGTCGATCTCGGCCGGGTCGCGGCCGGCTGAGTCGGCTTGGCGCCATAGGTCTTCGAGCAGGGTGCGCAGGTCTTTGAGCGTCTCCAAGGGCACGGTTCGGGCGGTAGCGGCCAAGCCTCGGGGAGCAGGGAACGGGACCCAGCCGTCGGCCTTCTCGACGACCCGGCGGCGGCTCAGGCGGCTGTTGCCTCCGATCCAGATGGAGATCGGCCGTGACGGCTTCGGGTTGGCGGTCTGGCCGTGGGCGGTGAAGTTGCGGCCCTCGTGGCGGAAGTCGTCGGTGGTCCAGACGCCCCGCATGACTTCTATGGCCTCGTCGAAGAGGTCGTTGCGCTGGTCGAAGTCCACTCCCAGAGCCCGGTACTCGCCCTTGAGGTAGCCGGTGCCCACGGCCAGCACGAAGCGTCCGTTCGACAGCGCATCGATGGTGGCCACCGACTTCGCCACCAGCAGCGGGTTGCGGTAGGGCAGCACGACCACGTTGGGGATCAGCAGGATTCGCTCCGTGACCGCCGCACAGAAGGCAAGCGCGGCGAAGGGGTCGAGCGCGTCGTGGCCTCCGGCGCTCATCCAGCGGTGCGTCGGCGCGGGATGGTCGGTGAAGCCGATCCCGTCGAAGCCCGCTTGCTCGGCCGCTCGGGCGAACTCCAACACTCCCCGGCGGGTGGCGAACGCTGCGCTGTCCCGGCCAGAGGCCATGGGGTAGGTGACCGAGAACCTCACCGGTCGGCCCCTTCCCGGAAGCGGCGGTAGCGGCCCTCGGCTGCAGTCGCATGCGCGGGCCGGGGCTCGACCTGACGGGCAACCCGACCCCAGCGCCGGGCCTCGGACGTGTCAGCCTCCAACCCGGCCGTGACCCGGCTGTGATAGGCCGCGCCCAGAGCGGCGCTGTACGGCTCGGCCGCCACGTCCACAGACAGGCCGGTGGCGTCGGCCAGCGCCTGAATCCAGGCCGCAGACCGGGTGCCGCCACCGACAGCCACGATCCGGTCGGCGCGGAGGCCGGAGAGATCGATGTGGTGCCGCACCACGAACCCGGCCGCCTCGTAGGCGGCCATGAGCACATGGGCCGGCGTGTGGCCGACATGGAGGTCCAGCAGCTCGGCCCTGCGGTCGGTGTCGTGCAGGGGCGTGCGCTCACCCCTCGGGTAGGGCAGCCAGACCGGAAGGTCGTCGGGCCGCAGCGCCAGCAGTTCTTCAGAAGGCGTGTCGCCCACCAGAGCCCGCACCTGGTCGACGAACAGGCCGCCCGCGTTGCTGGCCCCGCCGACGGCCATTATTCCGGCCCGGGCCGAGGGGAACGTCCACAGGCCCTCGACCTCGATCCACTCGTCGGTGAGTATCCACGGCAGCAGGGTCGTGCCGCACATCACCAGCACGTCACCAACATCGCCGCAGGGAGCTGCCAGCTGCTCCCCCAGCGCGTCGATGGTGCCGGCCGACACCAGGGCTCCATCCCGCTCGCCGACCGCGGCCGCCCCCGCGCTTATCACCGGCAGCTGCTTCGCGCCCATGCCAATCTCGTCCAGCAGTCCCGGCGCCCAGACCTGACCGTCAGACATGGGAGTCATGGCCATGGCGGTCGAGGAGTCGAGGGCTGGGATCCCGCACAGCGCATGGTTGGCTGCGGACTGGGCCGGCCACAGCGCCTTCACCCCGTCCTGGCCGGCCAGCCAGCGGGCGAAGCCGACAGCCTCGCCGTTGGTGGCCTCGGTGCCTGATCCGACGCCCCGGCCCCGAGCATCGCCGTAGAGCAGGCCCGCGGTGACCGGCGTCCCTGCCGAGTCGACCCCGCACATGGACGGCACCATGGCCGACACGGTGACGGCGGCGATCGATCGTCCCGCGGCGCCCGCACTCACTTCGTGCCAGGCGGCCAGCACGCCGTCGATCCACGCCTGCTGCGGGTCGTGCTCGAACCGGCCAGGATCGGGCGCCACGACCCGGTGCGGGATCCGGGCTCGGGACACGACGTTGCCGTCGTCGTCGGCCGCGACCGCCTTGACCGAGGTCGTCCCGATATCGATCCCGACCGTCACATCCTGCATGCGCTCTCCCGTAGACCGTTCCCCGGCAGCCACCGCAATCTCTCACAGGACGCTACGCCTGCAAGGGCGCGGCCGCCCCACCGCGCAGGCTGATCGGTGACTGCGGCGCTAGCGTCGGCTCGTGAGTCGGCCACGGGTGTTGGTTACTGCGCCTTTGCGGGGCAGCGCCCTCGACGAGCTTCGAGGCTTTGCCGATGTGGTGTTCGACCCGTGGATCGAGCACCGGCCGATCAAGCTCTACGGTCCGGATGACTTCGCGGCCAAGATCCGGGCCGAGGGCGCCGACATCGTGGTGTGCGAGGCCGACTCCTGCAAGGGGCCAGTTCTCGAGCTGCCGCTGATCGCGATCGGGTGCACCCGGGCCCGGCCCGACAACGTCGACGTCGAGGCAGCCACCGCCGCGGGCATACCGGTACTACGAACCCCGGGTCGCAACGCCGACGCGGTGGCCGAGATGACGGTGGCGCTGCTGATGGCCGTCAACCGGTTCGTGGTGGCCGGCGACCGTGACGTGCGGGCCGGCACGATGTTCGGCAAGACCCTGCCGTACCAGCGCTACCGGGCCTGGCAGGTGGCGGGACAGACCGCGGGGCTGGTCGGGTTCGGCGCGGTGGCCCGGGCCGCGAAGTGGCGCCTGGAGGGCCTAGGCATGACCGTGGTCGCCTCCGATCCCTACGCCGGCGACGCCACCCACAGCCTCGACGACCTGCTGGGCACCGCCGACGTGGTCTCCATGCACGCCGCGGTCACGCCCGAGACGGCGGGCATGATGGGCGCCGACCAGTTCGCTTCCATGAAGCCGGGAGCCGTCTACCTCAACACCGCGAGGGCCGCGCTGCACGACACCTGCGCTCTGGTGGAGTCCTTGGAGTCGGGGCACCTAGGCGGCGCCGGGCTCGACCACTTCGAGGGGGAGATCCTGCCCACCGACCATCCCCTCACCACCATGGACAACGTGGTGCTCACCCCCCACATCGGCGGAGCCACCTACGACGTCGAGAGCAACCAGACCGCCATGGTGGTGGCCGACATCAGGGCCATCCTGGCCGGTGAGCGGCCCCTGCACTGCGCCAACCCGGAGGTCCTTGAATGACTGGCTCCGACTCCGCCGCCGATCCTGTCCATCGGGCGGTGGTCGACGCGGCCCGGGAGATGGAACGGGCCGGCCTCGTGGTCGGAACGGCCGGAAACGTCTCAGGGCGCCGGGCTGACGGCTCGATCTGCCTCACGCCGTCGTCCACCCCCTATCCCGACGTCACACCAGACAACCTCGCCGTACTCACCCTCGACGGCCAGCAGCTGAGCAGTTCCGGCGAGCCCTCCACAGAGAAGGCCATGCACCTGGCCTGCTACAACGCCTTCGACGAGGTCGGCGGGGTGGTGCACTGCCATCCGCCCCACGCCTCGATGTTCGCGTTGGCCCACCGACCGATCCCGGCGAGCATCGAGGAAGTCATCATCTACGTGGGCGGTGACGTGCCCGTGGCCGACTATGCCACCACCGGCACCGACGAACTGGCCTCCGAGGTGGTGCGCCACCTCGGTGACCGGGGCGCGGTGCTGATGGCCAACCACGGCCTGCTGTGCGTGGGCAAGTCACCCGACGACGCGCTGCACACCGCGCTGGTGGTGGAGCACACCGCCAAGATCATGTTCGGGGCGGAGGTCCTGGGCGGCGTGGTGCCGCTGCCAACCAAGATCGCCAAGGACTTCGCAGGGATATACGGCTACATCCGCAGCACCTGGTAAGAACCGGGGAAGGACGAGACATGCAGCACATGCTCTACGAGACCGACGGTCCAGTCGCGGTGATCACCCTGAACCGGCCCGACAAGGCCAACGCCGTCAGCGGGCTCACACTCGACGAGATGGACGAGTGCTTCACCCGGGCTGCCGGCGACGCGGAGGTCCGGGTGATCGTGCTGCGCTCCATCGGCAAGCATTTCTGCGCCGGCCACGACCTGTCCGGCTCCGACGAGGCCCTCACCAAGGCCGCTACCGGCGACAGCGGCCCGGCCAGGGGCAGCTTCGTGGACTGGAAGGAGCGGGGCCTCGAAGCCATCTACGAGTGGGAGGCGGTCCACTACCTCGGCTACAGCCGCCGCTGGCGGGACATTCCCAAGCCCACCATCGCAGAAGTGCAGGGCCAGTGCATCGCCGGGGGGTTGATGCTCTGCTGGCCCTGCGATCTGATAATCGCCGCCGACAACGCCATGTTTTCTGATCCGGTGGCGCGCATGGGCATCGGCGGGGTGGAGTACCACGGCCACACCTGGGAACTCGGGCCCCGCAAGGCCAAGGAGATGCTGTTCACCGCCCGCCGGATCAACGCGACCGAGGCTGAGGCGGCCGGCATGGTCAACCGGGTCGTGCCCCTCGACGAGCTCCACTCCGAGACGATGGCGCTGGCCCATGAGATCGCCCGGATGCACCCGTTCGCGCTGGCCCAGGCCAAGCGGGCCGTCAACCAGACCATGGACATCCAGGGCTTCTACTCGGCACTGCAGTCGGTGTTCGACATCCATCAGACCGGCCACGGCAACGCCCTGTCGGTGGGCGGTTACCCGATCCTCACCGGCCTCAGCGACATGAAGAAGTCCCAGACCTGACACCAGGCCCGCGACTGCGGGAGCATCATCGAGGCGACCTAGCGTGAGTCCGTGAATCTGTGGGAGCGGCCGGAAGTGCACGCCCGGCGCTGGTTCCTGCTGGGGGTGCTGAGCCTGACCCTGGTGCTGGTGGTGATGTCGGTCTCGGGCCTGAACGTCGCTCTGGCCACCCTGCAACGCGATGTGGGCGTCACCGGTCCGCAGTTGCAGTGGATCGTGAACACTTACGCCCTGGCCTTCGGCGGGCTGCTGATGACCGGTGGGGCCATCGGCGACCGCTACGGCCGCAAGGGAGCCCTGCTCGGGGGCCTGCTCGTGTTCGGGCTCGGCGCGCTCCTCGGAGGACTGGCCGACTCGGCCGAGGTGATCCTGTTCGCCCGGGGAGCGATGGGGGTGGCGGCCGCCTTCGTCATGCCGGCCACCCTGTCTCTGCTGATCGAGATCTTCCCGCCCCCAGAACGGCAGACTGCCATCGCGATCTGGTCGGGATTCGCCGGAGGGGGCGCCGCCCTCGGGCCTGCCTTGACCGGCCTTTTCGTCACGGGGTGGTGGATCGTGCCGTCGTGGGGCTGGGAGGCCGGCTTCCTCTACAACGTGCCGCTGGTGGCCGTGGTGATGATCGTCATGGCGCTGTGGCTGCCCCGATCCCGCGACGAGCGGCCCCGGCACCTCGATCCCATCGGCGCGGGGCTCTCCATCGTCGCCATGACCGCGCTGATCTACGGCATCATCGAGGGGCCCGAGCAGGGCTGGACATCGGTGCCGGTCCTGGCAGCCTTCGCGACCGCGGTCGTGTTCGGCGCGGTCCTGCTGAGATGGCAGCAGCGGGCCCGCCATCCGATGCTGCCGCTCGAGCTGTTCAGCGACCGGCGCTTCAGCGTCGGCTCCGCGGTCGTGTCCATGACCTTCGTGGTGATGATCGGCTTCTGGTTCCTGCTGGCGCTGTACGTGCAGTTCTCGCTGGGATACAGCGCACTGGAGGCCGGGCTGGCCACGATGCCCGAGGCGATCGCGTCGATGGTGGTGTCCCCCTTCACAGCCCCCCTGGCAAAGCGGTTCGGGTCGCGCCGGATAATGTCCCTCGGCTTCGCGGTGCTGGCGGCGACCTTCCTGCCCCTGGCGATGGTCGGCACCGACACCAGCTACTGGTTCCTGCTGGGGCCGCTAGTGCTGGCCGGCGCGGGTCTGGCCCTGGCCATGACCCCGGCCACCAACGACATCATGGTCGCCACCCCCTACGAGAAGGCCGGCATCGGCTCGGCCGTCAACGACACCGCCCGGGAGCTCGGGGCGGCCCTGGGCATCGCCACCCTGGGGGCGCTGTCCACCTCGATCTACCGCAACACCGTGAACGTCGACATCCTGCCGCCCGAGGTAGCCGAGGCGGCCGGCGAGTCGATGGGCGCGGCCATCGAGGCCGTGTACGGCCTGTCCCAGTCGGGGGTGCTCAGCGATGCGGCCGCTCAGGCGACGATCGCCGAGACGTCACAGGCCTTCGCCACATCCTTCGCGCAGACGATGGCGGTTTCGGGGGTGGTGTCGGCGGTGGTGGCCGCGGCCCTGCTGGTCGGTCACTTCACCGAGGCCCGCGCCGGCGCATTGGACCGGAATCAGTAAAGAAACCGGTCGTATATCGGCAAGACCCGGGCAGATTTCGATGAGCGGTCACCGACCCGTCGGCAGCTCGACCCCCGCGGCGGCGGCCGACTCGCGGGCCGCCGACTCGTAGATGGCGGCGGCCATTACGGACTGCTGCTCGGCCCGGCGCTGCCAGTAGATGCCGGTCCGGATCCCGTGCACGGTCGTGCTGCCGGGATCGGCGGCTGCGGCCAGGTCGATCAGATGGCACGCCACCGCAGCCTGCCCGGCCGCGGCCAGCGCCTCCGCCCGGCGGGCCAGCGCCAACGCCCCGCCCGCGAGGTCGGCCAGCTCCGAGGCCACTGCAGCCTGGCGGGCCGGTTTGAGGTTGCTGGGCGTGCCGTCGTACCAGCCGCCGTAGAGCCGCCAGACGTTGCGCACCACGAACTCGGGCTCGTCGTAGGTGGGAGCCAGGTACGGCCGGCGGATCCGCTCGCCGGCCAGGCGGGCCTCGGCCAGCACCTCGTCGAGGCTGGCGCCCCGGTTCATCAAGTCGAGGGCGAGACCGGTGAGCTCTTCGAGCACGTCCGCGGTGTCGAGCAGCACGCCACGGATCCGCTCGGCCCCGCCGATGGGTAATCCGTGTCCTGGCAGGAGCAGTTCGGGGCCCGCGTCGGCGATGTCGCGCAGCGCGGCGGCCCACTCCAGCGGGAAGCGCTGGGCCTTGGCCGGATTGCCGGCGTTGGGGAAATGCCACAGCATCAGGTCGCCGGTCACGGCCACGGCCCGCTCCGGAATCCACGCCCACAGGTGGTCGTCGGTCTCGGCCCGCACATGGCGCAGTTCGATCTCCAGACCGCCGGCGTCGAGTGTCAGCCCGTCGCTGAAGGTCACGTCCAGGTCGGGCACACCGAAGGCCCACCCGCCGGCCAGGTCCCAGTTGGGGACCCGTCCGAACTGCCGCTGGTTGACGACCTGGTTGTAGCCGTCGGTCAGCCGGTAGCGAGCCAGGCGGGCCGGCAGCGCCTGGTGGCCCACCAAGCGAGGTCGCGGGCCACCGGCAGCCAGCCCTTCCATGAGGGCGCCGGCCCCGCCCGCGTGGTCGCGGTGCCCGTGGGTGAGCACCACATGGCTCACCGGCGCCTGCGTGAGCGCCCGGACCCGCTCGACCACCCTGGGACCGAGATCGGGGACGCTGGAGTCGAATACGACCGCGGCCGAGTCGGTCTCGATCACATGCACGTGGGCGAACGACTCGATCATGGTGACGCCGTCGCGCAAATGGTGGCTAGCGCCCAGCCCGTCGCTGGGCAGCCCCAGACCGAAGGGCCGGCCGTCGGGCTCGAACATCACGTTGCCGTCGATCGCCGCGGCGGCCCTGTCCAGAATGTCGCTGGTCATGGCCCAATTGTGGACCACAGCCGGCTGCGGGAGCGGACCAGCGCAGTCAGAAGCGGTCGGCGATCCGGATCGAGATGACTGCGCCTATGACGGCTGAGGTCGCTACTACCAGCCACATCATCCGGTAGCCGGAGTACTCGATGACCCAGCCGGTGAGCAGGGGCCCGACGAACACTCCGACGTAGACGCCCATCTGGGTGACGCCGGTGGCCGCGCCCGCAGCCTGAGGGTTGGCCCGCACGACCCCGAAGTTGGTGAAGACCGGCCAGATCCAGCCGGCACCGAACGCCACCAGCATGGCCGCGATGTGGGTGCCCGGAGAGCGAACCGCCAGAATCCCCATGCCCACCGAGCCCAGCAGCGCGCTGATGCCGCCCACCCGGAAGGGAGCTGCTCGCATCGTGTCGGAAATCCAGCCGCTGATGATTCTCAGCGTGATGCCGGTGGCCGCTCCGACACTCAGGAACAGCCCGGCCAGGCCCTCGCCGAGCCCGGCGTCCACCCCGGAACCGACGCCCCAGGCGTTGAGCGAGCCCGCGCTGAAAGCCAGGAACGCCCCCACCGCCGCGCCCCACAGCAGGTCGCGGGACGACGACTCGGGAGTCGATGGTGCGGCCCCGCGAGCCGGCGTCGACGATCTGACCGCGGAACGCACGACCGCCAGGGAGACCAGGGTGAAGGCCGCACTGGCCACGTAGGCCCAACGCCAGCCCACGGTCAGTGCCAGCGAAGGCACCGCGAACCCCGCCAGCAGGGTCGCCGTCGGCAGGCCCGACTGCTTGATCGACACCGCCAACCCGAGCCTCGGCAGCGCCGCCTGGCCCAGCGCCAGGTTGATGGAGGTCTGGTTGGCGGCATTGGCCAGGCCGGCCACCACCAGAAAGCCGATGATCGCCCCGAACGACTGGGCCGTTGCAGCCAGGGCCAGTTGCACCACGATGGACAGCCCGAGGGCCAGAGTCATCTGGTTGAGGGCCCCTATCCGCTGGGACAGCCGCCCCAGCAGGATCGATCCCACCATGGCCGCTCCGAAGAACGAGCTGAGCCCCCATCCGTACACTGCCTCCGACACATCCATCTCGGCGCTGACCTGCACTGACAGCGCTCCGATGAGGAAGCCGGGCAGCACCGTGGATACGACCGCCAATACGGTGGCGTTGACAACCAGGTACGGGCGCGACCGGGTAGACACCGCGAGAGCCCTTCCCTGCCTAGCCGCCGGCGATCGGGCGGATCATGCACTCCTGGCCGAAGGAGGCGACCAGCGCGCCGCCGGCGTCGAAGGCGTGGCCCTGGCCGAACCCCCGACCTCCGGCGAGTGAGGGCGAGTGCTGGGCGACGAGGCACCACTCATCGACGCGGAACGGCCGGTGGAACCACATGGTGTGGCTGGTGACGGCAGTGTGCAGCCGGTGCCCGGCGTCGGCCTGGCTGATGCCCTCCACAGGCCGCAGCACGGTGCCCACCACCGTCAGGTCGGTGGCGTGGGCCAGTAATGCCTGGTGAACGGTGAAGTCGTCGGGCAGCCGGCGGTCGGAGACCCGGGTCCAGAAGGCGAAGTCGGCCGGACCCCGTTGTTTGGCGCGCAGGTCGGTGCGGTCCACCACCCTGGTCGCCCACGGGATCATGTTCAGGTCCACCTCGACGGCCTCGCCGGGCTCAGGCGCTTCGGGGGCGGGATCCTGGTGCTCGAGGCCCGGTGGAGTCCCGGGCTCGGGCGCATGCATCGAGAGCAGGGCTACGAACACGGTCTTGTGTTGCTGGCTTGCCCGGATCCGGCGGACTGCGAAGGTCCGCCCGGTCTGGGTCTCCTCCACCTCGAACTCCAGCGGCTCGGTCCTGCGGGCCTCGCGGGGGAACAGGCAACTCAGCGACTTGACGGTCTTGCCCTCCGTGGTGGCCGCCCCCAGCGCCACCGCCTGGGCCAGCAGCTGGCCACCGAAGACCCTGGGGTAGTCCATCTCCAGGCTGGGCCCGGTCCACACCCCGGGCCGGAGCTCTCGCATCTCAAGGCAGCCGAGCAGGTCGTCGAGGGCGATGAGCGCCATCAGGCGGCCTCTGCCGCGATGGGCCGGAACAGCGGCACGTGCCACTCGCCGCTCTCCTCGAACAGGACCTCCACCCGCATGCCGATCTCGACTTCGTCGATATCGCAGCCGACGATGTTGGTGCCGATGCGCACGGTCGGGTCCTCGTCGAGCTCGACGAAGGCGAACACGTAGGGAGGCGTGAAGCCGGGTATCCACTCCTTGCGGTTGATGGTGAAGGTGGCGACGGTTCCGGTGCCGGCCACCGGCTCGGGCCCGATCTGGCGCGAGTGGCAGAACGGGCACGCCGGCCCGGGCGGGTGGATCCAGCGCCGGCAGTCGCCGCAGCGTTGGATCCTCAGCCGGCCGTCCGCGCCGGAGCGCCAGTAGAACTCGCTCTCGGGCGAGGCCAGCACGAACCGGGGGGGATTGCCCGCGCTCATGAGGGACCCTTGGTGAGCAGCAGGCAGC
>LXNJ01001113.1_pt1 | contig 16549 bp, 15 predicted proteins | sample 809081 | NCBI WGS metagenome assembly LXNJ01 (sample SAMN04870510, study PRJNA318959) | sponge metagenome | biome: sponge; feature: marine sponge reef; material: water | host: Petrosia ficiformis | place: Greece: Milos, Mediterranean Sea | collected 2013-05-29 | depth 5-7 m
CCGCCGGTCGAAGCGGCGCGCCATCCGCTCGCGGCCGGCGCGCTCACGTCCGGGTTGGGAAGCGGACTCGACGCCCGCTTCGGCGGCAGCCGCCGCGGGGATCCGGGGCTCCGCCTCCACGGGGGACTCGGCAGCCGCCTGTCCGGCGGAGATCAGGGCCAACGGCGCCGCCGCCAGAAGCGTTCGGAAGCGGCCGAACCGATGGGGCGCGGGACTCTTGATTTGCGTCATGGGATGGACTCCTTTTCCGCGCTCAGCAGCGCGACATATCGCACGAAACGCAACCCACGTGCCAGTTGTTCCCGGTGATAAAATTGGCCGGTTCCGACGAAATTCGGTTGGCGGGGTAGCTCAGTCCGGTCAGAGCGAAGGACTCATAACCCTTAGGTCGGCGGTTCAAGTCCGCCCCCCGCTACCGTCGGTAACCTCCGCTTCGGAGACCCGATTTCCGGAGAATCAATGGATATGAAAAAAACGTTCAAGATCAAGGCTCGACGTGACGCCCCCTGTCCGGAGGTGTATGCGAACTTCTGCGAAGCGACGCACTCACCCTTCGATCTGACGATCACCTTCTGCAGCCTCACCGGCATCCAGCCGGAAGATCTTTCGCACACCGATGCATCCGGCGAACCCGTCGTGCACGCGGACCCCAAGACCCGCGTCACGCTTCCCTTCCGGATCGTCCCCGCTCTCATCAAGATGCTGGAGACCCAGTTGAGCGCCGTGGAGCAGGCCGAAAACGACAACGTTCTCCGCCCCGGGGGAACGGATTCGTCCACCGTTCACTAGACACTGAAGCCAGCGCTATGCCCAGATCTGCCCGTTCCCCGTTACGCAAAGAACGGCCGAAGGCGCCGCGGACGGACCGGGACGTCGGCCTGGACCGGATTCAGGAGACGCGCGCCTCCGTGGCCAGGAAGTCGCTGTGGCTGAAGCGCGGCAGCGTGGCCCTGGTGGCGGGCGCCATCGGCGTCGGTGTCCTGCAGGGATGGCTGTTCCTGCGGCTCGCCGCCATCCCGGCCGCGCTCTGGCTCTGGTGGATGGACGCCTCTCTCACCCGGACCGACGAACGGCTGCAGCGGCTCTACGACGGCGTGTTCGAGGGGAAAACGGAACCGCCGCTGATGGGAACCGAGATGGTCCGGGCGGCCGAACTGACGGAGCCGGCCGGCGCTCTCCGGAGAGCGATGCTCTCAGGCCCCGGCGCCAGTCTCCACTGGATGATGGCCGGCGTCGCCGTCCTGTTCAACATTTTCGGTTGACAGCCGGTGGTGAAACCCGCGTGAGCGCCGAGGCCCCCACCGGGAGAAACGCTCATGCGCGTGTCCTCCCGCCCACCCCGCCGGCATGAAACGGCATCCGCATTTGAAGCCCTTGAAGTCGATGAGCGTGATTCCGTTCGCGGCCTGCGGCCACGGTGCCGGCTGAAGCCGGCGTTCCAAGCCGCTTCTGCGGTCCTGCCCGGTCCGAGATCCGCTACTCAACCAAGCCGCATTTTCACAGCAACTGGGGGTGAGGCCCAGTTCTCCCGGTGGGGGGGGCGGTTCAGCGGGGATGCATCACCCGTCGAGCCCCCACCGGGAGAACTGGGCCGCGTGGGTTTTGCCACAGGCTGTTGACTCGCCCTCCGGCTCCGGAATGGCGATGCGCTCCTCGATCAGCATGATCGGTATCCCGTTCCGGATCGGATAGAGGAACTTCCCGTCTTCCCGAACCAGACCACCCTGCAGGACCTCGACCTTGTCGCCGCTGGCCGCTGACTTCGGGCTCCGGTCGCGAATGGCCCGATTCACGGACTCGACGAGCGCCTCGGGCGCCAGCCGCACCGGCTGCCGGGTCTCCGGACAGCAGAGGATTTCGAGTAGTTCGGGATGAATCATTCAGGTCAACGGGTCCGGCGCAACCGGGCGGCGCACGCTGGTGCCGGAGGAGGGACTCGAACCCTCATGATCGCAAGGACCGCGGGATTTTGAGTCCCGTGCGTCTACCAATTCCGCCACTCCGGCAAGTCCTCAAGCCGACCGGCCGACCGGCGCTCGGAGTCACAGTGTACCAACGAAGGTGGAGGTTCTTCCGAATCCCGAGGACGGCGGAGTGCTTGCCGGAATTTGCCAATCAATGCGGCAAATCCCAAGAATGCCAGCGATCCTGGTGTTTCGGGGTGTGGTATGATTAACGGTTCGCGTACCCAAACGCTACCGGGAGGCATCGCCGAGTGTTGATGCGATTTGAAGTTGGAGACAAGGTGATCTATCCGAACCAGGGGATCAGCGTCGTCGAGAGTATTGAATCCACCAACGGAGCTGCAGGACCGAGCTTCTACCGCCTGCGGCTGCTGGCGAAGTCCACGCTGGTCATGGTGCCTATAGAAAAGGTTGACGAGGTCGGCCTGCGGCCGATCATGACCGAGAGTGACGTCGAGGAAGTGCTCGACGTGCTCGAAAACGGCGCGGTCGATGAGCAGATCAACTGGAAGACCCGCTACAAGGACAACTCCGACCGCATGAAGAGCGGTTCTCCGGTCGAGGTTGCCGGAGTCCTCAAGGGCCTCTTCTACCTGAGCGAGCGCAAGACGCTTTCCTTCCGAGAGAAGCGGATGCTCGACCGGGCGCATCAGCTCACCGTGACCGAGGTCGCGGAAGTCGCCGAGGAGACCCTCGAAGCGGTGGAGCGCAAGGTCGTCGAGGCGCTGCGCCGCAGCCGCAACGGAGAGGGCGGTATCGAGGCCGGAGATGCGGAGAACCAAACAAGCACCGGAGCAGCCACCAGCGTGGTGCCGCTGCGCCCGCCCAAGCGGCGGCGAGTGGCCAAGGCCGACAGTGGGCGGCGGCCCGTTTCCATCTCGATAAACCGCTACTGACCATCCGCGGAACGCGGGTCGGCCGAACCTGGCGGTGACCGTGAGTTGGTGACCCCGCCTCCGGAGACCATCTTGCGACAGTCCCGCTGGAGCGGCCGCCTTCGTACCCCCCGCGCCGTGGTGGGAACCGTTGGGATCGCGCTCGTCCTGCCGCTCCTGCTCCTTGCCGGACTGATGCTGATGCCCCTCGGAGACGTGTTCAGCGGCCGTCACCGCCTCGGTTACGAAATCGGCCGCCAGATCGTTGCGGTGCTGTGGTTCGTCGCCGGAATCCGGATGCACGAAGTGGACAGGCGGCGGGTCGAGCCGTTCCGGACCCGCGTATACATGCCCAACCACCAGTCATTCACCGACATGCCCCAGGTGCTTTACCTGTTGCCGAAGGCCAACGGGACGTTGATCAAGAAGGAAGCCTTTCGCGTTCCGGTGCTCGGCTGGGCGTTCCGTGCAGCCGGTTTCACTCCCGTCGACCGTTCGAATCCGAAGGCGGCGCGGAAGAGCCTCGACGCGGCGGTCGCGGCCATGAAGAAGGGCCGGTCCTTCGTGATCGCACCCGAAGGAACCCGGAGCCGCACCGGGAAACTCGGCCCCTTCAAGTCCGGCGGATTCCGGCTCGCGGCCCGCGCGGGGGTCCCGGTGGTGCCCATCACGGTTACCGGAGCCAGGGACATCCTCCCCAAAGGCGGCAAGCTCATCTATCCGGGGACCATTCAGGTCCGCTACCACGAGCCCCTCGAGACCACGGACATCGATCCCCAGAATCGTGAACAGATCGGAGCCCTGGTGGATCAGGTCCGGGCGGCCATCCAGAGCGGCCTGGACGAAGCACAAACGGCAGCCGAAAGCTGATTTCCGGGCACGCGAGAGGTGACCGGAACCGCGCTTTCGACAATAGAATCACCGCTGCCTCCTTGACCCACGTCCAGACCGAGCATCTCGGGTTCGCGCAGAGCCGCCACGGCCTCAAGCTGGCCGGCATCCGCTACCCGCGCCGGGTCTTGTGGAACCTCTCTAGCGCCGCGCTGACCCAGGAGGCGGTGTTCCGCGGCGAGGCCACGCTGGCCCACGGAGGTCCGATCGTGGTCCGCACGGGAGAGTTCACCGGCCGCTCGCCCTCGGACAAGTACGTGGTGGGCGCTCCAGAAACGAATCCGGGCGTCTGGTGGGGGACGCACAACCAGCCGTTCCCAAGAGCGCGTTACGACCAGTTGCGCTGGCGCCTCACCGCCTACCTGCAAAACCGCGAACTGTTCGTCCAGGACTGCTTCGTGGGCGCCCATCCCCGGTTCCGCATGCCGCTGCGGGTCATCACGACCGAAGCCTGGCAGAGCCTGTTCGCGCGCAACATGTTCGTCAGGTCGCGGAACCGCGACGTGCTGAGCGAGCACCTGCCCCAGTACACCGTCATCGCCGCGCCCTGGTTCCGGGCCGCTCCGGATCAGGACGGCACGCGGTCCGAGGTGTTCGTGATCGTCAACTTCGAGCGGAAGGAAGTGCTGATCGGCGGCACGGCCTACGCCGGAGAGATCAAGAAGTCGGTCTTCTCGGTGATGAACTGGCTGATGCCCGAGCACGACGTCCTGCCGATGCACTGCGCCGCGAACACCGACGCGGACGGCGGGAACCTCGCCATCTTTTTCGGCCTCTCCGGCACCGGCAAGACCACGCTGTCGGCGGATCCCGGAAGAACCCTGATCGGCGACGACGAGCACGGCTGGGGAGTGGACGGGGTCTTCAACTTCGAAGGCGGGTGCTACGCCAAGGTGATCCGGCTCTCGCGGACGGGCGAGCCCGAAATCCACGCCACCACCCGGAAGTTCGGAACCATCCTGGAGAACGTGGTGGTCCACGAGGACACCCGGCGGCTCGATCTCGACAGCGCCGAGTTCACCGAGAACACCCGCGCTTCCTACCCGGTGACCCACATCCCGAGCGCCTCGAAGACCGGGGCGGGCGGCCTGCCCGACGTCGTGCTGATGTTGACCGCCGATGCCTTCGGGGTCCTGCCCCCGATCTCCCGGCTGTCGCCCGAGCAGGCAATGCACCACTTCATGTCCGGGTACACCGCCAAGGTCGCCGGCACGGAGCGGGGCATCCGGGAACCGCAGGCGACCTTCAGCGCCTGCTTCGGGGCGCCCTTCATGACCCGGCGGCCCGAGGTGTACGCCCGGCTGCTCGGTGCGCGGATCGCGGAGCACGACGTCCGCTGCTACCTGGTGAACACCGGCTGGGCAGGCGGCCCGTGCGGGGTCGCGGACCGCATGCCGCTGGCGCTGACCCGGCAGTTGGTCCGGGCCGCCCTCAGCGGCGAGATCGACCGGGCGGGATTCGATCGGGAACCCGTCTTCGGGCTCAGCATCCCCCGCGAGTGCCCCGGGGTTCCTTCGCGCGTGCTCGAGCCGCGGCGCAGCTGGGATGACCCCGCCGCGTACGACCGGCAGGCTCGCAAGCTGAGCGAAATGTTCGAGAAGAACGCGAGGGAACTGGGGATCCAGGCTCCGCCCGCGGTCAGCGAGGCTCCGCTCGTCCCGGCCGGATGAGCGATCCCGAACGCACTCTGGTCCTCCTCCGCCACGGGGAGAGCGTCTGGAATCGGGAGAACCGGTTCACCGGCTGGGCCGACGTACCGCTCACCAACACGGGACACGAGCAGGCGCGCCGCTCCGGGGACCAGTTGCGTGAAGCCGGGATCATCCCGGTGGTGGCGCACACGTCGCTCCTGCAACGGGCCATCCATACCCTCGAAGAGGTGCTGGACCGGCTCGACTGCGCCCGGCCGCCGATCCGCTATGCCTGGGAGTTGAACGAACGCCACTACGGGCGGCTGCAGGGGAAGAACAAGGCGGAAACGGAGCGCGAGTTCGGCCCGGACAAGACGCTGGCCTGGCGCCGGAGCTATGCGGACCCGCCGCCGCCGGTGGACCTCGACGACCCGCGGCATCCGCGGTTCGACGAGCGCTATGCGAAGGTCCCTGACGAACTCCTGCCCCGCGGGGAGTCACTGCGGGACACCGCGCGAAGGGTGATTCCGTATTGGGACCGGCAGATCGTCCCGGATCTCGTCGCGGGTCCGGTGCTGGTGGTCGCCCACGGCAACAGCCTGCGCTCGCTGGTCATGCATCTCGAGGGCATCGGGCCGGCGGAGATCCAGCAGCGGAACATCCCGACAGGGATCCCGTTCGTCTATCGCCTGGACGACAGGCTCGCTGTGCTGGGGCAGCGCTACCTGGCCGGGGAAGAGGAACTGGCGGACGGGATCGCCAAGGCCATCCAGCGTCCCTGAGGCCGGGAGGCGGGTTTCGGCCCCTGCGGGGGCGGCCCCACACCGGGGGAGCTGGCGTTCCAAGCCGCTACTGCCGTGATGAGGGAGTGGAGCGGTCCAGCATCGACCGCCTCTCGGCGGTCGATGCCGGCCGGAGGCCGGCGCTCCGAGCCGCGGTGAAAGAGGGTGGCGTGCTGCGGTTCCGCGGCCCTCGCGGGCCGCGGCTGCCGGCTCAAGCCGGCGTTCCAAGCCGCTACTGCCGTGAAGAGGCAGTGGAGTGGTCCAGCTTCGACCGCCTCTCGGCGGTCGATGCCGGCCGGAGGCCGGCGCTCCGAGCCGCGGTGAAAGAGGGTCGCCTGGTGCGCTTCCGCGGCCCTCGCGGGCCGCGGCTGCCGGCTCAAGCCGGCGTTCCAAGCCGCTTCGGCCGTGAAGAGGCAGTGGAGTGGTCCAGTTTCGACCGCCTCTCGGCGGTCGATGCCGGCCGGAGGCCGGCGCTCCGAGGCGCGGTGAAAGAGGGTGGCGTGGTGCGGTTCCGCGGCCCTCGCGGGCCGCGGCTGCCGGCTCAAGCCGGCGTTCCAAGCCGCTACTGCCGTGAAGAGGGAGTGGAGCGGTCCAGCATCGACCGCCTCTCGGCGGTCGATGCCGGCCGGAGGCCGGCGCTCCGAAGCGGTGAAAGAGGGTGGCCTGGTGCGGTTCCGCGGCCCTCGCGGGCCGCGGCTGCCGGCTCAAGCCGGCGTTCCAAGCCGCTACTGCCGTGAAGAGGGAGTGGAGTGGTCCAGTTTCGACCGCCTCTCGGCGGTCGATGCCGGCCGGAGGCCGGCGCTCCGAGCCGCGGTGAAAGAGGGTGGCCTGGTGCGGTTCCGCGGCCCTCGCGGGCCGCGGCTGCCGGCTCAAGCCGGCGTTCCAAGCCGCTACTGCCGAGGGAGTGGAGTGGTCCAGCATCGACCGCCTCTCGGCGGTCGATGCCGGCCGGAGGCCGCTTAGTGGCCCTTGTGGCCCAGGGGGCCGCGGGCGGAGCTGCGCTGCGCTCCGCCTCCGTCGTCGTCGTCCTCGCCGCCACTGCCGCGCAGGATGGCGGGCACGTCTACTCCGGTGGAGGTCTTGAGCTGCTCCAGGAAGGCGGCGATGGACCCGGTCAGGCCGCGCACGTGATTCGGCAGCGCGCCGCCGGTTCCGTTGTCAACCACCGTGAGCCGTTCCACGTGCAGGTTGTCGTGCAGCACGTGGGTGACCTTGTCGATGAGCTGCGGCAGCATCTGCAGCAGCATGATTTCCCGGGTGGTGTCGTCGTCCCACTGGGCCTTGATCTCGGCGAGAGCCTCGGCCGTGGCCTTTCCGTTTTCCCGGATCAGCGACGCCTCGCCCTGGGAGGTCAGCGACCGGGCCTGACTCGCGGCTTCGGCCGGCACCACGGTGTTGGCCTTCTCGCGCAGTTCGTTCCGGGCCACGCGGATCTCTTCCAGCTTGCGCTCTTCCTCGATCCGGGCCATCCGCTTCGCCACTTCGGCGACCTGTTCGGCCTGGTTTGACGCCGCGGCCCGCTCCGCCCGCCGCATCCGTACGCGGTGCTCGGCGTCCACGATGGCCTCTTCGGCACTGGTCTCGGCAACCACCGCGTCCCGCTTCGCGTTCGCGGCCACGTCCCGCGCCTCGGCTTCCGCCCGCGCCTCGGCCACCTTGGCGTCGCGCCTCACGGCGGCGCTCCGCTTCCGGCCGACCGAGTCGAGATAACCCTCGGTGTCGGACAGGTTCTGGATCTTGAAGGTGTCCAGCACGAGGCCAAGCTGCGAGAAGTCCTTCCGGGCGGACTCCGCTACGGCTTCGGCGACGCCGAGGCGCTCGGCGTTCGCCTCCTCGGGGCTCCGGGTGGCGAGCACGCCGCGAAGGCTGCCCTCCAGCGTCTGCCTCGCCACGGTCTGGATCTCGTGCTGCGTCCGGCCCAGGAAACGCTCCACGGCGTGATCGAGGCCGCCCTCAGGATCGCCGGCGATCTTCACGGTCGCCATCCCGTCCACGTTGAGGGGAATCATCCCCGCGGACAGCGCCTTCTTGACCGTTACCTCGATGGCGATGGTGTTCAGGGAGATCCGCGACACCGTCTCGACGAGCGGGCGGCGGAAGCCGCGGCCGCCCCGGATGATGCGGTATCCCTTCTTCCGTCCCGAGAAGATCACCGCCTCGTTGGGGGCGCAGACCACCACGTGGGCGCGGATGAAGATGATGATCGCCAGTATCCCGATGATTCCGAGGGAAAGGACGATTCCTATGGTTCCTGGGGTCATGAAAGGGCCTCCGTGGTCGCTGGCCGTCCGCTCCGATAGTCAGCAGTCATAGTAGAGAGCGAACTCCGCCGGGTGCGGTCGCTGGTCCATATAGGCGAGTTCGTTGGCCCGCTTGTAGCGAATCCAGGTGTCGATGACATCCGGAGTGAAGACGTCACCCCGCAGCAGGTAGTCGTTGTCCTCCTCCAGCGCGCTGAGCGCCGCCTTCAGCGTGGGAGGCGTGTCGCCGATCTTCCGCAGTTCCTCTTCGGGCAATTCGTAGAGATCCTGGTCCACCGGATCGGGAGGAACGATCCGGTTCACGATGCCGTCGAACCCCGCCATCATGATGGCCGAGAACGCCAGGTAGGGATTGGCGCTCGGGTCGGGACAGCGGAACTCGATCCGCTTGGCCCCCGGCGCCGACGAATACATGGGGATCCGCACTGCCGCGGAGCGGTTGCTCCGGGAATAGACGAGCTTGTTCGGTGCTTCGAAACCGGGGACGAGACGCCGGTAGGAGTTGGCGGTGGGACAGGTGAATGCCAGCAGCGACGCCGCGTGCTTCAGGATGCCGCCGATGAAGAAGACTCCCGCCTCGCTGAGACCGGCGTACCCGTTCGGGTCGTAGAAGAGGTTCTTCCCCTTGCGCCACAGGCTCATGTGGCAGTGCATTCCGGAACCGTTGTCACCGAAGAGAGGCTTCGGCATGAACGTCGCCGTCCGGCCGTGCCGGTTCGCGGTGTTCTTGACGATGTACTTGAACTTCATCATCGAGTCCGACATCTGACGGATCGTGGTGTACTTCAGCCCGATCTCGCACTGGCCGCCGCTGCCCACTTCCTGGTGGTGGAGTTCCGCATCCACCCCGCAGTCGCGCAGGTTGCTGAGCATCTGGGAGCGCACGTCCTGGTAGGGATCGGTCGGCGGCATCCGGAAGTAGCCCTGCTTCAGGCCCGGCTTGTGACCGAGGTTCGGCTTCTCGACGCGTCCGGCGTTCCAGGCGCCGATGCCGGAGTCCACGTAGTAGAAGGCCTCGTTCACCGTCTGGTCGAAGCGGACGTCGTCGAAGATGTAGAACTCGGCTTCGGGGCCGACATAACAGGTGTCGGCGAGCGCGGAAGTCTCGAGGAACCGGGTGGCCTTCTCCACGATGTTCCGCGGGTCGCGCGAATACAGACTCAGGTCCACCGGGTCCTTCACGTTGCAGATGAAGACCAGGGTGGGATCCTCGTAAAAGGGATCGATGAAGCCGCTGTCCGGATCGGGGCGGAGCAGCATGTCGCTCTTCTCGATGCCCTGGAAGCCGCGGACCGACGAACCGTCGAAGCCGATGCCGTGGACGAACATGTCCTCGTCGAAGGCCTCGATGGCGTAGGAGATGTGGCGCCAGCCCCCCAGCAGATCGGTGAACCGGAAGTCCACGAATCTGATCTTCCGGTCCTGGATTACGCGGCGGACGTCGCGAAGAGACACGGGGGGCCCGTCAGCCGATGGCCTGCGAACCGCGCTCGCCGGTTCGGATCCGGATGCAGTCGTGGAGGTCGGTGATGAAGATCTTCCCGTCGCCCGGCATTCCGGTCTGCGCCGCCTTGAGGATGGCCTGGACCGCGCGCTCCACGAAGTCCTCGTTCACCGCGACATCGATGCGGACGCGCTTGAGGATGTTCACCTGGGTCTGAACCCCGCGGAAGGTGGCCTGGTATCCCTTCTGGGTGCCGTGGCCGACTCCCGCGGTAATCGAGAACTTGTTGATCTGCGCTCCGAAGAGTTCCTCCTGGACCAGGGGAACCACCTCGGGTTGAACCATGGCGGTGACTAGCTTCATGTCGTAACAGCCTCGAAGGAAGTTCCCCTCAGGAACCCAGAATCTGGAAGCCGGTGTAGGACTCCATACCGTGCTCGTTCATGTCGAGACCCCGGATTTCCTCCATCCGGTCCACCCGCAGTCCGAGCACCGCCTTGATGGCGATGAACACGAGTCCCATGGAGAGGAAGACGAAGAGGCCGGAGGCGAAGGCGCCGAGCGCCTGGATTCCGAGTTGTTCGAATCCGCCGCCGTAGAAGAGCCCCTCCCGGGTGAGTCCGAGCGATTCCCGCCCCCAGAGCCCGACGGTCAGGGTCCCCCAGATGCCGCACAGGCCATGCACCGGGAAGGCGCCGCACGGATCGTCCACCTTGATGATCCGCAGGAGCCCCTCACCGAGGACGATCACGAACCCCCCGGTCACGCCGATCCAGATCGCGGCCGCCGGGCTCACCACCGCGCAGGACGCGGTGATCGAGACGAGGCCGGCGAGCGCCCCGTTCATCGTGAAGAACAGGTCGGGCTTTCCGAACAGGATCCAGGAGATGAAGGTCGTGGTCACCGCGGCGGCGGCGGCGGCGAGGTTCGTGTTGATGGCGATGAGCGAGATGGCTTCGCCGTCGCCCACCGAGAGCGCCGAACCCGGGTTGAAGCCGAACCAGCCGAACCAGAGGATGAAGACTCCGAGCGAGGCCAGCGGCACCGAGTGGCCGGGGATGGGATTCGAGCTGCCGTCGGCGTTGAAGCGGCCGAGTCGCGGCCCCAGGATCATGGCCCCGACCAGCGCGGTCGCGCCCCCGGTCAGGTGGACGACCGTGGAGCCCGCGAAGTCGAAGAAGTCGAGCTGGGCGAGCCAGCCGCCGCCCCAGGTCCAGTGGCCGACGACGGGGTAGATGAACGAGGAAATGATGAAGGAGTACGCGAGATAGGCGGGAAATTTCATCCGCTCCGCCATCCCGCCGGCCACGATGGTGGCGGCGGCGCCGCAGAACGCCGCCTGGAACAGCCAGAACGCCCAGAGCGGCACGTCGGCGCCCGACTCGGCGCCCACCAGGAAGAAGCCGCTCGTCCCGAAGAAGGGGTTCCCCTCCGAGAACATGATGGCGTAGCCGAACACGAAGAACCCGAGCGACGCCATGCAGTAGTCGAGGAAGTTCTTGGTGAGGATGTTGCAGGTGTTCTTGGCGCGGATGAAGCCGGCTTCCAGCATCCCGAACCCGGCCTGCATGAGGAACACCAGGAACGCCGACACCAGCACGAACAGGGTGTCGAGCCCCACGACGCTTGCGCCCCCGTCGTCCTGCGCAAAGGCGGGTTCGGCCAACACGAGCGCGGCCAACCCGATCAGCGGAATTCGCCTCGGCATCAGGACCTCCTCCTCGGGAGCACTGTCCTCACGGGACGCCCGCCACCCGCCCGGACATCCCCCTTCACGCACGCGGAAGCGTACGGAGATCAGGGTTTGGGGTCAAGAGTGCCGTGTTATCGGCAGCCGGTCCGATCGGGCCGCTACGCCGTCGGTCCGGTAACCGTCAGGAGCCCCATCAGGCCGAACGAGACCGTCACCGCGTGCACGAACGCCAACGCGGCCTGCTTGCACAGGGTCTTCACGATCCCCTCTCCCTAGACCCGCCGAGCGGAACAGCGCGATGAGCGTCCGCCAGATGCGCGAGTCGAGCGAAAAGATGTCGTCCAGCGCCTCGCGCAGGAACTCGCGAGTCGGTGTCCGGAGTTCGCTGAGGCGCTGCCCGCAGGACGCGCGGTGGTCCTCGATCTCCCCGGATCCACAGTTCGGAAAGCGTTCGGTCATCGGCCCCGCAGCCGAAATGCAAGCGATGCAAGCTCGCGATGACGGGTCTCGCTGCCTCACAATGCAGCGTTCCCCACGGAGTTGCCCGATGAAGATCCGCCGGCTGTTGTCGCTCGCCCTGTTCCTTCCTATCGGCACAGGGATCGCGGCCACCGCTCAGGAGGGCGGCGTGGACGCCCTGATCCGGACGATCGAGGGTCCGCAGCAGCCGAACCGCCAGGGTCTGGATCCTTACACGCTCGAAGAGATCATGAAGCTCGCCGGGGTGCCCGGGGTCAGCGTCGCCGTGATCCGGGACTTCCGGATCCACTGGGCCAAGGGCTACGGGATCGCCGACGTCGCGGCCGGCGCCCCCGTGGACGCGAACACGCTGTTCCAGGCGGCGTCCATCAGCAAGCCGGTGGCGGCGATGGCCGTCGTTCGGGCGAGCGAGGAGGGGCGGTTCTCACTCGACGACGACATCAACGAAGTCCTGACCTCCTGGCGGCTACCCGCGACTCCTCACACCGAAACCCGGCCGGTGACTCCCCGGACCCTCACCAGCCACACCTCGGGAACCGGGGACGGGTTCGGTTTCCCGGGCTACCACCCCCACGCCCCGCTACCGACCACCGTTCAGATCCTGGACGGGGAACCGCCCTCCAATGTCGGTCCGGTTCTCCTCGTGCGAGAGCCGCTGACGGCATTCCACTACTCCGGCGGCGGCGTCACGATGATGGAGCTCGCCCTGACCGACGCGACCGGAAGACCCTTCCCCGAGTTGCTCGAGGAGTGGGTGCTCGGGCCGATCGGCATGACGCGCAGCACCTTCGAGCAGCCCCTGAGCGCGGAGCTGGACGCGAACGCCGCCCGGGCCCACGACGCCAGCGGCCAACCGAAGGACACGAAGTGGCACGTCTATCCCGAACTGGCCGCCGCCGGCCTGTGGACCACACCCACGGACCTCGCGAAGTTCGCCATCGACGTGCAGCGGGCGCTCCAGGGACAGGACGGGACCGTGCTGTCCGCGCTGGCCGCCCAGCAGATGGTGAACCCGGTGGGTGTCGGAGACTATGGAGTCGGGTTCCGCGTTTCGAAGCGCGGACAGGGCTGGTACTTCGGACACGGCGGCTCGAACTGGGGTTTCCGGGCAACGCTGCTCGCGCACAGGGTGAAGGGATACGGCGTCGCGATCATGACGAATGGTGATCGCGGGGGTGTCGTTCTCGACGAACTGACGGCGCGGGTCGAGCGAGCCTACGGATGGGACTCGCTCGACAAGCCGGTACCGCGTTAGCGCCCACCGGAACAGCAAGGACCGCCGGCGCATCGGCCGTAGCCGGAGAACGGATATGCTGCTGGGACGATGCTGGCGAAGTCCGAAAACCACAAGGAAGCGCTCAATCTTCCGGCCCGCGAGCGCATCGAACTCGTGGTGGAACTCCGGGACAGCCTGGCGCCGGCGGAGATCCCGATCCCGGACTGGCAGCGAGATCTGATTCGTGAACGCCTGGCGGCACTTGACGACCTGCCGCCGGACGAGCGTTCAACACCTTGGGAAGCAGCCCGCAGGCAGATCTTTTCCGACAAGGCGTGAGCCTGCCGGTCCGGCTGACGCCTGCCGCGGCGCAGGATCTGGCGCTTGCCGAGCGGTGGTATTCGCGTGAGGCCCCACACGTGGTGGCATCGTTCGAAGAGGCCTGAGGGCCGAGCGCCGTACCGGATCTCATGGAATGCGACTACCGGCGGCACGGTCCCAACTGCCGGGCACTCGCTCTCGGGGTGATGGCGCTCCTGGTGTCGAGCCCCTCCCTCTCCGCCCAGGAGGTCGCGGCCACCAGTGCCTCCGGACCCATCGAGATCGACGGCGTGCTGGACGAGGCGGCATGGGACGGCGCCGCCTTCGTCGAGGGCTTCACCCAGCTCCAGCCGGTCGCCGGGGCGCCGGCATCCCAGCGCACGGTCATCCGTGTCCTCTACGACGAGCGGATGGTCTATTTCGGGATCGAGGGCCGCGACACGAGTGCCGGCGAGATCTCCCGGACCGTCACCCAGCGGGACGGCGAGGTCTGGGAGGACGACGCCGTGGCGCTCGTCCTCGACACCTTCGACGACGACAACAACGCCTACGTCTTCATGGTCAACTCGCTGGGGACCCAGCAGGACGAACGGTGGGCGGACAACGGGCGCACGCGGGACATCACCTGGGACGCCAACTGGCGGTCGGCGGGAACGGCGAGCGGCGAGGGCTGGACCGCGGAGGTCGCGATCCCGTTCGAAGCGGTCCGCTTCGCGCGCGAGGCCACCGCCTGGGGCTTCAACGCGATCCGCTACCTGCCGAGGAACCTCGAACAGAGCCACTGGATCCCCGGCCTCTCGGAGTGGTTCCGGATTGACGAGATCGGCGCCATCACCAGCCTCGATCTGACCGAAGCCGTCACCAAGAGCTACGCCTTCATCCCCTATGTGCAGGGCGTCCTCCAGGAGGCGCAGGACGACACCACCGAGTTCGGACTCGACCTTCGCTACGCGCCGTCGAGCAACATCGGGATCGACTTCTCCTACAACCCGGACTTCGCCACCGTCGAGGCGGACGTCGAGCAGGTGAACCTGACGCGCTACGAACTGTCCTACCCGGAAAAGCGTCCCTTCTTCCTGGAGGGCACGGAGAGCTACCGGACCCGCATCGTGCAGTTCTACTCCCGCCGGATCGGGGACATGCAGTGGGGCGCCAAGGTCAACGGCAAGGTCGGCGCGTGGAGGGTCAACGGGCTGGCCAGCCAGACGGATTCCGAATCCGCCGCGGCTTCCGCGGATGGCGCGCTCTACTCGGCGTTTCGGCTCAGCCGGGAAATCGGCGGTGCGTCCAACGTCGGCGTCATCGGCGCGAACCGCACCTTCGACGGCACGAACGAGGGGTCCGTGGGACTCGTGGGGACGCTGTTCTTCTCCGACTACCTCGGCATGACCTCACAGGTCGTCCGGTCCTACGGCGCCCACGACACCGGGGCCTGGACCTATTTCTTCCGGCCCTCCTACGACTCCCGGACGGGGCACTTTCACGTCCGCTACACGCACGTCGGGGAGAACGTCCGCGAGAACATGAACCGCGTCGGGTTCATTCGCGACGACGACCGGCGGGAGGTCGATTCGAACGTCAGGAAGCAGTTCTGGATCAACCGGCGCGGGCTCCAGGATTTGACCGGATCGATCAACTACAACCAGTTCTGGAGCCAGACGGGCCGCCTCCGGAGCTGGCAGGTCCGCAACCGGCTCGGCCTCAACTTCCTGCGGCGCTGGAGCCTCGACCTGACGAACGACGAGGAGTTCAAGGCCGAAGAGGCCGGACTCTTCGAAAAGGACTTCCGGAACTCGCTCAACCAGGCCAAGCTGACCTTCGACACCCGCACCGGCACTTCCGTGTCGGCCTATTACGGCCGGGGCCTCAACTTCGACAGCGACCTCGACCAGTTCGGGGGCGTCGTGGACTGGACGATCACCGACGCCCTGACCGCCACCTACGACCTGAAGCGCGTCTGGTTCGACCCCGACCCCCACGACCGGAGCAGTTGGGTCCATTTCGTTCGCGCCACCTACTACGTGAACAAGGACATGTTCTTCAAGGCCTTCTACCAGACGCGGTACGACGTGACCGGCAGCCTCGCGAGCCCGATGTTCGAGCTCGAGCGCGAGACGATCCAGCTCCTCTACGTATGGAGGTTCTTCCCGCCGTTCGGCTCCCTCCAGCTCGCCTACCAGGAAGGACCCGCGCAGTTCGACGACGAACTCGTGAACTACCGGACGCTGTTCACGAAATTGTCCTGGGTGTTCTGAGGGAAGCAACCGGCCTGGGGCGCCACCCCGGGCGAATACCGCGCCTGCTGTGTCTAGCTGGAGGTCCACACCACACCAATCGGACAGCGACCCGGAAGGGACCGCCGGTCTCCATTCAGGCCGGGACCCGCGTTCGGAGCGCCGGCTTCCAGCCGGCACCGACCGCCGAGAGGCGGTCGAAACCGGACCCTCCAAACACCCCCAGACGAAGAGCCGGGGAGGGACGTCCCTCGTCATTGATGGGGTAACGGCTTGGAACGCCGACTTCAGTCGGCACCCGCGGGCCGAGAGGGCCGCGGAACGGTCGAGAACGCGCTCGCGGGGTTCCGGGAGACCGTCCGCGAGTTCGCCGACGGCGGCGGGAAACGGGATGCGGCGGCGCTGGCGGACGTGGACGCCGCCTCCCGGCCGCTCGAACTACGGGTCCGCGATCCGGCATGGGTTCCGGGCACTTCCTGGTGAGCCTCGTGGAGTACCTGACCGACCGGGTGATCGAGGCGCTGGCGGAGGCGCACAAGATCGTGCCCGACTACGAGTCCCCGGTCGCGGCCCGTTGAGGTGGACCCCATCATTTGGACAGATTTTCCGGTCCGGATAACGACAATTCCGGGCCGTAAGGGCTCTTACAGGAGGCCACCATGTCCAGACGACTTCGACGGAACCACTCGCCAGCATTCAAGGCGAAGGTAGCGATGGCGGCGCTGCGGCACGAGGGGACCATCGCCGAACTGGCGCA
>LXNJ01001114.1_pt1 | contig 16537 bp, 15 predicted proteins | sample 809081 | NCBI WGS metagenome assembly LXNJ01 (sample SAMN04870510, study PRJNA318959) | sponge metagenome | biome: sponge; feature: marine sponge reef; material: water | host: Petrosia ficiformis | place: Greece: Milos, Mediterranean Sea | collected 2013-05-29 | depth 5-7 m
ATAGGGTGACTCGACACCTGGGGACAGGGCGATGGGGCGCATGGGAGACTCGGTTCCGGTCGCGGCGCCGCTCGCGGGCGTGCGGGTGGTGACGACGCGTAGCGCGTCCGGAGAAGACCGGCTGCGCGCTCTGCTCGAGATGGCGGGGGCGCGCGTGCTGGCGTGGCCCACCTCCGAATACCCCCCGCCCCGCGATCCCTCCCCCCTGGAAGCCGCGCTCGCGCGCCTCAGCCGGTTCGACTGGGTGGCGTTTACGAGCGCGCGCGCGGTGGCGGCGGTTGGGGAGGGGCGGGCGACCATGGTGTCGGCTGCTGGTGGCCCCCCCACCCCCCGGGTCGCCGCGGTCGGTCCCGCCACCGCCCGCGCCGCCACCGAGGCGGGTTGGACGGTCGCGGTGGAGGGGCGCGGGCCGGGCGCGCGCGGCCTGGCCGCCCAGGTTGCCGCGACCTTCCCGGTTGCGGGCGCGCGCGTGCTCTTTCCGGCCGCCTCGGGGGCTGGCCCCAGCCTGGAGGAGGAGTTCACCGCGCTGGGGGCCCGCGTCACCCGGGTGGAGGCCTACCGCACGGTGATGACGCCGCCCCCGGCCGAGCGGGTGCGCGCCGACCTGGCCGCCGGGGTGGACGCGGTGACCTTCGCGAGCCCTTCGGCGGTCGTGGCGGTCGACCGCGCGCTGGGTGGGGCGCCAGACGACGCTCCGCCCGGGGGCGTGCATCGAGCGCTCGCGGGAGAGGAGGCGCGCTCGGCGTTGGAGGCGAGCGGCCGTCCGCCAGCCAGGCGGGGCGGCCCCGGGCCGGTCGGCGAGATGACCCGCGCGCGGGCGCGCGAAGAGGATCCCGCGCCGCGTGGGCCAGGCCACCCCGCGCATGCCGGTGAGCTCGCCCGGGCGCTGACCGGCATCGCCGTGGCGTGCATCGGCCCCACCACCGCCGCGGCGCTGGACCGGCGGGGAGTGGCGGATGTCCGGGTGGCGGCTACCGCCACGCTGGAGGGCGTGGTCGAGGCGCTGGTGGAGCTGTTCGACGGCCCCGGCCCTGGGCGCATCACCGCACGCCATTCGGGAGCCTGCCCGTGACCTCGCGCAGCGAGGAGCTGTTCGGTCGCGCGCGCCGGGTGCTGCCGGGCGGGGTCAACAGCCCCGTGCGCGCGTTCACGTCGGTCGGGGGGGTGCCGCGCTTCATCCGTTCCGCCCGGGGCGCCTGGCTCGAAGACGCCGACGGGATCCGCTACCTCGACTTCATGGGGTCGTGGGGGGTGGCCATCCTCGGGCACGACCACCCCGCGGTGCGCGAAGCTGCTGCGCGCGCCCTCGCCCGCGGTACTTCCTTCGGGGCACCCTCGCCGGACGAGGTCGAGATCGCCGAACTCATCGCCGAACTCGTGCCCGGCATCGAGGTGGTGCGCTTCGTCAACTCCGGCACCGAGGCCACCATGAGCGCCATCCGGCTGGCGCGCGCGGTCACCGGCCGCAGCCGGATCGTCAAGTTCAGGGGCGGCTACCACGGTCATGCGGACGCCTTCCTGGTGGCGGCGGGGTCGGGGGCGGCCACGCTGGGCGTGCCGTCCAGCCCGGGCGTGCCAGCGGCGACCGCCCGGCATACCTCGGTCGCCGAATTCAACGACCTGGCCTCGGTGGCGGACTGCTTTTCAGCTCTGGAGGAAGGCGTTGCCGCCGTCATCGTGGAACCGGTCGCGGGCAACATGGGCTGCATTCCCCCCGCGGACGGTTTTCTGACCGGTCTGCGGGAATTGTGCACCCGTCACGGCGCCCTGCTTATCTTCGACGAGGTGATGACCGGCTTCCGAGTGGGTCTCACCGGCGCGCAGGGGCGCTACGATGTCATTCCGGACCTCACCACCCTCGGCAAGGTCATCGGCGGCGGACTTCCGGTGGGCGCCTACGGCGGCCGCGAGGAGCTGATGCGCGAGATCGCCCCCGACGGCCCGGTCTATCAGGCGGGCACGCTCTCCGGGAACCCTCTCGCGATGGCCGCGGGGCTGGCGGCACTGCGCCACCTCGCGGAGCATCCCGAAGTGTACGAGCACACCGAGAACCTGGGCCGCCTCCTGGACAGCGGCTTCGCCGAGATCGCGGGGCGTTCGCCTGTGCCGGTCCGGTGGAACCGCGTGGGCGCGATGGGGTCCCTCTTCTTCTCCGAGTCACCGGTCGTCGACTGGCCATCCTCCGAAGCGTCATCGAGCGACCGGTTCAAACAGCTCTTCCATGGCCTGCTCGATCGCGGCGTCTACCTGCCTCCGAGTTCCTACGAAGCCTGGTTCTGGTCCGCGGTCCACGAGGAGGGCGAGATCGCCCGCGCTCTGGAGACGGCCGGCGAGATCATCGAAAGCATGGACGTCCAGACGCGACGACGTGGGAGCCGTCCGCAGCCGAACCCGCCCCGCCGGGCGATGAAATGAACGCATCCGACACCTCCACGGTCTTCGAGCGCGCCGCGCGCGGTCTGCCCGTGCCGCACACGCCCGTGTGGATCATGCGCCAGGCCGGACGCTACCTCCCGGAATACCGCAAGCTGCGGCGAACGGTCGACTTCGTCACGGCTACCCGGACCCCCGAGATCGCGGCCCGCATCACGCTGCAGCCGATGCGGCGCTTCGAGATGGACGCCTCGATCCTCTTCAGCGACATCATGACCCCGCTGGACCCCATGGGCGTCAGCGTGGACTTCAAGCCCGGACCCGTCCTCCCCGAGCCGGTGCGCACTCCGGAGAGGGCGCGCGCGGTCCGGGAGCTGGTGCCCGAGGCAGACGTGCCCTTCGTGCTGGAAGCCATCCGCGCCGTTCGGTCGGAACTCCGCCCGGAGGCCGCGCTCATCGGCTTCGCCGGCGCACCCTTCACGCTCTTCTGCTATCTGGTCGAAGGCGGTGGCTCCAAGGACTTCATGACCGCGCGCAGCTTCCTGCGCCGGGAACCGGAAGCATCGCAGGCGCTGCTCAGGACGCTGGGGCGGTCGATGGCCCGCTATCTGGTGGCCCAGGCGGGGGCCGGAGCCGACGCCGTCATGCTATTCGACTCCTGGGTCGGCATGCTCGGTCCGGAGAGCTACCGGCGTTTCGTCCATCCGGTCCTGAAGGAGGCCCTTGCCACGGTGCGGGCCGGAACCGACTGTCCGGTCATCTACTTTCCCAACCGGGGAGGGGCCCTGCTCAGTAGCATGCGGGACCTCGACATGGACGTTTTCGCCGTCGACTGGACGCTGCCGCTGCACCGTGCCGATGCGCGGCTGGGCGGCGGGCGAGCCCTGCAGGGCAACCTCGATCCGGCCGAGCTCTTCGGGCCGCCGGAGGCACTGCTGGCCGCCGCCGACGACGTATTGGCGGACGCCGAGGGGCTGGCGGGCCACATCTTCAGCCTGGGGCATGGCATCGACCGCCGCACCGACCCCGGCCAGGTGGCGCGCCTTGTCGACCATGTGCACGAGCGCACCCGCGCGGGCCCGGGCTAGAGCCGATGGGAACCCGGCCATCCTCCGACGGCGCATCCCTCTCGAGCCTCCCGGCGCCCCGCGGGGTTCGCGCGGCCGCTCGGAGATGCCACAGGAGGTGATGTCGTGAGAATCGCCATCCTCCTGATCAACTTCGGCGAACCGGCGGAGCCCGTGCTGGAGCAGGTCACGCCCTTCCTGGAGCGCATCTTCCTCCAGAACGCCGACCTTGAAGCCGACCGGGCCGCCCGGGCGCGCGCTGCCCAGCTGGCAGCGGACCGCGCGCCTCAGCTGGTGGAAGCGTACCAGGCGATCGGCGGGTCTCCCCTGGAGGAACAGGCCCGCGCCCAGGCAGAGGCGCTGGACGAGGAGTTCGTGGCTCGCGACGTGGACGCGCAGGTCCACGCCGTCTTCCAGTTCACGCCTCCCTTCATCGACGAAGGCGTGGCGCGGGCGCGTGACGAGCGCGCGGATGTTCTGGTTGGACTGCCCGTCTACCCGATGTGTGGCCAGTCGACGACGGTCGCCGCCCTGGACTCGGTTCGGGACGCCCTCGAAGAGCTGGACTGGGCGGTGCCCTTCATCGCAGTCGCCGGCTGGCATCGGCACCCGGCCTATCTGGCGATGCGCGCGGAGCACATCAGTTCCTTCGTCCGGGAGCAGGAGCTCGATCTCCGGGACCCCGGGACGATCCTCTATTTCTCCGCCCACGGCACGCCCGTGAAGTACATCACGGAGGGCAACCGCTACGACCGCTACGTGGAAGAGCACTGCCGGGACATCGCCACTGCCCTGGGGGTCGGCGACCGGTTCGCCGTCGGTTTCCAGAACCACACCAACCGGCGCATCGCCTGGACCCGACCGGACAACGAGGAGCGAATCCGGACGCTCGCGGAGCGGTGCCTGGTGGTGGATGCCGTCAGCTTCATCCACGAGCAGTCGGAGACCCTCGACGAACTTGACCGCGAGCTGCGGGCGGAGGTCGAGGGGCTGGGCAAGGAGATGTACCGGGTCCCGGTGCCGCACGGCGATCCCCGCTTCGCCGGTGCCCTGGCCGACCTGGTGGGCCAGGCCCTGGGCCAGTCCTGGGCGGCGGAGGTGCCGCTGGCGTCCTGTCGATGCCGGCCGATTCCCGGCACCTGGTGCACCAACGGCGCGCGCGATCTCCCTCCAAGCCCGTACATCGGGCCGCACCCCGACCTCGAATCGAGCCCCGCGTCCAGGCCGGGTCCCGCCTCCAGTCCGAGCCGGTCCTCCAGTCCGAGCCGGTCCTCCAGTCCGAGCCGGTCCTCCAGCCCGAGCCCCGAACTCCCCCCTTGATCGCGATCGTCGGAGGCGGCATCACCGGTCTCGCCCTGGGCCGTGAGCTGGCGTTGCGGAACCGCGAGTTCGTGGTGCTGGAAGCCGCAGATGAGCCGGGGGGCGTGATCCGCAGCGAGCGCAAGGATGGGTTGCTGCTGGATTGGGGACCGCAGCGGGCACGCCTCAGCGACCTCTTCGCGGGCCTGACACACGATCTGGGCCTTGGTGACCAGCTTCTTCTCGCCCCGCCGGACCTCGACTTCTTCATCTGCCGGGACGCCCGCCTCCGGCGGGTGCCGCTCTCGCTCGGCGGCTTTCTCGCGTCGGACGCCGTGAGCTGGCGGGGCAGGCTGAGAACGCTGCTCGAGCCGTTCACCGCCGGCCCCCGCGACGACGAGAGCGTGGCGGGGTTCTTCACGCGCAAGCTCGGCCGGGAGGTGTATGAGCATGTCGTCGGGCCCCTCTACGGCGGGCTCTACGGCTCCGATCCGAAGGACATGGTGGTGGGACTGTCTCTCGGGCGTCTGCTGCGCGCGATGGGAACCCGGCGGAGCCTCCTGCGCCCGTTCCTGTCCCGCGGCGGACGGCTGCGTCCGCCCCCGGCCTGCTCCTTTGCGGACGGGATGCAGACCTTGCCGTTCGCCTTGGCCGGAACCCTGGGCGACCGCATCCGGCTGAGCACCCCGGCGCGGGCGATCGAGCCTGGGAGAGGTGGCTGGAACGTGGTGCTGGACAGCGAATCGCTGGCTGCCGAGCACGTCGTCCTGACCGTGCCGGCCCGCGCCGCCGCCACGCTCCTCGGCCGGGTCGCCCCCGAGGCCGCGTCACGCATCGCCAGCCTGCGCTACAATCCCCTCGCGGTCGTGTGTCTGCGCTCCGAGACGTCTCTGCGGGGGTTGGGCTTCCAGATGTCGCTCGCGGAATCCCGGCCCCTGCGGGGCGTCACCTTCAACCACAGCCTGTTCGGTGCAGCCGGGACGACACCCCGCGGGCGGGGGCGTGCCGACCGCACCGGCTTGTATACCGCCTACCTGGGCGGCTCGACTCACGGCCGTGCCGTGGAGAGCGACGATCACTCGCTGGGCGAACTCACTGCCGCCGAATTCCACCGATGCACCGGGTTCGAAGCCCAGCCGGTCGCAGTCGCGCGTCAGTCGATGCCGGCCTGGGACCGGTCCTGGTCGGCGCTCGAGGGGCTCCGCCTGCCGGCGGGAATCCATGTGGCCGCGAACTGGGAGAGCCGCCCGGGGCTGGCGGGCCGGCTCGCGCAGGCCCGGTCGCTGGCAGCCGATCCTGACCTGCATCGGGCGGCCGGCGCCATCGCTCCGCTGGTGAGGTCCGACGCCTCCCGGCGTTCGCAGATCCCGCCATGATGGAGGTCGTCACATCATTGTGACAGGAAAGATCGCCGAATCGTTACAACAAGCGCAGCGGTGACTTCGGGCCCAGCGGCATCTAAGGCCTCGTGCCCCGGACCAACATCAGCTCACCCGGCGCGCGCCTGAGCATGGAGCCCGGCGCCCGCGTGAGCACGTTCGTGGCATTCCGCGCCTACTGGCTGGCCACCGTGAACGACGCCTGGCTGGTCGCAAACATCTCAAGCCCCGCGGAGCAGGCGGAGCGCCACATCGGCAACCAGGTGGAGGTCCGGGTTCGCTGGGACGTGCGGCCCGGCCGCCTCCGGCTCCAGGCGGGTGGAGCGCACCTGTTTGCGAGGGAATTGCCGGCAAGCGCGTCCAAGGCGGACCCGACCTGCTTCTACGCACAGACGACTGTGTCGTTCTGACTTCGCAGGGGCTCCGGCTCGCTCCTCCAATACGCTGCCGATTCGTCCCCGGCAGCCCGTTATCCGGTGTTGGTCCTCGGCGCGCGCGAGTTCAGCGAACCCCGCTTGTGGGTCGCTCCCGCGCCTCCTACCTTGACCGCGTTGACAGGCTCTTGACACCACGCCCGGGAGGCACGCAATGAAGCTCACACGACGCGACGCGATCAAGGTATCGGGGACGGCCGTCGCCGGCCTTTCCATGGGGGTGGTGAAGCCCGACCGGGTGCTGGCGCGGGAAGCCCAGGAGTTCCCGGACCGGCTGGTGGAGGGCGAGATCCGGACCCGCGCCGATCTGCCGCTGAACGCCGACGGCTCGGCGCCCGAGCATTCCCCGGGATCCGCCGGCCCCATCGACGGCGTCATCTACCGCTACACCGGGGGCGAGGCTCCCGACATCGACCTCGACTACCGCACCGCGAGCATCCGCATCGCGGCGAGCAGGCTGTCCCGCCTGCACGGCACCCTGCGCTACGAGGACCTGGCTGACCTGCCCAGGCACTCCATGGTGACCCTGCTCCAGTGCGGCGCGCCCCGGCCCACCGGCATCGTCAAGTGGACCGGCGTCCGCTTCAACGACGTGCTGGACATGATCGGCCTCGCGCCCACCGCGCACTACTGCCGCATCGTCTCCCACGACGGCTACTACACGGACGAGGAAGTCCCCACCATGCGTCATCAGCAGACGATGCTCGTGTGGATGCTCAACGACGAGCCACTTCCTCCCGTGAACGGCGCCCCGTTCCGTCTCGTGATCCCCTTCCGATACGGCGGCCGCAGCGTGAAGGCGGTGCAGGAGATCACCTTCGGTTCGCCGTCGCTTCCGTTCAGGGAGGTGCCGACGCGGGGGGCATGAGCCCCTGACGTCTGCCCGGCGGAGCTGGAGGCGCTCATCAAGACGTATCTGGACGCCCGGTTCATTCGACCTCGTCCAGGATCCCATGGCGGTCGCGGGCCGCGTCCACGACCACTTCGGCTGGTCTCTGGAGCCGGCAGCGGTCAGCGAAATGTACGCTTGGCGATTGATGCCGCTTTTTCGCGATATCGGGAGTTCGTCTCGGAACGCGGGATTCGGGAGTCGCGACTGTAGGGACCGGTGCCGATAGAGGGCCGGGCCAGGTCACGCGGTGGGCCGCTTTCCGCGCGTGCCCCGCTCCTGTTGGCCTGCAGGAAACGCAAACGCTCAGGCGGTTTGGCAGGCCATGTCCTGGCCGCAGCACATCGGCGACTTCACCATGCCGTGCCCGTCGGGGCATTTGGAGACGTGCACCGAGGAGCCGTCGTCGCGGTCGAGGTGGCCGTGTTCGAGTTCCTGGCCGCATTGGCCGCAGGTCATGGTGCCGATGCTCATTCCGCATGCTTCGCAGGTGTACGCTGCCATGTTCTTCTACCTCAGCTGGGGGGGGATTCTCGCCTTCGTGGCCTGCTCCAGATCGTACGCATAGCCCAGCAGCGCCGCCTCGGTCCATAGATCTCCAATGAAGGCGAGCACGAAGGGCGTCCCGTCCGGATAGTAGCCGAACGGCACGGTCACGACGGGAAGTCCAATATCGTTGATGACGTTGCTGGGAAGTTCCGGATGATTGTTGGGGTTGAAGTCGGGGCGCTCCGGGTCCTCGACCAGGTCGCCGATGGGCGCGCCCGCCTGGGGGAAGAACAGGCCGTCGAGGTCATTCTCCTCCAGCACGCCTCGGAAGAGGGCGCGGATGTCCGCCCGCCAGCCCTGGAAGGCGTCACCCTCCTCGGTGGCGCTGGGGCGTGCCGGCGGGGGACGTTCGTCGTCCTCGCGGTCGCGGAATGACTTGCCCGCCAGGGCTTCCCACTCCTCGACGCTGTGGAACGCCGCCCCGGGACCGAGTCCCCGGAAGTAGTTGAGCATGTCGTAGGAGGAGGCGGAGGGTACGCGCGGGCGCTCCGCGTAGAGTTCGACGAAGCCGGTGCCCGCGAACGGATCCTCCACGATCGCGGCCCCTCGTTCTTCGATGACGTCGATCGCTTCCCGGTACATCGCCTCGGTTTCCTCGGCGAGCGGGAGCCAGGTGTCGCGCCACCCCTCGCCCACAAGGCCGAAACGTGCGCCGGCCAGGGCGGCAGGGTCGAGGGCGGCGGCGTAGCCGTCCTCCGGCATGTGGCCGGCCGCGGCGTAGGTGGCCAGGTCCTCCGGGGTGGGCCCCGCGAGCACGTCCAGGGCGGCGGCGGCGTCCCGCACGGTTCTGGCCATCGGCCCGACCACGTCGGCGTAGCTGCCGTTCAGCGGCACCACCCCCTCGAGCGGCACCAGCCCGTAGGTGGGCTTCACCCCCACCAGCGCCTGCGCCGCCGCCGGGTTCTGGATCGACCCGCCCGTCTCGGTGCCCAGTCCCAGCACGGCGAAGCTGGCGTTGACGGCCGTGGCGGTTCCGCCGCTCGATCCCCCGGGCACGCGGGTGACGTCGTATGCGTTCAGGGTAACTCCGGCCACCGAGCTCTCGGTGCGGGTGCCGTGTCCGGCGAAGTCGGGCAGGTTGGTCTTTCCCAGGATGATGGCGCCCGCTTCGCGCAGACGGGTCACGACGGCGGCATCGTCGTCGGGGATCATGTCCACGCCCCCGGCGGCGGCGCTGAAGCCGTCATAGCCGGCCGTGGTGACCTGGCCGGCGTAGTCGATGTTGTCCTTGATGACCACCGGCACCCCGTGCAGCGGGCCGCGCGGGCCCGTGGAGGCGTACTCACGGTCGAGAGCGGCGGCGGTGGAGAGGGCGTCCGGGTTCATGGAGATGAACGCGTTGTAGAGGCCTTCGAAGCGTTCGATGCGATCGAGGGAGGCCTGCGTGAGCTGAACGGCGGTGTAGCGGCCCTCCGCGTAGTCGGCCTGGATCTGCCCGGCCGTGAGCTCGACCAGGTCGATGTCGGGGGCAGCCTCCTGCACGGCCTCGGGGGCCGGCGCCGCGCAGCCGGCCAGGAGGAGCAGGAGCCCGATGAACGGCAGCCAGGCGCCTGTCGTCGCCTCGAGCCGCCCGCGCCCGACGGGCCTATCGCACCCGCACATCGCGTACCTCGATCGCCACGCCCTCCGCGCACGCCGGCGCCGCGGAAAGGGTCGCCTGCAACACCACCCGATCGCCGGGCGCAATCCCTTCGGTGTTCCCCTCCAGAGTGTACAGGCGATCGTCGCCGTTGCGCATGGAGGGACACGCCAGCCCTTCATCGGTGATCTCGCCCTCCACCCGGAACTCGCCGTCCTCGTCCGCGACGTGGAATTCGTGCGACGTCACGAAGGGCCGCTGGTCGAAGCCGGCCAGGAAGAAGAAATGTTTCAGGTCGGGCGTGGCCCAGGCCGGCAGGCGCACCGTCGCCGAGAGCAGCCCGTTGGCGTCGGTTTCCTCCTGGGTCAGCAGCTGGTGATTGCCGCCCAGCGCGCCGAAGCCGATGTAGACGGCCGCGTAGGGAAGCCGGTCCATGGACACGGTCACCTCCTCGCCGGGACCGGCGGCGGCGGGCACGACCTCGGGCCTTCGTTCCTGGTGGCCGGGGCCGATCCCGCCGGGGCGCACGGATGCGCGCATGCCTGCGTAATGGCCACCGTGCACCGGTGAGCCACCGGATGTCATCCTGCTCCTCTTCATCTTCACTCTCCAGAGTCGGCGACTCGCTGGAATCGCATGTCGTAGACGCGGCCCTGCCGGATACCGAAGGCTTCGGCGCGTCCGTCGGCGCCCAGATCGAAGCGGATGCGCCCCAGGCCGCCGGCATTGAACGCGTCCTGGTAGACGGGCTCCAGTTCGAAGACGGCGTCGGGCCTCCGCTTCGCCACCAGGCGACCCTCCTCCACCGCCACCACCAGGGTGGTCTCGGCATCGTCGCTGTGGAAGGTACCCGTATACGCATCGAGCTGCCCGGGGGCCGGTGCGAACTGCTCAACCGGCTCGTAGGTGTTGTCGTAGTACTCCCCGGTGTACTCGTCGATGGTGGGGCGCCCACCGTCCGTTGCGGCACCGAAGACGAGACGGCGCTCGCTCGCCCCCACCTGGAACTCGCTCGCCGAGTGGGCGACCAGGGGCTGGCTCCCGACCCGCAACGCGCCGTCCTCCAGCGCAATGCGCAGCGGATCGCCGGTGTCCACTTCGCGGTAGAGCCCGGCCTTCGCCTCCAGCTCCCCGGCCGAAAGCGACATCCCATCGCCCGGTTCCGGGTCGGGAGAGGCTGCATCGCCCAGGAACACGCGCGCCACCTGTCCGCCCAGCGCCCCGGGGTTGGCATTGCCCACGTTGCACAAGATCGCGATCGAGAGTTGCTGGTCGGGATACCGGCCGATGAAGCCCCTGTAGCCGGCGGTCGATCCGGTGTGGGTGATCGAGGGGACGCCCGCGAAGTCGCGCAGCTGGAGGCCGCCGGCGTACGAGATCCGGCGCCCGTCGTTGAGGGTGGCCCGGTCATGCATCATGCGCACGAACTCCCCGCCGCCCAGGGGCCCGTCGGTGAGCGCGGCGTTCCAGATCTGCAGGTCGCCCACCGTGCTCAGGATGCCCCCGTTCCCATGCACGTACTCGATGGGCCGGTTGATGAGGAAGCCGTCGTCGGACGCGGAGTAGGCCGTGCTGCGCCGCGGAACCAGGCGCCTGTAGTCGTCGCGCCACTGCGTATCGCGCATCCCCAGGGGCTCGAAGATGCGCTCGCGGGAAAACTGCGCGAAGGGCATCCCGCTCACCCGGTCCACGACCACCGCGAGCAGGTTGTAGCCGGTGTTGCTGTACGAGTATTCATGGCCGGGCTCGAAGTTGAGCGCGCTCTGGCGGCTCACGATGTCGAGCACGTGCGCGTGCCGATGCGAGCGTGCACCGCGTCCCCAGCCGGAGATCGACGCGACGGAGCCCCAGTCGCGCATGCCGCTCGTGTGGGTCATGAGGCGGCGCAGGGTGACCGGTTTGCCGTAGTCGCGCACCTCCGGGATGTACGTGCGCACGTCGTCGTCGAGGGACAGCTTGCCGTCGAGCGCCAGCAGGACCACCGCCGCCGAGGTGAACTGCTTCGCCAGCGATCCCCCCTCGAAGATGGTCGACGGAGTGTTGGGGATGCCGTGCTCGAGGTCCGCCATGCCCCATGCCCGCGAGAGCAGTGGGCTGCCCGCCTGGGACACGGACAGGGCGCATCCCGGGCTCCCGGATGAGTCCCACTGGGCGAAGATCTCGTCCACGCGCGCGTCCGCTTCCGAAGGCGGCTGCGAACATGCGCCCGCGACGCCGACGAGGAGCAGCAGCGATGCGAGGGAGGGAAGGGGAGACTGGATTGTCATGACGGACTCCTTCCGGCTGGACGCGCAATCGGACCCGGAATAGTGCTTCCGACGCATCCGCTTCGTCAAAGTCCGTCGCTCGCGGCCGGTACGCCGAATCCCTGCCCTGAGGCCAGCCGAGCCTGTCTCTGCCGGGTACTCTCCGTATGTTCCGAGGGAACGGTTGGGTGTAGTCCACCCCTATGTCGACGAAACCGGCGGAGGAGCACCAGATGCGCGCAACGGGAGAAAGGTTCGGGAAGATGCTGGCGGTGTCACTCGCAGCGGCCCTGGGGGCGGGCGCATGCGCGGATGCCAGGCCCTCCTACGATGTGGTGCTCGCCGGCGGCCGGGTCATGGATCCGGAATCGGGCACCGACGCGACGCTCCACGTGGGAATCACGGGCGACCGCATCGAGGCGATGTCGGAGGAGCCGCTCACCGGCACCCGCGTAGTCGACGCCTCGGGCCTGGTGGTCGCGCCCGGCTTCGTCGACCTGCACCAGCACGGCCAGACCGACGAGACCTACCGCTTCATGGCCCACGACGGGGTGACCACCGGTCTGGAGCTGGAGGTCGGCACCGGGGACGTCGCGGCGTTCTACGCCGAACGCGAGGGCGGCCAGCCCGTTAACTACGGCGCGAGCATCGGCCACATTCCAGTGCGCATGCGCGTGATGGGCGACACGGGCGACTTCCTGCCCGCGGATGCCGGCAAGGACGATCCGGCCACGCCCGGGCAGGTCGAGGAGATCGCGCGCCGCATCCGGGAGGGGCTGGACCAGGGGGCGCCCGCCGTGGGGTTCGGCTTCCCCTACACGCCGGCCGCCACCGACGAGGAACTCCTCGCCGCGATGTCCGTCGCGGGCGAGGCGGGCGCGTCGGCGCACGTGCACACCCACGGAGGCCCCGACGGCGCCCACTACGCCATCGACCTGGCGGCACAGGCCAGCGCGCCGCTCCACCTGGTGCACGCCAACTCGACCGGTGGCGCCCGCACCGCCGAGTTCCTCGCGGTGGTGCAGGAGGCCGTCGACGCCGGGCGGGACGTGACCACCGAGGCCTATCCCTACGGCGCCAGCCAGAGCCGCATCGAGTCCGCGCTCTACGACGACTGGGAGGAATGGGAGGACGAGCGCTTCGGCGTGTTCCAGTGGGGCGCCACCGGCGAGCGGCTGACGCGGGAGAGCTTTGGCCGCTACCGGGAGCAGGGAGGCAGCGTGATCAGCCACGTGCGAACGGAGGAGATGACGCTCACCGCGGTGGCGAGTCCGCTGACCATGGTGGCGAGCGACGGCGGCGCGCAGGTGAGCCATCCGCGCTCGACCGGATCGTTCTCGAAGGTCCTCGGCAAGTACGTGCGCGAGGACGGCGTCCTGACCCTGATGGAGGCGCTCCGCAAGATGACCATCGAGCCGGCGCGGCGCCTCGAGAGCTACGTGCCCATGATGGCGAACAAGGGACGCATCCGGGTGGGAGCCGACGCCGACATCACCGTGTTCGATCCCGGGACGGTCATCGACCGCGGGGACTACACCAACGCGGCGGTTCCCTCCGGCGGAATCGAGTACGTGTTCGTCAACGGCGTGCTCACCATCGAGGGCGGCGAGTACCTGGGCGTGCGGGCGGGGAGGCCGGTGCTGCGGTAAGGCTCCTTCGCCCTCGCGCCGCTCGGTCAGCCCTCCGGTGTGTGCGCGGATCATCCGCGGACGATCAGTTGAAGAACCTCCCGCGGTTCGATCCCATGCGCGGGTTGACCACGTTGTTGAAGACCGAGCCGAACGTAAAGCTGAACCCCATCTCCAGCTCGTACTCGAAATCGGTCCCCAGCTGGCGGCGCTCCAGGAGGATTTCCTCATCCGGAATGCCCTCGCCGCTCAGGTAGATCTGGTCCTTCACGCGGGCCACGCTCCCCTCCAGATCGATGCTCAGGCCTCGCACGATCCGGTACTCGATGCGCGCGAACAGGTCGATCCGATGGAGCGAAGGATCGTGAACGAACATGGAAGCCTCGAGCCCGCTGTTAATCTCTCCCCAGGGCTGCTGGAACTCGGCAGCGACCTCCATCCGCTGCTCCGCGTGGCTCTCCTTCGTCTTGTCGAAGAGCGTCACCTCCTCGTAGTCGAAAGAGGCCAGGCCCAGCGAGTACAGGAACGTGATCTGTCTCCGCGTCGACTCGGCGTAGGGGAAGATGCTGTACTGCAGCGCGGGCGCCGCCCGAATGGCCAGGTCCTGGTTGACCCTGGTGGAGGTTAGGACCGACGCGCGCACGCCGGCGGACCAGTGGGGCCCAAGGCTCCACACGATCAGGCCCTCGTTGTTGATGTTGCGCGAGGTGCTCACGAGCACTTCTTCGTCGTTCAGCTCGAACCTCTCCTCCTCGTATTCGGCGTACGAACTGATGTCGATCTTGATGTCTTCGGTCGTGCGGCTCGCGGAGAACGATCCGTCGAACGCCTGCGCACTCTCGCGGCTCTCACCCTCGAGCTCGGCGCCGCCCCGGATGCTGAACACCCACAGGTTCCATGGATCCGTCTCGGCGGAGGCCTGCTGCCGAGCCTGGACAGGTGCCTCGTAGCGGATGTCGAGCAGGGGACCGGCGGAGGTGGGCGCCGCGTACCGGATGAGCCCGAGCTTGAAGGTCTGCGTCAGGCCGGCCCGCTCCTCCTCGTCCGTATCGCTCTCCTGCGAGACGAAGCGCAGCGTGTCCTCCTGACCGGCCCGCTCCTCGAGCCCCATGAAGTACATCTCGTAGGCTTCGCCGCCGGCTGCCGTCTCCTGCGAGGTAACCAGCACGTGGAGATCGGCGTCCGCCCGGTCCCGAACATAGTTGACAAACGCGACCTCGCGCCGGAAGTGATCGAAGTCGCACGTCCGGCGATCGCAGTCCAGGAAGACGCGCAGGAGCGAATCCTCCGCACCCGCGTCGAGCATCTCCTCCTGTGCGCTCCCCGGTGAGGAGACCAGGGACGCCATTGCGGCGAGCAACAGCCCCGCCACATGGAACCATGCCGTGCCGAGCCCTGATTGCATCATCTCAGACTCGCCTGGCTCCCCGGCGACCGTCCGTGCCGCCGTCGGGCCGCCCGGCCTCCGCATCGGTGAGATCGAGGCCCAGGTCGAAGGTCGCCGCGTATCCGGCACCGCTCTCGCTCACCCGGGCCATCAGGCTATCGCCACCCCTGCGGAAGGTGCGGTCGGCGGCGTTGGTCGTTTGGCGCCGTCCCCGCGCCGCGTAGGGTGCCTGACCGTGCACCTGGTCGACGAGGGCTTCGTCGAAGTAGAGCTGCGAGGTGAACTCGTAGGGCTGCCCGGACACGTCGGTGCGCACCTTGAAGTGCACATGAACCGCCCGGCCGCGGTACCAGCCCGGGAAGATCGTGGTGAAGCGGGCCACGCCGTGCTCGTCCGTGCGCTGACAGCCCCGAAGGAAGTTCCGGTCCGTCGCTCCGGCGGGGGCTCCGTCGTCGTCGACGCCCCAGTACACGCCCGCGGCGTCGCACTGCCACAGGTCGACCAGCGCGCCGGCCAGTACCGTGCAGGCCCCGCCGGAGATCTGCGACACGTTGAACCTGAGCGTCAGCGGCGCGCCCTCGCTTACCGCCCCGGTCTCCGGATCGGACCGGATGTCGGAGCGTTCCAGTTGCGCGTCGACGAAGAAGGGTCCTTCGGTCTGCTCGGGCCGCACCACACACGCCGGCAGCGTTCGAGCGACCTCGCCGCCCGGCGCCACCTCCGACCCCATCCCGAAGGCCCACCGGCCGGTGGCCAGCGCTCCACCGCCCACACCAAGGGCGGCGAGGGCCTCGCGCCGCGTCAGTACCCGTCCTTTTCCAGCGTCGTCGTGCTTCATGCTGTACCTCCAGATGTGGGGTCGCGGTGGTCCCGTTGCCAAAGGGCCCGACGTTCGCCAGGCACCAAAGATCGGCTCCCGGCCTGGCGAACTGGTGGGTGTCGGGTCAGGAAGTTGTCAGGTGTTTATCACGACTCAGCCTGTATCCGGATCGATGGACGGTCAGGATATGACGGGGCGCGCCCGGATCTTCCTCGAGCTTGCGGCGAAGCTCCGCGACGTGCGTGTCGACGGTCCGGCTGAGGATGGCGGCCCGATGCCCCCAGACCTCCTTCATGAGCGCAACCCGGGTCGCCACCGCGCCGCGCCGCCGCACGAGCGCAACCAGGAGATCGAATTCCTTGGGTGTGAGCCGCACCTCCCGGCCGTCACGCAGGACCGAACGGTGCTCGAGGCGAATCTCGACGTTGCCGAAGGTCTCCACCGCCTTCGGCTGCCCGTCCTGTCCCGCTCTTCGCAGGATCGCGGATACGCGGGCAAGGAGCTCCAGCACCCCGAAGGGCTTGGTGACGTAGTCGTCCGCTCCCAGGCGAAACCCCATCACCTTGTCCGCCTCCTCGCCCCTGGCGGTCAGGATCAGCACGGGGACTCCGTTGCCCTTGTCGCGGAGGGACCGGAGCACCTGGTAGCCGTTCATTCCGGGCAGCATGAGGTCCAGGATGACGAGGTCGGGCTCCCCTGAAACCACGGCCTCCAGGCCCTGCGCGCCGTCCTCCGCCACATCGACCACGTGACCGTCGATCTCGAGGTTGTTGCGAAGACCGTAGGCCAGCCGGGCGTTGTCCTCCACGATCAGGATCCGGGCCATTTCACGCCTCCCGGAGCGCGCCCGCCAGCGGCAACTCGATGATGAACCGGGCGCCGGGACC
>LXNJ01001115.1_pt1 | contig 16536 bp, 14 predicted proteins | sample 809081 | NCBI WGS metagenome assembly LXNJ01 (sample SAMN04870510, study PRJNA318959) | sponge metagenome | biome: sponge; feature: marine sponge reef; material: water | host: Petrosia ficiformis | place: Greece: Milos, Mediterranean Sea | collected 2013-05-29 | depth 5-7 m
TGACAGCACAGGTGAATGTAAATCAAGAAAATAGATGTCTGCACTTTATGTCGAATTTATGATCAATAGTAAGAATTTCGACTTATGGGTAATAGTAAGGCCTACAGTAGAGAAACGCGAGGTTCTCTTCATAAATTAAACCTATATGATTCAAAATAGGTTGAACTCATTTGCTACTCCCGTGTATAATATAATTATACAAACAGCGAAGCCAAATTTGTCGAGATTAAATACGCCTCCCTAATTCGCTGTTATTCTGCTTATAGAGGTATCATACTGTTATGTTTGAACAACTTATGAAGTACCCGATTGACGTTTTTCGGGAGGGGGATTTCTCGTTCGGCGTGCCAATACCGGGACTTCTTATATTCGTCCTAATGGTCGCGCTTGTTGCAGCAACTATTTGGGCATATCGGAGCGCAAGAGGTCGAACTGGACGCGTGTTCCGCGGATTTCTCATTGTTCTCCGCACAATTGTCTTGTGTTTCCTCGCCTTCTGTCTACTCAAACCTCTCTTGACAATCTATCAAAACAATCCTGATGATTCCTACCTTTTAGTAATGGTTGACCGTTCCAAGAGTATGCAGATTACCGATTCAGATGATGGTGAATCGCGATTGAATCGAACTAATCAGCTGCTCTTTGGTGAAAATCCTGAAGATGGCGGCGGGCTTATTGACAAACTGAACGCGAACAAATTCAAGGTCAGACTCTTTGGATTCGACACAGAAGCAAAACGAATTGAAAATGAACCATTACCGAGCGCAAAAGGGGAAAACACAAATATCCCGAACGCAATAAATGAAGCACTTGAAGACTTACAAGGCATCCCACTTTCTGGTATTGTACTTTGCACCGATGGAGTTGACCGAAGTGGTACAAACATAACAAAATTTGTGATGCAAGTCCGAGAAAGAAAAGCACCTATCCATACCGTCGGTATTGGATCAGAAAAAGGTGTCCCTGACATAGAATTGGTCAAGGTGGATACCCCCCGGACCGCAGAGGAAGATTTTCCCGTCGAAATATCCGCGACGGTGAGACGTACAGGTAACGCCCAAAAGAAAGTTACAATCCAATTAATAGAGAATGGAAGGATTCTTGAAACAGTTCCGGTCTCATTTAAAAGTGACACAACAAGAGTCCCACTCAGATTTACCCCGCGCCAGCCAGGCACCCAAAAATATGAGGTGCATGTACTCACCGAAGCAGACGAAGCAATCCCACAAAACAACACCAAAACTTTTATTTTGAAAGTCGCCCCTACGAAACGTGTAAAGATACTATTCGTTTCCAGACCTTATTCTGGTTTTAAATTTATCAAACGTGCCTTGCAAGACGATCCGAATATCGTCTTAACTGACCGGTATAAGACAAGTGAACAGAGTTTCGGGGGCACACAAGGTGGTGCAGACGAAGACTTCAAATTCTATCCGGATTCAAAAGATGTTCTCTTCAATTTTGACGCAATCATTTTCGGTAATGTTTCGGCTTCCGAATTCACGCGAACGCAGCTTGAAAATACAGTTGAATTCGTTCGCACACGCGGCGGCGGTTTTTTAATGTTAGGTGGGACGTTTTCCATAGGTAGTTCGGAAGTAACTGATTCATATCTCAACACACCAATCGCCGAATTACTTCCTGTTGAATTAGAATTAGGCACCCCTCCACCACCAGTGTCTACCCTTCCACCATCCCAGATGCCAAGAGCAGAAGGCTTCAAGTTGCAACTGACAACAGAAGGTAAATCGGACCCGTTGATGGAATTGGCAGGTAACTCCGCTGAAAACCTGCAACGTTGGAACAAGATGTCGGAACTTTTTGGTTATAGCAAAGTCAAACGCGCGAAAGCAGGGGCAACGGTCCTCGCCGAACATCCAAGTGAGCGAAATGAATTTGGGAAGCGCATCCTCATCGCAACTCATAATTTTAATGCAGGACGGGTCATGGTGTTTACCCCGAATAATTCAGCGCCATGGCAGTTGGGCATGCCGTCCGAAGATGACAGTAATGAACGTTTCTGGCGGCAGATGGCAAAATGGTTGACAACCGCACCAAAAGCTGCTCTCAAACTTGATATTGCGAAGACTGAATATACATTGAAGGAACCCGTTGTAATTGAGGTCACCGCAATGGATAAAACCTTTGAATTAACGAATAAAGCGAAGTTGCGCGCAATCATTGTTGACGAAACTGGTACACGAACGGAACTTCCACTTGAACAGGTATTAGGCAAAGATGGTTTATACACCGCTCGATTTATTCCGGGACGGTTTGGTGAATATACCGTCACAGCAACGGGGACCCTTAATGGCGAAAACCTCGGCAAACAGCAGGCACTTTTTGAGGTGAAACCTTCTTATGCAGAGTTTAGTGATGCAGCACTCAATGTCTCACTCCTCACAAACCTTGCAGACAGGAGCGGCGGCAAATATTACCCTATTGAAGAGGCAGACCAATTAGTTAACCAAATTTCACTTGTGGAGAGTGCAACATCACAGATAACTGATGTTGATATCTGGGATCTACCGCTGATTTTCGGTATGATCCTTATGCTACTCGGTCTTGAGTGGTTCTTACGGAAACGGGGCGGGTTGGTGTAAGCATTTTCCTTGACAATCACAACATAAGAAGTTACAATAGTGCTATGGAGAAATTAGCAAGCCGGTTTAGAGAATCACATAGAGAAGGACGTGTTGAATTAAAAAGACAGAATGAGAGAGCATTTTGAAAGATAGAAACTGGTTCTCCGAACTGCTCGGAGAAGATGATACGGTATCCGTGCTTGGAATGTTAATTCCGCGCAGGAGATATAACATATCGCTCCTAATTTACGGTATTATCTTTTGCGTAGCAACAGTGGGCATCACGACTTGGGAGTTTCTTGTAGATCAACCGAAATTGTTGCGTTTAGATCAACGCTTTCCTCATTGGCTCGGTTTGGATTTGTTGAAGCCGTATTTTTTATGATACTTCCACACATGAGGAGGATGATAATGTATTGGGAATTGAGAAAGAAAATGCCAGAGATTATTGAGAAGGCAGCACAGAAAGCTGTGGCAGAAGCTGTAGCAGAAGCTGTGCCGAAGGCTGTAGCAGAAGCTGTAGCGGAAACACAACAAAAAGAGCGCGCACGCTTCAAACATTTCTGTGAGAAACATGGACTTGACTACACCGAAGAAGATTGGACAGATGAAACGTCTGAGAATAAAAACAAGTAACGCTCTCGTTATAGCAGAGGTGGTAGGTATTGTGTATAATGCCCACCGCCTTTTTCATTGACAAAAATACTCGGAAATCGTAAATGCCTCTACAAAAAAGGATTGAGTCAGGAAACTATGAAAAATTCCTATAAAAACGTTATGTTTGTTATTGCGGACGATTGGAGTCGCATCGCAAGATGTTACGGTAATGAGGTTATCAGAACACCTCGTATTGATGAATTTGCAGAACGCGGTGTTGTTTTTGATTACGGATTCTGCACAAGTCCCTCCTGTGCTGTAAGCCGCGCATGTATTCTCACGGGGCAACATAGCCACACACACGGGCAATATGGGCACTGCCACGGCATTCACGGATTCCGCACGCATGAACACATGCAGTCTGTCCCAAGAATTCTAAAAGCACACGGATTTGCTACTGCCTGTATTGGAAAAAAGCATGTTGAACCTAAGAGTGTTTACCCTTTTGATTATGAACCAAAGGTTAACCCCCGTAGTCCTGTGGAAGTAGCGGACAGAATTGAACATTTTCTTGCACAAAACATGGATAAGCCTTTTTATTTGCATATCGGCTGCACCTATCCGCATCGGGCTGGCAAGGGATTTGGAAATGATCGGGAGCATGCTGGGATAGAGCCGGGTTCCTACAGCCCTGATGAGATAATTGTGCCAAATTTCCTACCAGATGTTCCTGCCGTGCGCGAAGACCTTGCCGACTATTATGAAAGTGTCTCGCGATGGGATGCTGTTGTCGGTGCCGCTTTAGATGCACTTGACACTTCTGGACGTGCAGATGATACACTCGTCTTTGTAACAACAGACCATGCGATGCCGTTTCCCGGCGCAAAAGCATCCAGTTTTGATAGTGGACATCACTGTCCGTTGCTTATTGCCAGTCCCACACAACAGCGGCGTGCACTCCGCAATCAGGCACTTGTCAATTGGGTTGATTTCTGCCCAACCATATTAGACTGGTGCGGTGTCTCTCACCCTGATGGAGAAGATGCGCTCCCCGGTAGGTCATTGCTATCTATTCTTGAAGACGACAGTCCCCATCCCGGCAACGGACAATGGGAAGAAACATATTACTCTCACTGCTTCCACGAAGTAACCAACTACTATCCATATCGGGTATTGCGTGGCCGAAGATATAAGTATGTCCGCAATTTGGCATATCAGTTAGAAACACCACTTCCGAGCGACCTGTTCCGTTCTATTTCATGGACAGCCGTGCGAAATGATAACATTCAGAAGTTGGGAGAGCGACAACGGGAAGATTTTGTGCATCAAAGTCGTGAAGCGTTGTTTGATATGCAGAGTGACCCAGCAGAATCCCAAAACCTGATTGATGTTGCAGAATTACAAGACACAGTAAACGAAATGCGCCGAAAGGTCATTGAATTCAGGCAGAAAACCAAAGACCCCTGGCTTGAGCAGTCTTTTCAGGAAGGGGAAACACAGCCTTTCTTCACGTAATAGCAGTCAGTAATCAGCGGTCAGCAGTCAGAAAGAGATTTGTTTTATCAAACCCCTCCTCTGAAAACTGACAACCGATAGCCATTATAATATGCAAAACTACGATTTAGAGGCAATGAATGCCCGCATCCAAGCCGATAGCAGTCTCATACAGCAAATCCTGGATGAGGCAGGCAAAATCATCGTTGGACAACGCGCACTGCTTGAAGGCTTGATTATTGGATTGCTTTGTAACGGGCATGTTTTGCTGGAAGGTGTCCCTGGACTTGCAAAGACCACCGCTATCGCAGCACTTGCAAAAACGATTGATGCTTCTTTCAACCGACTTCAATTCACGCCTGACCTGCTCCCAGCAGACCTCATCGGCACTTTGATTTACGACCAACAAAAAAGCGAGTTCTATACCAAAACAGGTCCCATTTTCGCGAACGTTGTCCTCGCAGATGAAATAAACCGCGCACCAGCGAAGGTGCAGAGCGCTTTACTGGAAGCGATGCAAGAACGGCAGGTTACGATTGGCGGCACCACCTATCCACTTGACGACCCCTTTATCGTTTTAGCCACACAAAATCCGATTGAGCATGAAGGCACTTACCCACTTCCCGAAGCACAAGTAGATAGATTTATGCTAAAGGTTAAGGTCAACTACCCATCACACTCAGAGGAATTACAAATCCTTCGCCGGATGACAACGGAAGATATACCAGAAATTCAGCAGGTGGTCTCCTGTGAAGATATTATCAGATTTCGTGAACTCACACGCGATATCTATATGGCAGACCAGTTAGAAACTTACATTGTTGACCTTGTGTGTGCAACACGCGCGCCAGAGGCATATAAATTAGATGATTTGAGTCCTCTGATTGAGTATGGTGCTTCGCCTCGTGCAACCATTTTTCTGGCACTTGCCGCTCGGGCACGAGCATTTCTCTATCGGCGCGGATATGTTACACCTGAAGATATTCATGAAGTGGGAATGGATGTTCTAAGACATCGGGTGATCATAAGTTATGAAGCAGAGGCGGAAGGACTTGACATTGAAAGTATTGTCAGGCAGGTATTTTCAAAAATTGAAGTTCCTTAATTCAGTGAAGAAGTAAAACCGATTATAGTAGAATAGAAAAATAAGTTTACACGTCTTTTGTAGGAGCGATCTCCGAATCGCGACCTCTTGTGAATGTCGGGAATCGGAGTTCCCTCCTACAGCTCAAAAGTGTGCAAGTAATTCTAAAATCTACTATAATACTATTCCTCTGTCTGCCCAGCAATAGCAGAAGCCCGTGCACCGACACCAAGCACAGCCAAAAACCCTTCTGAATCCGCGTGGTCGAAATCGCCAATTGCTTCCATTGAAGCTGTTTCTTCAGAATAGAGTGAATGCGAAACACCACCTGCAGCATGAAAAGCAACATTCCCTTTATACAGTGCAACCGTAATCGTGCCACTTGCCAAATGTGTCAAAGGTTCAATTGATGCCAGCAATGCCTGCGTAGCAGCATCAAACCAGTAGCCTTGATAAATCTGTTCAGCGATTGTAGAAGCTACGCCATCAAAATGCCGACGTGCACGTCTATCTAAAATCAGTTGCAGCAGAAACTCATAACATCTGCCAAGCAATTCCATTCCGGGTGATTCATACACCCCGCGACTTTTAATCCCGACAAATCGGTTTTCAACAGTATGAATCCCGATACCAACTCCGTTCCGTCCGCCAATTCGGTTCGCCTCTATCAGACTCATCAGTGGTGTGCAAGGACTGCCGTTGACTTCAACAGGCATTCCCCGTGCAAATGTAACGGTGAAGTGTTCTACATCGTCTGGTGCGTCTTTCGGATGTACACCCATCCCCGGTGTAATAAAACCTGCTGGTGTTTTTAGCGATTCTAACCTGCCCGCTTCATGCGTTAATCCCAACAAATTCGCATCTGTAGAGTATGGTTTTTCATGGGTCGCTGTAATTGGCAAGCCGTGTTCTTGGCAGAAATCTATCATCTCTTTTCTGCCGCCGAAGTGTTTGAGGAATTCGGCATCCCGCCATGGGGCATAGACAGAAAAATTCGGATTAAGCATGTTAGTCGCAAGTTGAAATCGAACTTGATCGTTCCCGCGCCCTGTTGCCCCATGTGTTAAAATAGAAATGTCGCGCTTTTCCATCTCTGGCAGCAGTGCTTTTACTGTAACATGCCGAGCGATGCCAGTCGTGTTCCAATATCCGCCTTCATACATCGCTTGACATTGGATGAGGCGGATACCTGCCTCAGCGAGGTTATCCTTTGCATCAACCATGACCGCTTCTTGGGCACCGCATGCCAACATCCGTTCCCGAATCTCCTCAACATCCCGCTCATCGGGCTGTCCAAGATCAGCCGTAAAGCAGACAACGTTGACACCGTTATCAACTAACCACTTCGTAATTGTGCAGCTATCAAGACCGCCTGAGACCGCTGCGCCGACGGTTTTTCCTTTTAATTGATGTATATTCATAACTAAATTATATCACTGTTATTCAGAATTCGCAATATCCAAACTGAGTTATTGCTGAGGGGGTGTGTAAATATTTGGTTATACAGGTTCAATTTGCAATGATTACGCGGCGTTTCCCACTGTAGGGCGGGGTCCCGGGGAATGCCTTTCGGCATTCCCCGGAGACCCGCCCCTACAATAGGAGTTGTGCGGATTTCTACAAAAACTTTACATATCCCTGATTTATAGATTATGGAGAAAACTTCCCACAAAGAGAACAAAATATGTTTGACTTTAAAAAAAACATATGATATACTTAAATCAGATTTTAACGTGCCGGTGTAGCTCAGTGGTAGAGCACACGACTCATAATCGTGCTGTCCGGAGTTCGACTCTCCGCACCGGCATTGTTCTTTGAAGGCCCACCTCATGGAAGCCCGTTTTGTGCAAGAGATGTATCGTTTCATTTTGCAGCACACGATGATTGAGGATGGAGAAACGGTGCTCGTTGCAGTCTCAGGTGGTGCTGATTCACTTGCACTACTTTACGGGTTGCATGCCCTGCACACACATCTAAACTGCCACCTTCACGTTGTTCACCTTGATCACGGTATCAGAGATGATTCTGACGCAGACGCTCAATTTGTCTGTGAACACGCCGTGCATTTATGGTTACCTTTTATTGAGCACGCCGTCGATTTACCACATTTAGCAAAACAGTGGAAACTTTCTGTAGAGGCTGCAGGGCGTAAGGCACGTTACGAATTTTATGAATCTGTCTGTGCACAAATAGGCGCGACCAAAGTTGCCCTCGGACACCACCGAGACGATATAGCCGAAACAGTGTTGATGAATCTACTTCGTGGCACAGGATCTGATGGGTTAAAAGGGATCGCACCTATCAGAGCCGGAAAGTTTATCCGTCCGCTCGCAGCGTTCACCCGCCAAGAAATTGAAGCATTTCTCAAATCAATTAATCTTGTGCCAAGATTGGATTCAACGAATACAGATAAACGTTATCTTCGTAACCGAATTCGCCATGAGTTGGTTCCGCTGCTTGAACAGGACTATAATTCAAATATCAGAACAGGATTAAGTCGGACCGCTGAAGTTTTAAACGCAGAATCGGATTATCTTGGCGCAATTGCGCGTGAGACATTTGACCTTTGTAGACTTCCGTCATCTCAATCTACATGCATTGTGTTAGATAGGGAAAAATTCCTACAGAATCACATTGCATTGCAAAGACGGATTCTAAGGCACAGCATCGCTGAATTTTTTGGACAGGTAGATGACTTCTATTTCGAACATTTTCAAGCAATTCTCGGTCTTATCAATAGGGATAAGCCGAATGCTGTGTTATCGCTTCCGAACGGTATCCAGTTCAGACGTGCTTATGAACAACTTGTTTTTGCGAAAACACCTGTTGAGACAGGGGATTTCGCCTATCCACTGAATGTGCCGGGGAAAACGTTTATCCCCGCATTAAATACAGAAATCACGGCATATTTATACGATACATCTCCAGACGATTTTCCACCCTTACCTGATGGAACTTTTGAGGCAATGCTTGATTACAGCGAGATCCAATTGCCACTAATAGTCCGCAATCGGCGACAGGGTGACCGATTTCAACCGCATGGCATGCACGGGACGAAAAAAATTAAGGATTTCTTTATGGATATAAAGGTGCCAGGCAGTGAACGCAATCGTATTCCAATGCTTGTCTATGGTGATGAAATTTTGTGGGTCATTGGGTTTACCACCAATGAGAGGTTCAAAATCCAACCGCAAACACAAAGGTATCTTCACTTACATTATGGAAAAGATGAAACCGTTTCCTAAATCCGTTCTGATTTCTGAATCACAGATTCAGAAGCGAATTCAGGAACTCGGCAAGCAAATATCCAAGGACTATGAAAATCAGGAACTTGTCCTTGTCTGCGTACTGAGAGGTGCAACGTTGTTTTTCGCGGATCTCGCCCGTGAAATATCTTTACCACTTCGCTTTGAGTTCTTGCAAACCTCAAGTTACTATAATAGTACGGAATCATCTAAAAATATTGAATTTATCCGGGCGGGGAGCGATTACATTAAACATAGACATGTTCTTATTGTAGAGGATATTATTGACACAGGACGCACCTTGAAGTTTCTTGTAGAACATCTCGGTTCATTAAACCCAAAGACTATTAAGATCTGTACCCTTCTGGATAAACCATCTCGACGCGAAGTTTCAGTTCCGGTTGATTATTCCGGTTTTGAAATTCCGAACGTTTTCGTGGTAGGATATGGGCTTGACCATGGACAATTACATCGAAATTTGCCATACATTGCTGTATTAGAAAACATTTAACATTGCTGAATACACCAGAAATCCTATTAATTATCAATATCAACAGCGATAATATTTTAATTTAAACGTTTTTTCTTGACAACGTATTTTATATTTGATAGAATGTCTAAAGCATAACATATTTTTAACATAAAAGGAGATTTTTGATGCGTAAAGTCGTATCGCTTTCAATTTGCGTAATAATGTTGATAGCGGCGTTAGTCTATTTTACACAAGCACAACAGTTAGGAGACAAAGCGCAACTTGGACGCGAACTTTTTCATGACCCAACATTTAAAGGAACTATCAGTCCTAAAGTCGCAACAGGACTTTCTTGCGCGGACTGCCATGCAGATTTTGATGAAGCTGCCAAGCCTGACGGTTTAATTCGTGCGGGACATAGTATGATCGGTGTCCCACAACGCGGATCAGCAAAAGGCGGGATGATTTCAGGTGCTAATTTTGCACGTGCTGCCGGTGGTGGTGGTTTCTGTTATGAGCACTTTTTACAAAAGGTCCGTCCCGATAAAGTTAACCCTACTGCGATTCCAGCCGAGCATGCGGAAGCACTCATGGCTTACTTTGAAGCAATTTCGGGAGATAACAAAGGCCCGGAATTTAAAATGGAAATGTTAGATGATGATGCAAAAACGGCAGCTGGCGAAAAAATCGCTGCGATGCCCGGTGATGCAGAAAAAGGATGGAAACTTTTCGGACGTGCTTGTGTCGTCTGTCATCCTACGGCTAAAAAATCCGGTATCGGTATTCGGATTGTTGGGACCAGATTACCGCGTGATATTGATAAAACAGTAGTTCGCTGGGCTAAAACAATTCGTGGTGGCGGTAGCACTCTAATGCCTTTCTACGCTTCTGATATCCTCAGTGACCAAGATATAGCGGACATTGTCACCTTCCTGCGTGAGCAATTGGAAAGTTCCGCAAGATAACCTATTGATTTGGCAGAGGCAATTCTGCCCTGCCAATCCCTCTTTTAGTGTCTCACTCATTTTTTTTTGCAACCGTTTTCCGCTTTATCCGTATTAAAATTATTGTGTATCCATATTAATTTTTACGGATTGGGTTTGCCCAAAGATTTTAAGGCGTATAGTGTTGCGTGTGCGCTTAAAACCAAAAACCTAATCTGTCTTATCTACGGAGACGGGATTTGGACAAGTAATGTTGAGCGTTCTGTCCCAAATGTAGAAAATGGGTGGAGTCATGAGAACATTTCAATTTCTTGTATTATTTTTTAGCATTTTTTTTGTTGGGTTAGTTTTAAATATCTCAGGATGCGGTGGTAGTAACTTGAATAACCCCGTAACTGACGCTGATTTGGTGGAAGAGGATATAGCGGATTCTGGTGATGCTATCGTTGCATTAGAAACCACCGAAGAGGTAGGAAACGTAGAGGAAGCGGGTGATCTTGATGTAACAGTGACGGTTACAAAAAAAGTGGTCAAGCCGGGAGAACAAGTAGAACTGACTGCTGCAGTTAAGGGGGTTAGAGGAACAAGTGTCGTCTTACATTGGCTAAACATTACCGATTATGGAACGCTTTCCTCCACCAACGACAATCCAGTAACATGGACAGCCCCCGATACGTTAGGTGAAGTAAATACGCGGGTTGAGGTTCTACAACTCGTTGTGACTGTGATCAGCGAAGTCGTTTCTGTTGAATCCACAGGAATTCAAACCGACACGCAAATTTTTTCAGATACGACAGAGATATTGCTAAAGGTAGCCCGTGAATAGCATCGCAGCTATAGGAAAACGAACTATCGTACTAAACTCAAATGGAGCGTAAATCTCGTCAACAGAAAAAATTCATTGGGCATTTCGTTATTTATATGGTATAGTAAAGTATAAAATAGGTATACATCTACTTGGAGGTGTGCTCTGTAAGCGGACCTATCAAGATGTATCATTCAATTGTAAAATCTATTATAATATTCACCTCATAAGCGTGGCAAGGGTCTATTAAGCACTATTTATTGCAGTTCATAAGATAGTTTCAGGCTGGCATAACCCAATTGTAGGTATGAAATGAAGAGAAAAAATTTTAAAGTAGTTATAACCGTTTTATCCATTGTTTTTATTTCAGTATCGTGGACATCTTCGTGTATTGCAGGACTAGTACATAAGGTCAAGGCAGGAGAAACATTGTCAGGGATTGCCAGAAAATATGATGTGTCCGTAAAATCTATTGCCAAAACCAACAATTTGAAGTCTATAGATCACTTGCAAATTGGAAAAAAGTTAATAATCCCAATCGACGCAAAAACCCCAAATGCCGGTGGAAGTGCGGATGGGACTTGGCATGTTATTAAAGACGGGGATACATTATATAATATCGCACGAAAGCACAATATTAAGGATTGGAAAGAACTTCAAAAAATAAATAACATTTCCAATCCAAAACAACTCCAAATAGGTCAGGAAATTTTTATCCCGGTTCATGAAAGTGTCGGTTTCGAAATTCCGTTACGAATTCGTTTAATTGTAACATCACATTACGGTTATCGCAACCATCCTGTAACGCGCCATTACCGTCTGCACGAAGGCATAGATTTCCGTGCAAGAACTGGTACACGAGTTTATGCTTCAAAGACAGGGACAGTTACCTATGCAGCAAGAAAAGGCGGCTATGGCAAAACAGTCTCCATACAACACGAAGACGATTTCAGCACATCTTATGGACACTTGTCAAGGATTTATGTATCCGTCGGTGATTTCGTCCGACAAGGACAAGTTATCGGTTTGACCGGAAACACCGGAATTTCAACAGGTCCTCATCTGCATTTTGAAATTAGATACAAAGGGAAAAGTGAAAATCCAGCTCGCCACCTTGATCTCCCGTGAACCAAGATGGTTTTTCACAGTCATCTTATTCCTCCTATTCACGTGTTTTCCCAGTGGAAATCACATCTTTTCAGATTCAGTCAACAGTCAGCACGAAATTGAAACACATCAACCGAGACCTGCAATTGGAACGCGCGGACTCGGATTGAGTCGTGCTTTTATTAGTGGTGCTGATGATGCAACAAGTCCGCTTTGGAATCCCGCAGGACTCGCATCCCTTGACCGTGGAAATCTGATTTATGATTTCTCACAAGGTGCGTTTTCCTTTGCATATCCTATTAACCCAATTGGAACTTTCGGTATAAACCTCCTTGATCTCAACCTTTCTGATCGTTTCTTGGTAAATCACGATTCTAACCCTATTGGCACATTTGAGTACGGTTACAATCAAGCTCTACTCTCCTATGCAAGGAAATTCGGACCGGTGCAGCTTGGAGCAAGCACTGGATATAGTCGTGCCCCTTATCAGAACAGCCTCTGGGCTCCAAATTATGATATCGGAGCGTTGATGACTCTTTCCCCTCATGCTATCGTAGGCATGCAGATTCGCGATATTAGCGGTGTATCCATTCAAGATAAAAATGGTATAGTTTTAAAAACCTTTGACCCGCAATTTGCTGTAGGAACTACCCTAATACCCCATCAATTTGTTAGATGGCATGCCAGTTTTAATACTGTACCTCCGAGTTTGGGTACAAGTGTGGAAATCGTGACAGGACCTCTTTCTGCTAATGTCGGATCGCATTTCTCCTTTGACACTGGAACACCTACTCACTCATGGAGTTTAGGACTCGCATTCAAACAGTGGGGGAAGCAAACCTATTATACTTTTTTGAATGAAAACAATCTTGAGTATAAACATCTACTTTCAATTGGTCTCACTTTTGGTGAACCACAACAAACATCTGATAGGCTTAGAAACGAAAAAGTCAAACCTATATCCAGCAACACAACTCCCATTGAGACACCGCAAACACCTGATAACCTAAAAGGTGCTGAATCAGACCTTAGCAGTACAACACCCCACGTAACACCGCAAACACCTGATAAGCCTTACCCCGAAAAAGTTAAACCTACACCTAATTCTTCACTAAAAAAGAGCATTCAAATTGCAAAAAAACACAACATCTCTATTGAACTTATGTTAGCCATTATTTATGTAGAATCAAAATTTAATCCTGTGGCTGTGTCAAAAACTGGGGCAGGCGGCTTAATGCAGATAGTGCCTGGAACCGCACGGGAATACGGCTTGAAAGTCCCAAGATACTCGAATAAACTTAAACCAAACTTTGATAGGAAAGTAGATGAGCGATTTGACGCTGAGAAAAACCTAAACGCGGGATTGGTCTATTTCAACTATCTTTTAGAGAAATATCTCAATAATTTAACCTTGGCACTCGGTGCATATAATGTCGGTCCCGGCAAAGTAAGGATAAGAGGCCCACTTATCAGCAGAGGGAAAAAATACGCTGAAAGTGTGCTAAACCGTCGAGACCTATATAAAAGTGATAGAAAACTACTGGAAACAGATCTAAAAAGGTTGGAAGTTATACTTAAGAATTAGGAACGAGATATGAATACTATTCGATTAGCAATTGTTGGATGTGGCGGTATGGGACACCGACACATGTATGGGTTAGCAGAACTCCATCGGGCAGGATGGGAGCGGTTTGATCTCGTCGGCGCGTGTGACCCTGTTCTTGCCAATGCTGAGTCACTTGCTGCACAAGCAGAGGGGCGTTTCGGCAAGAAACCTGCTGTTGTTGGAAATCTGGAAGAACTCGCTGAAATCGGTGTTGACGCCGTTGACGTAACAACTACACCACCGTATCACCATACCGTTGCCGTTGAAACACTTGAACGTGGATGGCATACGATGGTAGAAAAACCGATGGGATTGACCGTTCGCGCATGTAACCTAATCCGTCGTGCAGCAGAGAAATCTGATGCTGTGCTAAGTGTTGCAGAAAACTATCGGCGTGACCCTATCAATCGGCTTGCTAAAGCCTTGCTTAATGCGGAAGTTATTGGGAAACCGCGCTTTCTTATTCATCATGCGATTGGTGGTTCAAATCGCATGCTTATCTCTGTCTGGCGGCATCAAAAAGATCAAAGTGGTGTCCTGCTTGATGTTGGTGTCCATTATGCCGATATCATTGAGTATCTGCTCGGTGAAGTTGAAACCGTCTACGCGCAAACTCGCCTTCATGAACCGATCCGACACAACCCTGCTGCAATAAGTGGTGAATCCGGGTCGAATCCCGCGGGTGTCTATACGGAATGGCAACGTAAAATGCCTGCTGAATTTGAGGCAACAGCAGAAGATGCGGCGTATGCAACATTGACTTTTAAAAACGGAGTCGTTGGGCAGTATATTGAAGACCACGGGGCATGGGGGCAAGGTAACTGGGTCAGACAAATTCACGGTTCACAAGGTTCAATGACACTTCCAGGGGACAGAAGTGGCAGAGTTATCTCTCTACAGATTGATGGACAAGGCACGATTAACGATGAAAAATTATTAGACCTTGTGCCGGATTTTCGTCTTGATGCCGTTACGACTGACCTGTTCGGTGGTGACCGTCTGTGGCAATATAATTTCCCGTTTCCCGATACGGATGCGAAGATCATTGCAATTGAGTATGGTGATTTCGCGGAAGCAATTGCTGGCAATCATCCTATTGAAGTTGATGCGTATCAAGGCACCCGTTCCGTTGCAATCTCTTATGCGATGCTTGAATCCGGTGCAACAGGACAGATCGTTCACTTGGACAAGATGCTGGACGAATCCATCAGGACCTATCAACGCGAAATTGACGATGGGTTAGGCATTTGAAATTCCATCACTCTTGTAGGAGGAGTTTTCAACCCCGATTTACAATACACGCGCCCTTCACTACGAGATTACAAAACACATGCCAAACTTGCAAGACTTCGGAATTGGGCTAATAGGTTTAGGGATAGGACAGCAGCACCTCCTTGGATATCAACGCAAAAACTTACGAGTCGCCGCGATTTGCGATAAAAACGAAGCGCGACTGCACGAGGTTGGCGACAGGTTTAACATCCACAAACGGTATACCCGCATCGTTGACTTGATTGCTGATGCAGATGTTGATATCGTTGACATGGCAGTCCATCCGTGGATACGGTCGCCCATTGTGAACGCTGCCGCACAAGCAGGAAAACACATCTTCTGTCAAAAACCCTTTTCAATGACGATGCCTCAAGCCGTTGAGATGGTAAACACCTGTGACAAGCACAATGTGCAACTCATGATAAACCAAAACTCATGTTTTGTGCCGGGATTTCTCGCTATTGAACCTTATATAAACGCCGACCACCTCGGTGAAATCTACCACGTTTCCATCACCTGCAACGGATTTCACACCACCTATCCCGGAAAACACCTTATCCCTGTAATGCAAGTGCATCATATCAGTCTTGTCCATAAATGGTTCGGAGAGTTTGAAAGTGTCCACTGCCAAGCACATGGACATGACCGCTCCATTGAAGAAGGAGAAACAATTTCTGTTGCTCTTTTCAAATGCCGCAGCGAAATAAAAGGATTGCTTTCCTGTAACTGGTCATTCCTCGCGAATTCTGGCCATAACCTCAAACATCCACACGAAGAAATCCGAATTCAAGGCACCAAAGGTGTTATCTACGGAAATAGCGCAGATATGACCGTTCACCTCACAGAACCTGAAATACACCAGATTAAACCCGAAATAGACGGAACTTGGTTTCCTGATGCTTTCGGTAATGCAATGGTTCACTTTCTTGAATGCTTGCAAATGGGCAACAAACCGCTTACAGATGGACGCAGCAACTTACACATCATCCAGACTATTTTTGCGATGCACCAATCCGCGCTATCAGATAAAATCGTCATGGTTGACGATATTTCGCTGGATGGCAACTACGATATCAGCCCTTACCCGGTGCATCCTCCCGATGATTTCAGTGTCTTACACTAACCCAAGTTACTACATCATCACATAAAACATTTATAGCGCAGCATCAACGGCTCTTACAATCACAAGTAGGCGCGCTTTTTGTAAGCGCGCCTATTGAGGTGTTATGTATTATAACCCAAGTTGCTACCTATATCGCGAATGCTCTTGTAGGAGGGGTTTCTAACCCCGATTTAGAAAAGAAAGCATAAGAATTAGCTGGAAA
>LXNJ01001116.1_pt1 | contig 16533 bp, 16 predicted proteins | sample 809081 | NCBI WGS metagenome assembly LXNJ01 (sample SAMN04870510, study PRJNA318959) | sponge metagenome | biome: sponge; feature: marine sponge reef; material: water | host: Petrosia ficiformis | place: Greece: Milos, Mediterranean Sea | collected 2013-05-29 | depth 5-7 m
GCGGGAATCTCGATGTCGACGGAGCGGTCGACCCGCACACGCCCGGTTCTCCCGCAGTCGCGGCACTCGTCTGCGATCCAGGTGCCCTCCCCGCCGCAGGCGGAGCAGGGGCGCACCGAGACGAATTGTCCCAGCATCGAGCGCTGGACCATGCGAATCTCGCCCGCCCCCTGGCACGTCCCGCACGTTGAAGCCGTGCTTCCCGGTTCGGCGCCCGTCGCATCACAGCGCTCGCACGCATCCAGACCGGAGACGCGGAGCGAGCGCCGGGCCCCCTCCGCCGCCTCTTCCAGCGTGATCGTGACGGAGATCTTGAGGGTCGAGCCGCGCCGTGGCTGGTTCGGGGATCGCGCATCCGCGAAGAGATCGCCGAAGCCGCCGCCCGCGAAGCCGCCCCCCCCGAACTCCCGCATGAACACGTCGAACGCGTCCGAGAAGTCGTTGAACCCGGAGAACGGCGCCTCGCCCCCGCCGCCGCGCCGCACACCGGCCTCGCCGTATTGGTCGTACAGCTTGCGCTTCCCCGGGTCGCGGAGCACTTCCCACGCCTCCGTCACCTCCTTGAACCGCTCCTCCGCGTCGGATGCGGCATTGCGGTCCGGATGGTACTCCATGGCGAGGCGTCGGTACGCCTTCTTCAACCCCTCCGCGTCGACATCGCGGGAGACGCCGAGCAGCTCGTAGTAGTCGCGGTGTCCGCTCACGGCGTCAGCCGCGTGAGAAGATCGGAGGTCCAGTCGACGATGGACACGACCTTGTCGTACGGCATGCGCGTGGGTCCGATCACGCCGACCGTGCCCTGCAGGCTGCCGACGACATAGTTGGCCGTGACGATGGTCAGGTCATCGAGTTCGGGCTGGCCGTGCTCGGCTCCGATCGTGACATGCGGACCGTCCGAGCCGCCGCGGTCCCCGAGCACGGAGGCGAGCAGCTCCCGGCGCTCCGTGAGGAGCAGGAGATCGCGCAGGCGCTGGCTCGTCGTGAACTCCGGCTGCTCGGTCAGCGCCGCGGCGCTCCCGAGGTGGACCTCACGCTCGCGGCGGGCCCAATCGAAGATGTCAGGACCGCTGTGCACGAAGATGTTCATCAGTTCCTGGGCGCCGCGGTTGTCGAAACTCAGGTCGCCCAGCCGCTCGTGCAACGTCGCCTGGATCTCGGAGATCGCGCTGCCCGCCAACCGCTCGTTCAGCGCCTGCGACACCGCCTGGAGCGTCTCCCGCGGCACCCGGGTCGTCACGTCCACGTACACGGTGCGAACCACGCCGGACTCGATCGTGAACACCAGGAGCACCTTCTCGCTCGAAAGCGGCACGAGTTCAAGCCGCTCCAGCGTGGCCGTGGCGAGCGTCGGTCCCACCGCGAGGCCGAGTTCCCCCGTAAGGAGGCTGAGGACACGCGCCGCCTTGCCCACGAGATCCTCGACACCGCCCGCGTCGGCGTCCGCCAGTTCGCGTTCGATCGTCGCCCGGTCCCGCTTCCGGATGCTGCCCCAGCGCATGAGCGCGTCGACGTAGTACCGGTAGGCGAGGTCCGTGGGAAGCCGTCCGGCGGAAGTGTAGGGGTGGGTGAGCAGGCCCTTCCTCTCGAGGTCCGCCATCGTGTTGCGAATCGTCGCAGGCGACACGCCGAGCGCGTACTCCTTCCCGATCCGTCGCGAGCCGGCCGGGGCCGCCGTGCGGATGAAGGAGTCGATGACTGCCGCGAGGACGGCCCGTTCGCGTTCTGTCAGTGTTGGCAGGGTCATGCTCTCTCAGCCCCGGCGAGTTCGGCGGCGATCGTGTCGAGGCGGAGCCAGCCTTCGATCGTCGCCATCCAGCGTCCGTTCCGCTCCTCCATCCACCCGGCGTCGGCCCAGTCGTCGAAGCCGAGTCCACCCGACGAGATCTCGTGCACGAAATCGGGCGTCAATCCGCGATTCGTACGAAGGCCCAGCCAGATCCGTTCCAGCTCCTCCTCTTCCGGCCCCACGCGTTCCCAGCCTTCGAGCGGGCCGCGGCCCTCCTGCAGCGCGCGTTCATACCGGTCCCAGCGGAAGACGTTCCAACTGCGTATCGGCGGGAGGAATCCATGCGCGGACGGGCCGAGGGCAAGATACGACGTTCGGTTCCAGTACGACCAGTTGTGGCGGCACTGCTCTCCCGGCCGGGCGAAGTTGGACACCTCGTACTGCTCATACCCGGCCGCACGCAGGTCGCGCGAAAGGAGTCGGTACTCGCTCGCGTAGCGCTCCTCATCCGGCGCCCCCACCCGGCCCAGGCGGATCCATTCGGCCAACGGCGTGCGAGGTTCCACGGTCAGGCCGTAGAGACTCAGGTGAGACACGTCGAGCGTGGCGACGGCTTCCACCTCCGCCTCCAGGTCTCGCGTCACTTCCGGGGGGAGACCGAAGATGAGGTCCACGCTCACGCGATCGAATCCGGCGTCGCTCGCCTCCGCGACGGCTTCCGTGGCCCGGCGCCGGTCGTGAAGCCGGCCCAGCCACGTCAGAACCGCATCGTCCAGGGCCTGCACGCCGAGACTCAGGCGGTTCACGCCGGTCGCCCGCCAGCTTGAACCGAGGCGCGCATCGAAGGACGCGGGGTTCGCTTCGGCCGTCCATTCCGTGTGCGCGGGGTCGATACGGAACCAGGCGGAGATCCGCGAGGCCAACTCTTCCATCCCGGCGGCCCCCATCAGCGAAGGCGTTCCGCCTCCGACAAAGATCGTGTCGAGTGTGTCCCCCGGATCCCATCCGTTGCGCTCGAACCACCAGGCGAGTTCGACCTCGATCGCGGCCAGCCAGCGGGACACCGGCGGGGCGGACGCGCGCTGGACGGAGAAGTCGCAGTAGTGACAGCGATGCGCGCAGAATGGAAAGTGCACGTACAGGGAGCGTGGCGGGCGCCGGCCGGACATCAGCGACCGCCCCGCCGCCGGACGGCGGCGAAGTTCCCTCCCGGCCGGCGCTCGACCCAGCCTTCGAGTTCCAGCTGTCCCAGTCCGCCGAGCACCTTCGCGACGGGCATCTCGAGACCGACGGCCAGTTCATCCGGCGAGCGCGGTCCCCGAGACAGCGCTCCGAGCAGGCGGCTGTCGCCGGAGGGCCCGTCGACCGCCGGGGCGGGTCCTTCTCCCGATTGCCGCGATTGCGGAAATTCCGGCGATTGCGGCTCGAGGCACAGCCAACCGAGGGCGTCGAACACGTCCTGCACGCCCGCCACGAGCCCGGCGCCCTGGCGCAGGAGACGAAGGCACCCGACAGCGGCCGGATCATCGATCCGCCCGGGCACCGCGAGCACCTCCCGCCCCAGGTCCAGCGCATGGTCCGCCGTGTTCAGGGCACCGCTCCTTCCACCCGCCTCCACGACGATGACGGCCCGGGCGAGGGCGGCGATCACCCGGTTGCGGCGCGGGAACGCCGAACGCGTCGGGGGCGTCCGCGGCTCGAACTCGCTCAGCAGGATGCCGTGCGAACGCATTCTCCGGTACAGGTCCCGGTTCTCCGGCGGATATTCGCGATCGTGCCCGGTTCCGAGAACCCCGATGGTCGGCCCGCCGGCGTCGAGGGCGCCGGCGTGGGCCGCGGCATCGATGCCCCGCGCCATGCCGCTTACGACCGTCCAGCCCCAGCGTCCGAGTTCCCGTCCCAGGGTGTACGCCGTACGCAGCCCGTAGGACGAAGCCGCGCGCGTGCCGACGACCGCGATCGTCCGCTCCGGATCCAGGTTGCCGGCGCCACGCCGGAAGAACACGGGAGGCGGATCGGGGAGATCGCGCAGCCCCGCGGGATATGCGGCCTCCCCACAGCCGGTGTATCCCGCCACGCAGAGCCCTTTCGCCCGCGCTTCGCGCAGGAGCGACCGCGCCTCCCTCTCGTCGGCAGAGCCGAGGGCTCCGGCCGTTCTCGCGACCGGAATCCGCCCGCCCCCGCGGAGCGCGCGCAGCTGGTCCGGCGCGGCGCGGCGCAGCGCGATGAGCGCCTTCGACGCCCCGCCATGGCGGTCGACCAGACGCCGGACGCGACGCAGTCCGATGCCGGGGGCGCGGGCCAGGACGACGAGCGCCGCCAGTTCCCCATCCATCGTGCGCTCCGCCACCGAACGCTGCCCCGCCGAACGCTTCTCCGTCATGGACGCCACGCCTCGCTGCTCTCGAACGGATCCGCTTCGGTCTCCTCCGCCGCGATCTCCTTCTCCCGCTTCACGCGCGCCCAGAGACCCTCGAGCGCGCCATCGAGGCCGGATCCCGTCACGGCCGAGATCGTGAACTGGCCCCAGCTCCCGGGAGCATCGACCGACACCGGCGGTGCGGGCGCGCCGGGACTCAAATCGGCTTTCGTCAGGAGCACGCAGTGCGAGATGCCGGCCAGCGCCGCGTCGTGCGCTCGCAGTTCCTCGCGCAGCAGATCGTACGTCGCCTGCGGATCTTCGTCGTCCATCGGCACGAGGAGCGCGAGAGTGCGCGTCCGTTCGATGTGCCGCAGGAACTGCGTGCCCAGACCGCGCCCCTCGTGCGCGCCTTCGATGATGCCCGGGATGTCCGCCATCACGAACGAGCGACTCCCGCTCAGGCCCACGACCCCCAGGTTGGGCGTCAGCGTGGAAAAGGGGTACTCCGCGATCCGGGGCTTCGCCGCCGTGACGCGGGCGAGGAGCGTGGACTTCCCCGCGTTGGGCTCCCCCACCAGACCCACGTCGGCGATGAGCTTGAGTTCGAGTTCGACGTGCCGCTCCTCCCCCCACTCCCCCGGTTCCCATTCGCGCGGCGTCTGTCGGGTGGGCGAAGCGAAGCTCGCGTTGCCTCGTCCGCCCCGGCCGCCGCGGGCCACGACGAGTTCATCTCCCTCGTCGAGCAGTTCGCCGATCCGCTCTCCCGTCTCCACATCGCGCACGAGCGTCCCGAGAGGTACCGGCAGCCGAAGGTCTTCTCCCGAGGCGCCATCCCGGTTCTTCCCCTCCCCGTGACCCGCGCGGCCGGCCTTGTAGTGCTCGCGGTACGAGTAGTCGAGCAACGTGTCGAGTCGGCCATCGGCAACGAGGACGACGCCGCCGCCGTTTCCGCCCCGACCGCCGGCCGGCCCTCCGCGGGGCACACCCCTCTCGCGCCGGAAGGCGACGGCGCCCGCGCCGCCCGCCCCTCCCGTGACGTGTATTCTCGCTACGTCGACGAACAAGATTCCCCCTCCACCGACAGCACCCCGACCTCGTTCCCGCATGTGTTCCGGACCACCGGGCGAGCGAAACCCTCCAGGTGGACGATCTCCTCCGGCGCCAGCAACGACAGCGTCGCCAGCGCGTGCACGACCGCGGGCCCGAGCGGCCGCGTGGCCCCATCCAGCACCTTGAAGGCCGCGCCCCACGCCCCCTCCGCGCTCGCGAGGCAGAAAACTCCCTCCGCCCCTTCCTTGGCGAGGATCCGACCCGAACTCGCCCGCATCAGGTTCGCCGAGAGCGCCGTGGGACCCGACACCAATGTCGGATGCGTCGTCATCGCGGTCACAACGGACCGCACGGCCGCCTCCGGCGAGGCGCCGACCTCCGCGAACACCCGCGCCATCTTCTGCAGGGAAAGGGCCGGAGTCGGCAGGCCACAGCCATCCGTCCCCCACGGCAGACGTTCGCAATCTTCGCCCAGCCACGCCGAGAGTTCGCGGCGGACCGCGCGCTGCAGCGGGTGCTCCGGTTCCTGGTAGCCCGCCACGGGCCAGCCGCGCGCGACACAGAACGCCAGCAGCGCCGCATGCTGACCCGAACAGTTGTTGTGGATCCGCCCCGGCAGGCGCCCCGCCCGATCCATCCCTCGGGCCGCCCCGTCGTCGAACGGCCGGTGCGGCCCGCACGCGAACATCTCCGGCGTCAACTCCGCCGCATCGATCACCGACTGCACGATCGCCAGGTGCTGCGGAGTGCCATGATGGGAGGCGCACGCCAGCGCGAGCGCCTCCGCCCCGAGCCCGAGACGCTCGAACACGCCGTCTCTCACCGCCGGAAGGATCTGGAGCGGCTTCATCGACGAACGCCAGAAGGCCGTCAATCGGGGATCGCCGAAGGCGTGACGGCGGCCGGAGGACCCGGTTTCGCGGAAGATGCCGTACACGAGATGCGACGATTCCGGCGTCCCGGCCCGATCCACCGTGACACGGATCGGTGCCATCACCGCGCCCGTCCGGCCGTCGGCGGCGCGAGCCGGGCCCAGGCTCCGGCCGTCGCGCTCCCTTCGGTCAAATCGCCGGCCATGCGGGCCAGATCGGCCGGACGGTCCACATCGTACCACGGCGGCAACTGCACACAATCGAGCCGCAGCGACGCGGCGCGCGCGCGCGTCCAGGCGAACAGCCCGGACGTCGACCACGGGGCTCCGGCGAAGAGACCGCCGGCTCGCGGCCAGGCCGACTCGTGCAGGCCGACCGCGTAGTATCCGCCATCGAGGCTCGGGCCAAGGGCCAGCGGGCGATCCGCCAGCGCCTCGAAAGCCCGCACGACGAAATCGGCCGGGAGCGTCGGATGGTCGCTTCCGAGCGCGACCGCGCGATCCGCGCCCTCGTTGAAGACGCAGGCGAACGCCATCTCGAGCCGGTCACCGAGCGAACCTCCGGACTGCAGCCGGATGCGAGCCGCGGGGTACCGGGAAGTCAGCCGCTCCAGCGCTCCCGGACGATCGGGGACCCACAACTCCACGGCCACCCCGTCCGGCGCGAGCTTCATGGCGTCATCGAGGAACGCCTCGTACAGGACGGCGCTCCCCTCTCCCGTCAACTCGGGATGGAGGCGCGTCTTGACGTAGCCCGGCTCGGGCAGGCGGCCGAAGACGAGGAGTCTTCGACGCGAACGTTCTCGGCTCAAGGTGAGGTTCAGGCGCGCACCGACCCGCCGTTTAGCGGGTGTTGACCTCGATCACTCCGCCCTCGGCGCCCGGCCTCTGGTAGCGGACCGGAACCATGCTCTGGTGATACAGCCGGATCGACACGATTTCCTCCGCGGGGATCCGCCGCAGCGTGGTGACCGCGTCGTTCAGGTTGAAATCGCCATCCACGACCAGCAGCGGCACGTAGTAGTCCTGCGTCTGCCGCCCGAACAGATTGGAGCTGTCGTTGCCTCCCCGGAAGCCGATCCGGTCTTCGAAGATGATGAGTTCGCGGTGATGGGTGAGCGCCTCGTAGGCCGAGCGATACCCGGCGTCACGAATTTCGCTGCCGGTGATGATGAGCCGGCTGTACGTGCCCGGGCGAGGGTTGCTGGCGCACGCCGTTGCCGCCATCAGAGCCGCCATCAGAGCCATCGTGGTTGCCATCACGGCCGACCGTCGCGTGCGCTGTCTCATAACTCGTCTCCTCCCATCCTGAATCTCCCGCCGGCGCGATGCCCTGTCCTCGGCGCCGACACGGGGCGTTTCGCGGAACGCCTAGCGACCCCCGTCGGACTCCGCGCTCTCCGCGTCCGCGCCGTCCGCGTCATCCGCGCCGTCCGCACCCCGCTCCTCGGCCACGCGCGCCGCGACCGTGAGCAGCGCTTCCGGCGAATCGGCCTGCATCAGGAGGTCCATTGCGACCTGTATCTGCGCATCACGGACGACCCGGCTGCGGAGCTGGGGCACCTCCCCGAACTCCGCGCCGGCCAGCTCATCCGCGATGAGCCAGTCGACGTAGGTTTGCGACTGGTCGAAGAGTTCCCTCTCGATCTCGGCCCCCGCGTCCACGAGCGCCGTCCAGACTTCCTCCCGCATCCCCTGCGTGACGGAGAACCCCTCGTCGAAATCGTAGTCGTTCGAGTACTCGACGGCCCACCGGAAGACGACGTTCCGCGGGATCGCCCCGGAGCGCGTCGCGAGGCGCCGCAGTTCCTGTTCCTCGGTCGAAAGCGTGTCGCGGTAGACGACCAGGTCCGGCGTAATCCCGCCGCCTCCGTACACCGTCCGGCCGCCCGTCGTGCTGAACTCCTCCCGGTCTCCCGGCTCCGACCGCGCTGCGACCGGTTCCCCGGAAATCGCCACGGCGCTGGCGGCCAGGTCGCGGAGCGCGCTCTCGCGGTCGAAGTCCTTCGTGATGGAGCGGCCGGCCGGCGTGTACCAGCGGGCCGTCGTGACCTTCATGCTGTTGTTCCCGGAGAGCCGGTACAGCGTCTGCACGGATCCCTTGCCGAACGTCGTCGTGCCGACGACGACGGCGCGGTCGTGGTCCTGGAGCGCGCCGGCCACGATCTCGGACGCGCTCGCGCTGAGGCCATCCACGACGACGACGAGGGGAATGTCGGCGTAGCGGTCCTCGGAGGAGGCGCGGAACAGGTAGTTCTGCTCGTCCAGCCGGGACCGCGTTTCCACCACGGACCTGCCGCGCTCCAGGAAGAGATCCGTCACATCGATGCCCGCCGGCAGCAGGCCGCCGGGGTTCCGCCGCAGATCCAGGATCAGTCCGCCGGCCCCCTCATCGACGAGGCGGTCCAGCGTCGCGACCAGTTCCTCCTTCGCCTCGCGGCTGAAGCCGCGCAGCGTCACGTAGCCGACATCGCCGTCCAGGACGAAGCCCTGCGCCTGCGCCACCTGGATGACGTCGCGCACGATACGAATGGCGAGCGGGCGGTCCACGCCTACCCTCGCGATCGTGATGTCGACCGGCGCCCCCTTCTCCCCCCGCAGGGTGTCCACGGCCTTGTCCACCGACCACCCCTCGGCGGATTCGCCCTCGACCTCGATGATGCGGTCGCCGACCTCGAGTCCCTCGCGGACGGCCGGCGAGTTCGGGAGCACCTGAACGACGGTGATCCAGTCGTCCTTCACGTCGATGCGGACGCCGAGTCCACCGTAGTTGCCCGTCGTGGTGAAACGAAGATCCTCGGAATCCCGGGGTTCGAGGAACGTGGTATACGGGTCGCCCAGGTTGTCGAGCATCCCGTCGATCGCCATGCGATACAACTCGTCCGGCGAGAGCTCGTCGACGAACCGGGCGGAGATGAGACGGTGGATCTCATCCAGGAGCCGGCGGCTTTCCCCCCCGCTCGCGTCCCCGCTCTGATTTATCAGCCAGCCGCCGGTCGCAAGGGCGATGGCGCCGACCAACACTCCCGTCGTCCAGGATCGCTGCATTCTCATGCATCCTCCGTGGTGGCAGACCCGTATCGCGTCGGGCTGCGTTCGAGCGGCACTCCGCCGCTACCATCAATGTCACATCGCACCGTCAAAGAGGAAAGTTCGCCGCTGCGAAGCGGTCCGGGGACCTCTCCTCCAGCAGCCCCAGGATCCGACCTTCCACCTCATCCGGCGTCCCGGAGCCGTCGACGAGCACGATCCTCTCGTCTTCCGCCGCCAGTTCTCGATACCCTTCCCGCACGCGCTCGCGGAACGATCGCTTCTCGAGTTCGATTCGATCGGGAGCGGACGCGAAGAAGGCCAACTGGCCGGGGTCGTCCTCGTCCTGCCATTGGCGACCCAGGCCCACCTTAACGGGTACGTCGAGCACGAGGTAAAGATCCGGAAGGAGGCCGCCCGTCGCGGCGCGGGTGACCTGTTCGATCGTCTTCGCGTCGACTCCGCGCGCCCACCCCTGGTAGACCCGCGTGGACAGCTCGAAGCGGTCGCAGAGGACGACCTCGCCACGCTCCAGCGCGGGCCGGATCACCTCCTCGACATGAGCCCGGCGGGACGCCGAAAACAGGAGCAACTCGGCAATCCCGTCGAGCCGTAACTCCGGCCGGTCGAGGAGCACGCTTCGAATCGCCTCCGCCGCCGCCGTGCCGCCGGGTTCCCGCGTCACCGTGTGCGGCGCGCCGCCCGCGGCCAGCCGCTCGGCCAGCCGGTCGATCTGGAGCGATTTTCCCGCCCCCTCCGGTCCCTCGAATACGAGGAAGCAGCCGTTCATTCAGCCCTTCATTCAGTCGTAGTACTCCACGCCGAGGTGGGTGATCTGCTCCTCCCCCATCAGCCAGCGCAACGTGTTCTTGAGTTTCCAGTGCTGGATGAAGATGTCGTGTTCCGGATACAGGTCCGGGGCCGTCTGCGGCGCCTTGAAGTAGAAGGACAGCCATTCCTGGACTCCCGACAGTTCGGAGCGCGCCGCGAGGTCGAGAAAGAGCGCCAGATCCAGCACAATGGGGGCGGCCAGAATGGAGTCGCGGCACAGAAAGTCGATCTTGATCTGCATGCCGTACCCCATCCAGCCGAATATGTCGAGATTGTCCCAGCCTTCCTTGTTGTCGCCCCGGGGCGGATAGTAGTTGATGCGGACCTTGTGATACATGTCCCCATAGAGGTCCGGGTACATGTCCGGCTGCAGGATATATTCGAGCGCCCCGAGTTTCGACTCTTCCTTCGTCTTGAAACTCTCCGGGTCGTCGAGCACCTCGCCATCCCGGTTGCCGAGGATGTTCGTCGAGAACCAGCCGTTGAGGCCGAGCATGCGCGCCTTGAGGCCGGGAGCCAGAATCGTCTTCATCAGCGTCTGGCCGGTCTTGAAGTCCTTGCCCGCGATCGCGACGCCCCGTTCGGCGGCGAGCGCAAGAAGCGCGGGGATGTCGCAGGTCAGGTTCGGCGCCCCGTTCGCGAACGGCACCCCCTCCATGAGCGCGGCCCACGCATAGAGCATCGAGGGCGCGATGTCGGGGTGGTTCTCCTCCATCGCGCGCTCGAAGGAGGCCACGCTGTCGTGCGCCGGACTCGCCTTCATGAAGATTTCGGTCGAAGCCGCCCACACCATCACGAGACGGTCGCAGCCGTTCTCCGCCTTGAACCGGCGGATGTCCTCGCGGAGTTGCTCGGCGAGCTCCCGCTTGTTCGCGCCCGTCTTCACGTTCGAGCCGTCGAGCTTCTTTACGTAGGCGCGGTCGAAGGCGGCCGGCATCGGCTGGATTCCGCGCATGAAGTCCGCGAGCGGATCGACGTCCTCGGGCCGGAGGACGCCGCATACCTTGGCGGACTTGTAGGCGTTGTCGGGAATCGGATCCCACGCGCCGAAGACGAGATCGTCGAGTCCGGCCAGCGGCACGAAGTCGCGGATCAACGGAGTGCGGTTATCCGTTCGCTTCCCGAGCCGGATCGTGTTCATCTGCGTGAGCGATCCGATGGGCCGGTTCCGCCCCCGGCGCGCCGCCTCCACGCCGGCGATGAAGGTGGTCGAGACCGCCCCGAGCCCTACGAGGAGAACGCCGAGCGTTCCTTCGGCGGGGGCAATGGTTGCAGGTGATCTATCCGAATCCACGATGCCGGTTCACTCCGTGTCTGGTTCAGTTCGTCTGGTTCAGTTCGACTGCCGGGGCGGCTCGCCGTCGGGCCGCGTATTCCGGTACACCCACCAGATCCGCTGGAAGGCGGTCAGGTTGGTGAGGATCGCGAGCACGATGATCACGACCCTGAGGACGAGACCCTGGTGCCCGAACATGGTCGTCTCGCCGAAGATGAGCGCCGCGAAGCCGATCAGGATGACCCGTTCCGGGCGCTGCATGAGTCCGACGTAGCAGGCGATGCCGAGCGCCTCGGCCCGGGCGCGGGTGTAGCTGATCATCAGCGAGCCGGCCAGCGCGAGCACGATCCAGTAGATCATCCCCACGTCGCCCAGTTCGAGACGGTAGTCGTTGTACAGGGAGAGGAGTCCCAGGTAGACGACGATCTCGGACAGCCGGTCGAGCGTCGAGTCGTAGAAGGCCCCGAAGGACGACGCCAGACCCGTGCGGCGCGCGACCGTGCCGTCGAACAGGTCGAACACGCCGCCGAGGAGGACGAGGAAGCCGGCCGTGCTCACATGATGCTGATGAAAGAAGTAGCCGGAACTGCAGGTGATGACGAAACCGAGCGTGCTGATGACGTTGGGGTGGACGCGGCGCCGCGTGAGCCACGCCATCGCCGGCTCGAAGATCGCGCGCAGCGCGCGTTCCCCCAGGTCGCGAGCCGCTCTCATGTCGGGAGGATGATCCTGCTTTCCTCGCCCTTCCGGACCCCCTCCCCGATCGCCCGGTCCACCCGCTCCATGAGCTTCTCGAAGTTCGCCTGGGAGGAGACGAGGGCCTGGTAGCGGGTATTCGTCTGGATCTTCTCCTGCAGCTCCGCGAACTCCCGCTCCTGCTCCTCGCTCGGCTGCTCGCCGCGGCCGACCGCTTCCATGAGCGTGCTCTGCAGGTCGCGCATCCGGTTGAGCAGTTCCGTCGCGTCACGGTCCTCGTCGATCTCGCGGCGGGCCGCGCGCAGGTAGGCGTATTCGGGCAACTGGGAGATGATGCGCCCCACCTCCTGCGCCTTCTCCAGCATGCGGTCTCGTTCGTCCATGTCTCCGGCTCGAAACGGAAGTCGGGAAGCACCCCGGGCCGACGCGTCGGGCCGGCGGCGGGCGGAGGCTCGAATCGTCCGCGCCTTGACCGCTCGCCATCCGCGGGCCGAGGCCGATGATTCGACGCCCGAGTATAACCCGGCCCCGACCCCCACGCGACTTGAACGAGCCGGCGACCCGACTAGCCGGAAACGGCCTTCCGCGCGCTCGCAAAGCGGGGCCGGCCGGCAAGGTCCATCCCGATGCGGCCGCCGGAGAGCGATGCTTGAGCCTCAAGGAGATGGAGGACGGCGGAGCCCTGCGACATCCCGATCTCGAGAAACAGCGCGCCGCCTTCACGGAGCCGTGCCGCGGCGACGGACACCACGGTTCGAATCACGTCCAGTCCGTCTGCTCCGCCATCGAGTGCGACACGGGGCTCGTGATCCCGGACGACGGGGTCGAGATCGGTCAGCTCCGGGGACGTGACGTAGGGTGGATTGGAGATGACGAGGTCGAAGCGTTCGTCTGGAGCGAGCGCGGACCGAATGTCGGGCGCGCAGAGGCGCAGTTCGAGCCCCTCCGCCCCCTCCACGCCCGCGCGGCGGGCGTTCGCGCGGGCCAGGTCGAGCGCGTCCTCCGATACGTCGAGCCCGACGACGCGCGTGGCGATGCCCTCGTCGAGGAGGGCGATCGCGATGGCGCCCGAACCGACGCCGATGTCGAGGGCGTCCACGGGCGTCCCCCGGTCGCGATGCCAGAGGGCGACGAGGTCGAGCAGCTGCTCGGTCTCGGGCCGCGGGATGAGGGCGCGGCCATCCGACACCAGGCGCACACGCCGGAAGTCGACCGTGCCCTCGATGTGCTGCAGCGGCTGCCCCTCGAGACGCCGGGAGACCGCGCGCGCCACCGACGCGGCACCGGCCGGATCGACCCCCTCCCCGCCGGAGACGCCGAGTTCGCTCCGCGACAGGTCGAGCGCCGCCGCCACGAGCCGCTCGGCTTCGACCCGCGGGGCCTCCAGCCCGGCCAGCTCGAGTTCGCGCCGCACGCCCCGCACGATCTCGCGGCGCGTCGGGCCCGCCGGGCGGCGCCCCGCCCCACCCGGCGGCGGTTCCATCACCCGCCCTCCGCCGCCATCCGCTCCTCCGTCCCGGCCAGCCGCAGCGCCTCCACGATCTCGTTCAGGTCCCCGGCGAGGATCGCCTCGAGCCGGTGGCTCGTGAGGTGAATCCGGTGGTCCGTCACCCGGTTCTGCGGGAAGTTGTACGTTCGGATCTTCATGGAGCGGTCGCCCGTCCCCACCTGGGTGCGCCGCTCGCGGGCCCGTTCCGCCTCCTGCTCGGCGACCATGCGGTCGAGCAGCCGGCTCCGCAGCACCTTCAGCGCCCGCGCCTTGTTCTTGTGCTGCGACTTCTCGTCCTGGCACGACACCACGAGCCCCGTCGGTCCGTGCGTGATCCGCACCGCGGAGTCGGTGGTGTTCACGGACTGCCCGCCCGGGCCGGAGGAGCGGAACACGTCGATCTTGAGATCCGCGGGGTCGATCTCGAGGTCCACTTCCTCGGCTTCCGGGAGGACGGCCACCGTCGCCGCCGACGTATGCACCCGACCCTGGCTCTCCGTTTCGGGCACGCGCTGGACACGGTGGACGCCGGACTCGTAGCGAAGACGGCCGTAGGCGTCGGAGCCGCGCACGACGAAGACGATCTCCTTGAGGCCGCCCAACACGCCCTCGCTGGTGCTCACGAGTTCCACATCCCAGCCCGACTCCGCGGCGAAGCGCGCATACATCCGGTAGAGGTCCGCCGCGAAGAGCGCGGCCTCGTCTCCGCCCGTCCCGGCGCGGATCTCCACCACGGCGGGGCGGTCGTCCAGCGGGTCCTTCGGGACGAGGAGGTGACGAAGCTCGTCCCGGGCGGCCGCGCGCTCGGCCTCCAACTCGTCGACCTCGGCCGCGGCCAGTTCGGCCAGTTCCGCCAGTTCGCCGGATTCCGCGGCGACTTCCCGCGCCTGCCGCAGATCGTCGAGGAGCTTGAAGTGGCGCTCCGCCGCGCGCGCCAGCGGCTCCAGCGACGAGTGTTCTCGCGCCACGTCGCGCAGGAGGGCCATGTCCGTCAGCACCTCGGGCTCCGCCAAGCGGCGCGCCAGCTTCTCGTACCGCTCGGCGGCGGCGCGCAGGCGATCCTCGAGCGTGTCCCGATCCGACATCGTTCGTTCCCTACATGAAAACGGGGTCCGCGAGGAACCCCGTCATTTGAGTTTGCCGTACAGCCTGGCAATTCAACTGGCAGTGTCGAGCGCCGGACGGCTCCGGCTCAGGCATCCACCACCACTGCCTCCTCCGCCTCTTCCGGCGCTTCTTCCTGCGCCTCTTCCCTCGCCGCCTCTTCCTTCGCGCCGCCGCGGGCCTTCCCATCGCCGTACTTGGCGATGAAGCGCTCCACGCGGCCCGCGGTGTCGACGAGCTTCTGCCGGCCCGTGAAGAAGGGGTGGCAGTGCGAACAGATCTCGACGTGGATCTCGCCCACGGTCGAGGAGGTTTCCGTGTCCCGGCCACACGCACAGGTGATCTTCGCGGGTGCGTACTCCGGATGTATGCCTGCCTTCATGTCTTCCCCACGTGCTGGGTCTCTGCTTCCCGGCGAAGCCGTCTTCTGCGGAACAGCCAAATAATCTAGCCGGAGCGGGGCGGCCGCTGCAAACAGGCGACGAGCAGGCGCCCGTGCCGCCGGGATCGTGCGTCCGGCGTTCTCTGCGGGTAGACTCCCGCCATGACCCTCGACGCGCTGACCGCACTTCTCGATTTTCACTACTGGGCCCGCGACGGAACGCTCGACGCTGTCGAGCGGATCTCGCCCGAGGATTTCCGCCGGAACCTGGGGAGCAGCTTCGGCTCCATCCGCGACACGCTCACCCATGTCGTATCGGCCGAATGGGTCTGGTGTTCACGCTGGCGGGGACACTTCCCGACGGAGCATCTGCCCGCTGCCGGCTTCGAGACGGTGGGCGACATTCGCGCGCGCTGGCTGGCCGAAGAGGCGCGCGTCCGCCGCTTCGTCGAGGCACTCGGCCCCGAGGACATCGACCGCGTGATGGACTACCGGTTCTTCGATGGCGAACCGATGCGTGCCGTCTTCTGGCACATGCTGCAGCACGTAGTCAACCACGCGACCTACCACCGTGGACAGGTGACGACGATGCTGCGCCAGCTCGGTGCCGAGCCGCCCCGGAACCAGGGCCTCATCGGCTTCTATCTCGAGCAGGCCTAGTTGGGCGTCAGCATCACCCGGTCGGCGACCGCGGCTTCGACTCGCTCTCGCGAGTAGTAGAGTGGGAAGAAGCGGTCCTTCGCCCAGCCCTCGAACAGGTTCCGGTACATCGGATCGTCCGGGTCTCCCCCCTGTCCCGGCGTGTTCGTGAACACGGCCGTGTCCCAATCGCCCGCCTCCGCGATGATCCGGAAGGAGGGACCCGACGTCTGGTTGTCCCCGCCTCCCGTCTGGTTCACGGTGAAGCCGTTGCCGCCGCGCGGGAGCGGCCCCACCTCGAGGCGCGCCCGCATTTCGGCGTTCACGATCCCGGACAGCGGGTGCCGGAACCGTGCGTGCTTGAAGCGCACGTCGCCGTAGCGCCAGGGGTCGCCGCCGAAGCGGTCCTCCAGTCCGTCCAGGGCATCGGTCAGCGTGCGCGCGAGGAAGGCGTCGCGGCCCGCCACGGGATCCCCGTCTCCGAGCGCCGCGAACCAGCTCGGGGGCGAGCCGAGCCAATCGATGATCTTCTTCATCGACAGACGCCCCAGCGACGCGCGGACTTCGGCGGGGACGACGAGCGGCACCATCTGTCGCTGAATCTCACGCTCCCAGGAGACGTAGATCGCCGCCTCGCGGGACTCCGGGGCCAGCGCGAAGTCCCAGTTGAGCAGGTCGCCCCGTGCCGCTTCCACCCCCGGGGGCAAGTCGACGCCGCGCAGCATCGGCACGAGCGAGCGTGCCGGGAGCGACACGTAATCGGTCGCCAACTGCATCATCTCCGACATCGTGAAGCGCCGGCCGGTCGCCAAGACCTCGTCGATGCGGGCGCTCCGGAACGGATCGCTCCAGCTCCAGCCGACCGCATCGCGGTGCTCGTAGCCGGGCGGCACGAGGTTCTGGTTGGCCGTGGCCCAGAACCCCTTCTCCGGATTGAACACGTGCGGCTTGTGCCGGATCTCGAGGTAGCCGTCCCACTCGTAGCGGCCGTCCCCCGGCACCGGGACGAGACCCGACCAGTTGCGGCGGATGGGCGCGATCCCCACGGACTGCCAGCCGATGTTCCCGTCCACGTCG
>LXNJ01001117.1_pt1 | contig 16530 bp, 12 predicted proteins | sample 809081 | NCBI WGS metagenome assembly LXNJ01 (sample SAMN04870510, study PRJNA318959) | sponge metagenome | biome: sponge; feature: marine sponge reef; material: water | host: Petrosia ficiformis | place: Greece: Milos, Mediterranean Sea | collected 2013-05-29 | depth 5-7 m
GAAGGTCCAGACCTTGCCGTCTTCCGAGCCCCAGCTGTGGGCGGCGCCCGGGATCGGGTTCCAGTGTTCGTCTTTGAACAGCAGCGCTTCGAAGGGGAGGATCGTCTGCTCGGTATCGTAGGGTTCGATACTGGGATCCAGGCTCTTGGGCTCGGGACTCATGGACCGAAGCACCTGGCGGGAGGCGTCCGCCGCGTCGTCGGGGAGGACCACGCCGATCGAGTTAACGCGACCGCCGGCCGTGGGCTGTTCGGAGGTGCGTTCACTCTCGCCGCAGGAGACCAGCACGAGTATCGATACAAGTATTGCGGGAGTGCGCATATGAAATCGCTAAGTGCTATAACGGATGCGATGCTGCTACGTGTGTGACGGATAGAACACGGCCGGCCGGATTCCCGGTGCGTGCCCTGAGGAATCGCCGGTTTTCCGCGTCCGCAGGCGACCTGATTCCGGACCACCAGGCGCCTAGATCCGGATCAACTCCTTCACAAGCAACTCGTTGATACGGCTCGCGAACCCCACGGGGTCGTCGAGCTTGGAGCCTTCGGCCACCACGGCCTGCTCGTAAAGCAGGCGTCCGATGGACTCGACCCGCGCGTCTGCACTGTCGCTGTCGTGCAGCTTCTGCAGTCCCTGGACGACTGGATGGCCGGCGTTGAGTTCCAGGATGCGCTTGGAGGGCTGCTGGGTCCCACCCTCGCCCATGCGTTGCATGAGCCGTTCCATGTGGGCGCTCATGGCGCCTTCGTCGGCCACCAGGCAGGACGCACTGTCCTTGAGGCGCGTAGACAGGCGGATATCCTGCACTTCCGATATCTTGCCCTTCAGGGTTTCGATCAGGGTCTTGAAGGTCTTTTCGTCGTCCTCCGCCCTGGCCTTGTCGGCTTCGTCGGCCGTGATGCCGCCCTTGTCGGCCGCCTTGTACTGCTTCTCCCGGTACTCGGTCACCGAGGACATGACGAACTCGTCGATGGGATCCGTCATGAAGAGGACGTTCCAGCCGCGGTCCCGGAAGACTTCCAGGTACGGCGTCCTTTCGAGCATGCCGCGGTGCTCTCCGATCAGGTAGTAGATCTCCTCCTGGTCGGGCGGCATCTGGTCGACGTATTCGTCGATTGAAATGAACTTGCCGGCCTCGGTGTTCATGGATTCGTACACGGCGAGGGCGGTAAGGGCGTCGCGGTTCTCGAAGTCCTGCGCCATCCCTTCCTTGAGGATCAGTCCCAGCTCCTTGTAGAAATCCACGTACTTGTCGAACTCGTCCTTCTTCATTTCCTCCAGCACGGAGAAGATCCGCTTGACGATGTTCTTCCTGATCCGGTCGAGTATGGGATTCTGCTGCAGGATCTCGCGAGATACGTTGAGGGGCAGGTCGGAGCAGTCCACTACCCCCTTGATGAAGCGCAGGTAGGACGGCAGGAGTTCCTCGCAGTTTTCCATGATCTGGACCCGCTGCACGTACAGTCTGGGCCCGACCTTGGGATCGCCGAACATCATGTCGAAGGGCCGCTTCGCCGGAATGAAGAGCAACACCTTGAACTCCGTCAGCCCCTCGGCCGTGTAGTGGATCACCTTGGCCGGATCGCCGTAATCGTGGGAGATCTGGCGATAGAATGCGTTATACTCGTCCGCTTCGATCTCGTCCTTCGAACGCAGCCAGAGCGCCTTCATGGAGTTGAGCGTCTCTTCCCGGACCACCGTTTCCGTCTTGTCGTCCTCCCCCTCGACCGGTTCGTGCCGTTCCACGTCCATGACGACCGGGTACTCGATGAAGTCGGAGAACTCCTTGACGACCTGCCGGAGCCGCCACTCCTCGAGAAACTCCTTCTCGTCTTCCTTGAGATGGAGCGTGACATCGGTCCCATGGATCTCCTTTTCCACGGGCTTGACGGTAAACTCGCCCTCTCCCGCGGAGACCCAGCGGACGGCCTGGTCCTTTGGATCGCCCGCCAGGCGGGAGACCACGGTCACCCGGTCGGCCACCATGAACGACGAGTAAAAACCCACGCCGAACTGGCCGATCAACTCGGGACGGCTGGCTTCGTCGGCCTGCTGCAGGGTCTCGAGGAAGGCCTTTGTACCGGACTTCGCGATCGTTCCCAACTGGTCGATGATGGTTTCCCGGGACATCCCGGTGCCGTTGTCGGAAACCGTCAGGGTGTTCTTGTCCTTGTCGACGATCAGCTTGATCTTCCACTCGGTGTCGCCGTCCAGCAGGTCGCTGTTGTTGATGGAATTGAAACGGACCTTGTTGATGGCGTCGCTGGCGTTGCTGATCAACTCGCGGAGGAAGATTTCCTTGTGGGAATAAAGCGAATGGGTGATCAGGTGGAGGATCTGCCTCAACTCGCTCTTGAATTCCATGGTTTCGGTGGATGCGGCAGGTGCTTCAGACATCGTTCTACCTTTCCTCGTATCAGGGGAGCAGAGGCTGCTCCCGGTGTGACGTACAGTCCAGGGTCGTGATCTTACGCCTGGAAACAACTTGATTATCTGTTTCTCACATGGAAACCATTGCTGTCAACCGGCTTCCCAGCCGTTCGTGCCGGGCCGGACAACATGCGTATTATAGGGATTTCCGCCGTTCATGTCAACACGGGGCTTCCTTTAAAAAAGGCTTTGGCGGCGTCGTGCCAGGGGGTAAATTGATTACCCGCCATACACATCACGGGAGACCATAGATGCGTCGAAGGCACGTATTGTTCCTGGCAATTCCCATGGTCGTCTTCCTCGCGGTTCTCGCGGGTCGGAACCGGACCGCCGCGGATGATCAGTCGACGGACTTCCGGCTGAGCCAGATCATGGTCAAACTCACCCAGATCGAATGGCAGTTGACGCAGGTCAGGAACCGGCTGGGTTCGCAAGATCAGCGTTTGACCGATATCGACCGGCAACTGGATCGAATCCTGGAAGAGTTCGAAGATGTAGCGTCTACGGCATCTACGGCATCTACGGCATCTACGGCATCTACGGCATCTACGGCATCCACGGCATCCATGGCATCCGTGTCGTCCCGCGCCACGATCGATCCGGCGCTGGCGGGCACCTGGCGGTTGGCGCGCAACGATTTTGCCGAAGAGATTCCGAAGAACATCCGCAGGTATCTGGAAGAGCATGCGGATCAGGCAGACCAGGCGGCGGTCCGGCGTAGGCGAATCGCTCGTATTGACGAGAATGTAAAGAAGATCGTAGACTATTTCGAGGAAATCCTGGATCAGGCCGGATTCCGACTGATCCGATTCAGACCCGATGGAATGTACACGGACGACACGAAGGATGAAGGCATGTGGCTGGTTTCCAACGACCGCCTAATCTTGACGACCTTTGACGGAAGAGCCTATCCGTGTACCTACTCCGTAGATGGTACCGATCTGACGCTCACCATAACTGGTGATCAGATTGGCACTTTATTCCTGTTAGAGCGCGAGAGATTGGGAGCCGGAGACCGGAGATTGATAGACAGTTCTTTCAAATATACGGACCGGGTTCGCCTGTTTTACACGAAGGATTTTTGACCTGTTGATAGCGAGGCGCCGATTCTGACCATAATGCCGAACACGCGCCCCGACCGGTAAAGGATCAATCCATGCTCACCGATAAACAGGCAGCCGAATTTCACCGCAACGGGTTTCTCAACGGAGGCCGCATATTGGACGACGCCGCGGTCCAGGAACTGCGGGACGAGCTCAAACGCGTCCTCGATACCGGACCGGAGGGATTCCCGGAGGGCGGACCGAGGCCGGTGCTGTTCCACAACATGGTCCGCGAGCGGGAACCGGAGCGTTGCGTCTGGCAGATCGTGAATATCTGGGAAGTGTCTGACGCCTACCGCCGCCTGATCCACCATCCCTTCATCGTCGAGGCCATCAGCCAGCTCACCGAGGCCGACGAACTGATGGTGTGGCACGACCAGATCCAGTACAAGCCGCCAGGCTACGGCGGTGTTACCAACTGGCACCAGGACGCGCCGCTATGGCCCATCATCCGTCCCATGACGCCGGTATCCGCCTGGGTGGCCCTCGACGACGCCACGGTAGAAAACGGGTGCATGTGGATGACGCCGGGCAGCCACCGGTGGGGCAACCAGATCGAGTTCCTGCGGACGCAGGCCCATTTGAAGCAGGCCGAGGACTTCGGACGGATCGAGGGCTTCACGCCGCCCGGCGATACGGGCTCGTCCGCCGTGGAACCCCGGCCCTGGCCGGTCAAGGCCGGGGAGGTGTCGTTCCACCACTCACTCACCTGGCACGGGTCGCCCTTCAACTTGTCCGAGCAGCCCAGGCGAGCCATCGCCATGCACTACATGACCGGAGCATCCCGCTTCGTCGCCTCGGGCCAGCACGTCATGAAAGCCTTCGTGGACCTGCCGGACGGAGCGCCCATGAACCGGGCGGGAGATCATTTTCCCTGCGTGATGAGAAACGGAAAGATGGCCGCCATGGCGGGGTAGACGAAAACCGTGACGCTGCGCGGCGCAGGCCACGCGGCGCCGGAAGGAGTGATCCATGGACGTCGTACGCATCGGTGTCATCGGTCTCGGTAACATGGGCAGCTTCCACATCGAATACCTAGCCGGGAACGAGATGCCCGGGGCGGAGTTGAAGGCTGTCTGCGACGTCGATCCGGATCAGCTTGCCCGTGCGAAATCCCGGTCCGGGGAGGGCGTCGAGGCCTATGAAGACGCGGACGCATTGTTGCAGTCCGACGCCATCGACGCCGTGATCATCGCAACGCCCCATTATGATCATCCGCCGCTGGCGATCAAGGCCTTCGCCCGCGGCCTCCACGTCCTCTGCGAGAAACCGGCCGGCGTGTACACGCGCCAGGTGCGTGAAATGAATGCGGCGGCCGAAGAAAGCGGCCTCGTCTTCGGCATGATGTTCAACCAGCGGACCCTCGGAGAGCACCGGAAGCTCAAGGAGCTCGTGGAGTCCGGCGAACTGGGCGAACTGCGCCGGACGAATTACATCATCACGAACTGGTTCCGCGCGCAGAGCTATTACGACTCGGGGGGCTGGCGGGCCACGTGGGCCGGCGAAGGCGGCGGCGTGCTCGCCAACCAGTGTCCCCACAACCTCGATCTCTGGCAGTGGATCTGCGGCATGCCGGTGCGCATCCGGGCGTTCTGCGGCTTCGGCAAGTACCACGACATCGAGGTCGAGGACGACGTGACGGCCTACGCCGAGTACGAAAACGGCGCCACGGGCGTTTTCATCACGACTACGGGCGAATCACCCGGGACCAACCGCATGGAAATCACGGGCGACAACGGCAAGGTGGTCATGGAGGAAGGCAGGATCACCTTCTGGCGCAATCGGACGCCCGCGGATGTCTTCAACCGCGAATGGAAGGGCGGCTTCGGGAGCCCGGAGACCTGGAAATGCGAGATCCCGTTCCGTGCGGGCGGCGAAGAGCACCGGGGCATCACGAAGGACTGGATCCGCGCGATCCTGGAGGGCACCCCCCTGGTCGCGCCGGGGATCGAGGGCGTCAGGGGCGTCGAGCTAGCCAATGCCATGCTGCTGTCCACGTGGCTGGACGACTGGGTGAATATCCCGGTGGACGAATCGCTGTACTACGAGAAACTCCAGGAACGGATCCGGTCGTCCACGGTGCGCAAGGAGGATTCCGGCGGCGCGACGCTGAGCGTGGAAGGTACGTTTTAGTGTGGAAGGTACGTTCCAGTGCGTTTTAGCGTGGAAGGCGCGTTCTAGTTACAATTTGGCGTCCAGGGCACGTTCTAGTACGGTTTGAAGCCAGTGGGCGATACGCCGGTGACAGAAGGGCCACTAACAGACCAACCCGTTACAGGAGCGACGCGCAGTCCCAGTCGAGGCATACCGGTTACAGGAGCGACGCGCAGTCCCAGTCGAGGTACGCGTCGGCCAGGCATTGCATCTTGGGTTGCCAGTAGTCCCGCGTACTCCCGTTCACCTGGTCCCAGACGGGGAGGTGGACCCGCCAGATCAGTTGCAGACGGTAATCCCTGCAAAGATCGTCCCATGCGTAGTTTTTCACTCCGCGCTTAACCAGCGACGCGTGGTATCGCGTCAAGCATCGTATTTCCCGGTCGCTTTCCAGTCGCTGTTCACGCGTCCAGAATGTCGCGATCAGGTATACCAGGTCTTCAGCGCCCAGGTAGACGCACGCTTCTTCCAGATCCGACAGGCAGGTGCCGTGGGTCGAAGGGTCGTCGGGGCAGAGGAACTGGGTGAAGTAGCAGTCGGAGTGACACACCGTGAGTTGACGGAGACCGTCAAACCGGGGCCTGAAAAACCGCTCCCACAGCGCGGGCAGCGCTTCTATTCGTCTATCGTATAACTCGAGCAATTCGCGGGGCAGTTCGGCGCCCGCCGATGCCCTGAATCGCCTCCATTCCCCGGCCTGCTCCCGCACCTCCGCCATGTAGCGTCCTTCGTCCCTGAACGGCAGCGGGACTTTTACGGGGCCGCCTTTCAGATCCGGATGCTCCCACCAGAAAGCGTGCAGGCCGGCCAGGGCTTCGACGCAACCGGTCAGTTCCCCTTCCTCCGGCACGCCGTCTCCTGCCAGTACACGCTCGCGGGATACGGGGGCATGGTGCGTTTTCGAGATGTCTTGCATCAAGCAATGCGAAAAACCGGTACTCTTGTCGTAGGCGCCGTCGATGACCGGAATCAACATGGGCAGCGGCCGATTCTGACTGGCTGCCAGGCGATAGAACGCGACTTCATCCCGTCCAAAGTGCTGCTGCTTGATCTTCACGAACAGGCGCTCCGGAACACCCGCCGGCGCAGCACCGGAGTAAACAGGCTCCAGGTGCGCCGCGATCGAATTGAATGCCGGATTAGGGTGAATCCTCACATCCAGGATCCTGCCGTGTCCCAGCATGCCGTTTTCGCGGAGAATGGAGGTCAGCCGTTCGGGCGTGACCGAATCCAGCGACGAGATTACTTCAGGCATCGACGGCTCTTCGCGGATGCGGACGCGGATTAGGATGAGAACGTGGATTAGGATGAGAACGTGGATTAGGATGCGGATTGTCCAAACCCACGGCATCGGAAACCCGGGTCAGGCCATCCCGGCTCATCAGCCGGCACAGGCCCCGATTGATTCGCTTCACCAGGCCCGGTCCGTGATAGACGAGTGATGTGTACAATTGTACAATAGTAGCGCCCAGGCGGATCTTTTCGTATACGTCCTCTGCGGTGGATATGCCGCCCGTACCCACGATCACGTGGCGGCCGTGATCCATCCGTGGATACCAGGCCTTGATGGACGCGTCGATCAGTTCCCGGACAGGCGGGCCGCAGAGGGTCCCGGGCATGGCGTCGAGCTGGCGGCGCGGGGTCTGCAGATTGGCATAGGGCTTTCCTGTAGGCAGGCCGAAGACGATCCCTTTGACGAAGGGGAAAGGATCCATAGTAGCTAGCGTCCGTTCGATGGTCCCCGGATCGGTGGTCGGCACGACCTTCAGGAACGTGGGCGGCATGGCGTCGTACCGCGCGTATCCCGCGAGCAATGACCTCAGGATAACCGGATCGTCGAAGGGACTTCGTCCCGACGTGGTGTTTGGGCAATTCAGATTGAGCGTCGCGTAGTCCGCGAGGCCAAGGAAGGGCTGCATCGCCCCGACCAGTTCCTCCACCACTTCGTCCGCGTCCGCCGGCCTTCCGGTATTCGTTTCGACCAGGTTGATGCCGAGGGGGACCGGCAGCTTCGTGGATGCGAACCGCTGTGCCACCGCTTCCGCGCCGTCGTTGGGCACGCCGTAGTTGACCACGATCGCTTCATCCTTCGGAACCCGGAACAGGCGCGGGCGCTCGGGATTGCCGGCCGAAGGGTAGGCCGAGACCGAACCGACCTCCACGAACCCGAAGCCGGCCGCCGCAAGTCCCTCCATGGCGACACCGTTCTTGTCGAATCCTGCAGCCAGGCCCACCGGATTCGGAAAGGCGAGACCTCCCGCCTCCACCCTGAGGCGCGGGTCGTCCGCGGCGAACAGGCCGCGGAGCAGGCTGCGGACGGGCGGCACGCGGCCTGCCGCACCGACCGCGGACAGCGTGAAGCGATGAATCCACTCGGGGTCGAGGCGAAAGAATAGAGGGCGCAGGAGGCGGTAGAGAGACATGGCGTCCGGGTTGTTCAGGAAGATCGTGGTTAACCCGCGGCTGAAGGGTGGTCCGAGGGCACACCGGTCACGTGATCGCCGTCCAGACGACCGCTCGCCGTCCAGACGACCTCGAATGGCCGCAGATCGTGCTAAAGGGTGATCCGAGGACGCATCGGTACTCGTTGTCAGCCGTGGATTCCCATTTCATTCCTTCACGGTTACAGCGGCCCGGCATGCGGCGCAAGCACAAAAAACCGGACGCCTCGAAACATACGAGGCGCCCGGCTTACGTCTGGAGGCATGTCAACTGATCAGATCAGTCGTCACGCCTCCGTGGTTTAGATATCATAAAAACCTCCTTTCATTTCTTGCGCCGCCGTGCTGCAGTACGGGACGCGGTCCATGTCGATGCATCAACATGCCGGAAATGATCCGGCGTCAAATCCCCGCAACAACCGGGGATTAAAACTGCAAGTTCCATTGTTTCATCAAGATAGGGAAACCGATATGCCTCCTGAGATTCCACGGGAGCGGATGCACATTGAACCGCGTGCCGTGCTCAGCGTCGCCTGTCGCTTAAACATACGCCGGTTTCAGCGTGACACCGAATCCGGGCCGGTTCGGTGGTGCGATCTCGCCGGCGGATACCACGGGTTCGTCGAGGAGGATCATGTCCTCCGGATCGTGCCACCTGCCGGGATGGGTCTCCGCGAGATCCAGGCAGTCGGTCGCGGCGACCAGGTGCAGCCCCCAAATCTCGCCGCCCCGGTGAGGGCATACGGATACGTCATGCGCTCTTGCCAGTTCCAGGATGCGCAGGCCCGCGGTAATGCCGCCGCACCAGGTGATATCGGGCTGCCACAGATCCAGCGCTCCGGCGCGGGCGATGGCGCCGAAAGCGTGGTGGGAGAAATCGTGCTCGCCGCCGGCCAGGAGTACGGGCGCCAGCCGGGGCCGGAGTCGGGCCAGCTCGTCAAGATGGTCGGGCGTGATGAGATCCTCGAACCAAAAGGGTTCGTATTCGCCCAGGAGTTCGCGCATCCGCAGGGCGACCCCGGCGTCCCAGGACATGTAGCAGTCGAACATGAGCAGCGCATCCCGGCCGAACATCTCGCGGCACCGGGCCGCCCGGGCCGCGGCCCCGTCGAAGTCGGCGTCTTCCCGCCACCGGTGGGAGCACTTTACGGCGGTGTATCCCAGGTCGCGGACCCGGGCTGGATCGCCGCCCGTCGCATAGGCGCGCACCGTCTTCTTCTTCAACCCCCCGATCAGTTCGTACACGGGCTGGCCTTCGGCCTTGCCCAGCAGGTCCCACAGCGCCAGGTCGATACCGCTCAGGGCCATGATCACGATGCCGCCACGGCCGTACGGCAGGGATTTGGTATAGAGATGGTCCCAGATATCGCGGATGTCGTCCACGTGGCCGATCGTCCTTCCGAGCAGGGCGTCGCGCAGGTGGCCGTTGACGATCAGTTTGCCCGGTTCCCCACCCCCGCCGTACCCGTATCCCACCACGCCGGCATCTGTCTCGATCCGGACCACGATCTGCCAGTAGTACTCCTGCCAGGCGCCCGTCCCTTTCTTTTTCCATGACGGGTAGACGGCCTTTACATCCGTGATTTTCATGTTTGAACAGAAACCGGTTTCAGATCTGTGGCGTATGAGAAACCCGGCCGGAGGGACCCTGGCCGGGCAGTCAGGCATTTCGGGATTGAATGGGCGCTAGTGGGATCGAACCACTGACCTCCACGATGTCAACGTGGCACTCTAACCATCTGAGCTAAGCGCCCTGCATTTCGATTATAACCTGTAATACCTGTTTTGTTCGCGACCCCTAATGCCGAGGGCCGGACTCGAACCGGCACGGACTATTGAGGTCCGGGAGATTTTAAGTCTCCTGTGTCTACCAATTCCACCACCCCGGCATACCCGTCCCCGTATCTCCCAGCTCGACTGCAACATGGTAGGACGGGACCCCTTGCAAGTCAAGGGAAATTGGTTTACTCCCGGATTGAAAAAGAACCCGTTACAATCACTAATAAATTTTACTTTTTCTTGTGTAACTGTATCCACTCTATTTCGCCCGTAATCAGGAACTCGTCCGCACCGATCCTTGTAATGGTTCCATTTTTTCTAAGAATCCTCATCCAGTCTTTGTTTATCGCCAGTGACAGTGCTACTGAGACAAACAAGGATATGCCTGATAATGCCGTTATACCCCAGATATCCACTGTTGGAAACATCAACTGACTCTCGCCAGATGTACCCGACTTTACAGCAATCTGGAGACCAGGTAAGAAACCAGATTCGACAAATATGGAATAGACGACATAGGCAACAAAGCTCAAAGCCAAGGCTCGTACGGTTAATCTAAGCGGCACTTTTTCACGAGTTCCAGTAAGAAGCTCAACAGTTGCCACTATGAAAAAACCAGGTAGTAGAACAATCAGTATGTAAATCGCTTGTATGGTACTAGGCATCGGTATCGCTACCCTCATTCAATGACTGGGTCTCATCGCTTTGATTGTTCTCTCTACTGTTTGGTGGAGGATTTGGTGAAACCATCTCAGGCGTAATATCAGGCATGGTCTCGATTCCTGGTGAATCCTCATTTACACTTCTAGTCTCCACATCACGTTGTTCCCTGGTAATGTTTCTTTCCTCGGACATAATAGTCTCCTTTATCGATCGATTCGATTGAGACTTCAGTTAATTCCTAGTCGGCGGTAAGCTGAATGATACCTACCACGGCAGGTTTAAGTGCTGACACTAGTTCGAGAGTATTTCTTCGTACTTGGAGTCAGTCGAGATGAAAGCAACTGACACACAAATCAAATGTAATCTGTTATATGGCTGGGGTCAAATGACACACTCCGAGCCAGATTTGTCAGTATGTGAAATCGACTCCAAAATGTTGAGGTTTGACATTTTGAGATATAACAGAATGCGCTACCCAACTGCCTTACCAGTAGCTCCGGTCCGTCCGGTTGGTATCGCATTCCCAAAAGGTTTCGAGACTGGGCATCATAGCGTGTTCGGTGGCGAATTGGCTCCTGTGGTTGATAAAGCGCAGATCGACGGCAATGCGAAAGTTGGCCATGTTGTTCGGTAGATCCATGGAAAAAAGAATATCCGCGAGCGTGAATTCATAAAGAGGCAAGACGATCCTCCCGGCAATCTCTGCGGCATTGGTTGCGGTGTGATTACCACTGGCGGCTCTGTCTGAGATTCATACGCACACGTGTGCACTATCGACCAAAAAAAAACCAAGCGTTGCATGCGCCCCGATATTCAGAAGGAATCCCGGTCGACTGAAACCGGATCAGACTCCCGCAGGACGACTCTTTTGATAATTGGCGAATCATCAACAGGGCAGGTCCGGCCACATCGACTGGACCTGCCCGGAGCATACCTCAGCCTACGGCGTCCTTTAAAGCCTTGCCTGCCGTAAACTTGGCCACGTTTCTCGCAGCGATCGTGATGGACTCGCCCGTACCGGGATTTCGCCCCTGGCGAGCAGCACGCTTCGATACGCTGAACGTGCCGAAGCCGATCAGCGTGACGGAATCGCCGTCACTGAGACTGCTCTTGATGGCGTCGAGTGCTGCGGCGACTGCGCTATCGGCCTGTGCCCTGGACAACCCGGTAGCGTCAGCAACCTTACCGGCCAATTCTGTGCGATTCATTGATTACCCTCCAGATGAAATATGGGAGTAATGCACCCCGATAGAGTGCGAGAATTCCCGCGACAGACCGCAAAAAGGTCCTGTGCTAGCGGGCGATTTACGTGAATTGTCCGTTCAATATATTTCGCAGGCAAAAGCGTATGCAAGTTTTTTTTCGATTCCAATCGGCGCGATAGGGCGATGGGACGGGTGATTTCATTGATTTAGACTGTTCGTGACGCTATCTTCCATTCTCATCATGCCAGGCAGATCTTCGCAGAAACGACTATTGCTCCTGATGCCGACGACAACCTACCGGGCCGATCCTTTTTTGGACGCGGCCCGCCGGATGAACCTGGAAGTCGTCGTGGGTTCGGACTTCTGCCACGTCCTGGCGGACGAACGGGACTTGCCCCTTTCGCTTCGGTTCAGGCGCGTCTCGCAGGCGGTTGAGGAAATCGTGGCGTACGCTGGTGATCATGCCCTCCATGCCATCGTACCCGTCGATGACCATACCACCGAAATCGCGGCCAGGGCATGCGAAGTCCTGGACCTGCCGCACAATTCGCCCGAAGCGGCGGTCGCGGCGCGCAACAAGTACCGTATGCGCGAAATGCTCCATGCCGCCGGTGAATGGTGTCCGTATTTCGCCCGTTTCGACGTGACGGTCCCCGTCGAGGAAATCGCGCTGGAACAGCCCTATCCATGCGTGCTCAAGCCCGTCCTGCTTTCGGGCAGCCGGGGCGTGATCCAGGCCGATAAGCCAGCAGGATTCATTGAAGCCTTCCGCAGAATCGCCCGCATACTCGGCAGGGCGCCGGACCGACCGCCGAGCCTGGATCCCGACGCCGGCCGCATCATGGTGGAATCCTATATTCCCGGCGCGGAGGTGGCCCTGGAGGGACTGTTGACCGGCGGCCGTCTGCGCGTGCTTGCGCTTTTCGATAAGCCCGATCCCCTGGAAGGTCCCTTCTTCGAGGAGTCGATATACGTGACGCCTTCGCGTTTGCCCGAAGCGACGCAGCGCGTCGTGGCCGATGCCGTCCAGCGGGCTTCCACGGCCGTGGGACTCTCGGAGGGGCCTGTCCACGCCGAGCTGCGGGTCCGCCACGGCAGGGCCCGGATGATTGAAATCGCCGGTCGGTCCATCGGGGGCCTGTGCTCGCGGGTCCTGGAATTCGGACTGGGGGTAAGCCTGGAGGAACTCATCCTGCGTCACGCGCTGGGTGAGGACGTCGACGGCATCGATCGCAAGACAAAAAACTTTGGCGGGGCGGAAAACAACCCGAAGTCCGCGGGCGTGATGATGCTGCCCGTTCCGGAAGGCGGGATATTCCAGGGATATGGCGGCGTGGACGCGGCGAAGAAGATCCCTGGCGTGGAGGACGTGGTCATCACCGCACGGGAAGGCGACCTGCTGACCCCGCTGCCGGAAGGCGCCGGATACCCTGGTTTCATATTCGCAAAAGGGGATGAGCCCGGCCAGGTGGAGCAGGTCCTGCGAAAGGCCCATGGCCGGCTTCAAATGCGGGTCAAAACCGTCCTGTCCACGTGAGCGGAAGGACCTTTTCGCGCCGCTTCAGGATCTCGACGAAACGGAAGGCAATCCGAGGCGATTAAAAGGGGAGATGAACACCGTGTCAAAGCACTACGAACGGGTAATGGAGATCTACCGGGAGATAAGCGACCTGCACGGAGCCGCCGCCCTGATGGGGTGGGACCAGGAAACCTACATGCCCCCCAGGGGCGCCGCCACGCGAGGCCGGCAGCTTGCCACCATTTCCGGCTTAGTCCATGAGCGACTCACGTCGGACGAAATGAGAACGGCGTTGGACCACGCCCGGGGCGAATCCCTGGCACCCGACCAGGTAGTCAACATCCGCGAAATTTCCCGTAACTGCGACCGGGCGGTCAAGATCCCCGTCACCCTGGTCAAGACGCTGGTGGAAACAAGTTCGGCGGCCATCGGGGTCTGGATCAAGGCCCGTAAGGAGAATGACTTTCCGGCCTTCGCGCCGTGGGTCGGCAAGCTGGTCAACCTCCAGCGCGAAGTCGCCGAGGCGGTCGGATACGAGGACGAACCCTACGACGCGCTGCTCGATGAATACGAACCCGCCGCCACCACGAAAGAAACCGCGGCGGTCTTCGATTCGATCCGGGCTCCCCTCGTCGACCTGGTGCAACGCGTAGGATCGTCGGGCGTCGAGCCCCGTACCGATTTCCTGGAAAGAAACTATCCCATCGACGATCAAAGGCGCATGGGCATCATGGCGGCCGAACGCATGGGCTTCGACTTCGAGGCCGGCCGCCTGGACATATCTCCCCATCCCTTCTGCACGCACATGGGCGTGAACGACGTGCGCCTGACGACCCGGTACTCCGAGACGCTCCCCATGCAATCCTTCTACGGCGTGATCCACGAGGCGGGGCACGGACTCTATGAACAGGGACACGACCCGGAGCACGAGGGCACGCCCCGGGGCGCGTCGGTATCCCTCGGCATCCACGAATCCCAGTCACGTATGTGGGAAAACATGGTCGGCCGGAGCCGGGCTTTCTGGCAATACTTCTTTCCCGAGTTCTCCGCGATCTTCCCCGAAAATTCGGCTGACGTGAGCGAAGAAGAAGTCTACGCCGCGGTCAACGAAGTGAAACCCTCGCTCATCCGGGTCGAAGCCGATGAAATCACCTACAACCTGCACATCCTGCTCCGTTTTGAAATAGAGCGCGGCCTATTCACGGAAGAATACACGGCAAACGACCTTTCCGCGGTCTGGAATGAGAAGATGAAAGCCTTTCTCGGCATCGAGCCGCCGGACGACAAGGACGGCGTGCTGCAGGACATCCACTGGTCGCACGGCAGTTTCGGATACTTCCCCACCTATACCCTGGGGAATCTCTACGCCGCCCAGTTCTACCGCGCCGCCGAACGCGACATGTCCGGCCTGTCGGACCAGATCGCCCGCGGAGAACTGCTGCCGCTGCGGGACTGGCTCAGGCGGAACATTCATTTTGCCGGCATGACCTACCGTGCCGGCGAGTTGGTTGAGCACGTCACTGGCGAACCCCTTACTGCGGACTACTTCCTGGCTTACGTACGCGATAAGTACAGCGCATTGTACCGCCTATGACCGATACGGTCGACCCGTCCAGCCCGCGCGCAGCGACCCCCCGGGCCATAATCATGGGCCTGTCGCTGGCCGTCGCGGTCAACATCCTGTCGGTGTCGACCAGTTATCTCGTCGGGTTTACCCATCTCACCTTTGCCCATATCGACCTCGGCCTGCTGATCCCGTTCTTCCTGGGCGTGCTGGGCCCCAATATCCTGGTCAAGGCAATCAATCCGTCGTGGGGACTGCGAAACAAGGAACTCCTGTTCGTCTTCGTCCTCGGCTGGATCGGTTTCATGGTACCCACCTACGGCATGTCGAACTACCTGGTCGGCATGATGGCCACGGCAGAATACTACGCCACGCCCGAGAACCAGTGGCGTGAACTGATTTTCCCCTTTCTCCCGGACTGGGTAATCATCAGGAACGAACAGAACGCGAACCGGGACTACTACTGGGGCCTTCCCGCCGGCGCTCCGATTCCCTGGGCGGCGTGGATCATTCCCGTGTTCTGGTGGTTTTCCTTTTTCGCCGGCCTGCTGGCCGTCGGCCTCTGCTATGTCGTCCTGATGCGCCGGCAATGGGCGGAGCACGAGCGCCTTTCGTATCCCCTCGCTCAGACGGCGGTCGTCATGACGGATGCGGACGACGAAACGGGATCGGTCCTGCCGTCGATCATGCGCAACCGGCTGTTCATCACCGGCGCTACGGTCACGTTTTCCCTCATGCTTTGGAACACGGTGTCATACTGGACGCAATGGACGTCCTTTCCCATTGATACGAAGTTCCTGATCAATATCGAGATCGGCCGCGCCTTCCCGGTTCAAATCATCCGCATGAATGTCCTTACTTTCGCCTTTTCCTACTTCATCAACGTGGACATCCTGTTCAGCGTCTGGCTCTTCCAGATCATCAACACGCTGGAGCAAGGCGTCCTGGCCCGGCTCGGCATCATTGCCGATTCCGGAACCGCCGTGCCTGGAGGGCTGGTCACGGTCCAGTTCATCGGTGGGATGATCGCCTTCGCGCTCTGGGGGATCTGGATCGCGCGGCGGCACCTGGCGACGGTATGGCGACATGTGCTGGGAGGCGCCACGAACCTGCGCGACGAGGACGAGTTCTTCTCCTACCGGACGGCCGTGATTACCGGGGCGTGCGGCATGGCCTACATCGTGTGGTGGTTGCACGCCGTGGGCATGTCCTTTCCGGTGATCGCCGCGTTTCTGACGGTGCTGTTCCTCTTCTACTTCGCCTTGTGCCGCGTTATGGCGGAATCCGGACTGGTCTTCCTGGACCTTCCCGTCAACGCCCACCAGTTTACCGTCGCCATGCTGGGCTCCGCTTCGCTTTCACCCCGGAACCTGACGGCGCTGGGCCTGGGAAGCGCTTTCGCGCGCAACTGGAAGACCTTTCCCATGATCATTCCGTCCCACGTCGCGCGGCTGAGATCGGTGATTGGCGTCGAGGGGCGCACGCTGTTCTTCTGGAGCGCCGTCGCCTTCTCCCTCAGCGCGATTTCCGCCGTAGGCTTCACGGCCTATTCCGGATACCGGCTCGGCGGCGCGTCGAACTTCTACGCCGATATCGCAGGTCACCCCGGATTCTACGACCTGATCATCAGCTGGATGAAGAACAGCACGACGATTTCCGGTTCCGAGGTGAT
>LXNJ01001118.1_pt1 | contig 16505 bp, 11 predicted proteins | sample 809081 | NCBI WGS metagenome assembly LXNJ01 (sample SAMN04870510, study PRJNA318959) | sponge metagenome | biome: sponge; feature: marine sponge reef; material: water | host: Petrosia ficiformis | place: Greece: Milos, Mediterranean Sea | collected 2013-05-29 | depth 5-7 m
AAGTCCGCAAAGATTCAGAGGCTGAAAGGGGTGCGCTGGCAAGGAATGACGAAGCAATGTGGTAGGCCCCACATAATGAGGAATGACACAGCCAGCGCGCCTTTGTCTGCCTCCCGAAGGGCGCTTCACGGCCGAGACGACCCGAATCCGCCGTGTTTTTCGCTGATTTCAACGATGCAAGCATATCGTCATTTACGCGTGAAAGTGAAGCGCTGATCGAAGTGGACTTGATCAGAGCATCCTTAACGTTGTCGTAACATGGGGCCGAAACGACGCGGGGCAGCCCTAAGGCCGCCCCGCGCAGAGAATTCGGTATTGTTGTATCAGGTCAATCGAGTGCGTAGCTCAGGCCGAGTGAAAAGGACCGCCCGAAGGTATAGGATTCCGCAATGAAATCGGCGCCATTGTACGTGTGGGAGAACACCGTCTTCTGGTCCAGAAGATTTTTCACGGAGCCCTTGAGCCCGAAATTGAACCAGAGGTCTTGCTTGATCGTCAGGTCGACGATATGCCTCGGCTGCTCGAAGATGTTCGGCGTGCCTCCCGACGCCACGCGATCCAGACGTTGCCCGAACACATTGTAGTACACGCTTGCCGTGGTGCCGATCTCCGGGTTGTCGTAGGTCATGTCGAGATTGACCACGTACGGGGACTGTCCCTGCAGGGGACGCGTGTCCGTAGCGTCCGGACGCAGCGCCCGGATGAGTTCCAATTCATTCGCTTCGATCGCAACCTGGGAGCGGACGAACGATATGTTGGCGCCCGCCTGTACGAACCGGAGGAAGCTGGCCAACTGGTCAAGGTTTTTCCGCGCTTCGATTTCCACACCGTAGACCGTGGCGTGATCGGTGTTCTGGAATTGCACGTTGGGCGTGGACGCCGCGGCCCGCGGATTGATGGCCCGTTCGATCGGGTTGCGAAAATACTTGTAAAAACCGCTCACGGCAAAGATTTCGCCGGGGCGGGCAAACCACTCCCAGCGCACATCGTAGTTGTCGATGAGCGTGCGTTCGATCTCCGGGTTGCCGAGATAAATGTAGTCGCCGATGAAACTGAACGAGGCATAGGGCGCAATTTCACGGAAATTCGGACGCGCCAGCGTACGGCCTTGCGCGAGCCGTACGTTCATGTTTTCCCGGATTTCGTACACAAGGTTCATGGAGGGCAGGAGGTCCCGCGTGTCGATGATACCCTTGTCCAGCGAGGTGTCCGCGCTTGCTACCACCATGTCCGTGGTTTCCAGGCGCAAGCCCCCGATGGCGCGCAGGTTGCGGGTCAGTGGAATGTCCAACATTACGTAGCCTGCCATGATATCCTGGTCGCCGTCGTAGTTGCCGGACAGCGCCGAGGCGTCGAAGATATAGTTGCCGAAACGGAAGAACCGTTCGGTGCTGGCGTCTTCGGAAATGCCCACCTGTTCCGGGCCGAAGAAGGTTGCCGGGTCGCCGTCGTAGCGAATCTTGTCCTGCTGAAATTCGAAGCGCCGCTCGCGGAACGCACGGGACTTGCGTTCCATACTTCCGCCCACCTTCACTTGCGCCGACAACCCTCCCCACTGCTTGAAAGGCACGGAAGCATCCAGCGAGCCGCTGCGCACATCTTCTTCCATCGTGCGGAAATATCGCGTCGGCACGGGATACAGCGCCGGGCTGATGGAGTAGGAAGTTCTCGTCTCGCCGTTTCGTTCGAACGTGGTGTAGTGGTTCGTAAAGAACCGCAAGTCCGGCTCCTCCTGCAAGGTGTTTGCCAGCGAACCGGTCCATTCGATCTTCAGGCCATTATCGCCGAAGAGCACATGTTCGCCGCGGGCCTGATAACTGTCCAGCTCCCGCGACACGTACTGGAGGGTGCGGGTTTCGTAGGTGGACTCTTCGTCAAAGTCTCGGGGGAACACCCCGAACTGGTAACGCGCCGACGATTCGCCGCTCCGGTTGTTCATGTAGTTGAAGCCCAGTTCGTGCTTCGGATGCGGCTTGTAGCTGGCGTTGATTAGCGATCCCCACAGCACCTCGTCCGTACCGCGCTGGTCCGTAAACAGAAAATCATTGTTGAGTTCCTGGGCGGAAGCGCTCGTAAGTGTGTACCGTCCGACCGAGCCGTCCCCGTACTCCCGGACGTTCCGGCTGTAACTTATGCTGGCAATGATGCCGAGTGGCCTGCCAAAAACCGGCAACTGGTTTCCGAGCGAGAAACTGTAGCTCTGGTTCACCGGGGCGGAAAGGCGGGCGGGCGCCATGACGCCGCTGAACGCCTTGGAAAGCCGGTCCAGTTCCTGGGCAGCAGCCGCATCCGTGAACGCATTACCGATGTTTGGAATGTGCAGATTCGGGTTGTTGAAAACCTCCGGTAAGGTATGTGTCCCCCCGTTGTTTCCGAGCCACCCGGCCGAACCCCCTTCGTAGGAAAGGAAGTCGCTGCCCGGTCCGATATTTCCCTTATAACTGATCGAAGAGGAGAACGAAACGGTAAAGTCGTCCGGGAACGCCTTCGTCCCGATGTTCACCGAGCCCCCCGAGAAACTGCCCGGCTTGTCCGGGGTGAAAGTTTTCGATGTGACGATGTTGTCGAGCAGGTTCGCCGGGAAAAGGTCCAGCGGTACGGAGTTCCGGTCCGGATCCGCACTCGGCAGGGTGGCGCCGTTGAGCTGCGTATTCATGTACCGGTCGCCGAGGCCCCGCACGTACACATACTTGCCGCCCACGACAGACGCGCCCGTTACCTTCTCCATGGCGTCTGCGGCGGTGGAACTGCCCGATCGCCCGATGGCCTCGGCGCTGATGGCGTTGCTTACGGCGGCGGCTTTTTGCCGCTGCTTCAGCAGGGAGGCCTCCGTGTTTTCAAGAGCGCGGGCCGTAATCACGATCTCGTTCAGCCTGATCGATTCCGGCACGAGCGCCAGATCGACCGTGGTGGGCTCTCCCGCCGCGACGATGACATCCGTAACGGTGATCCCCGTGTAACCGATGTAGGAGAAAACGATATTGTACGTCCCCGGCTCCACGTCGCTGATCGTATAATCCCCGTCGAGGTCGGTCGTCGAGCCGATCAGCGTACCTTCGATCAGGATATTGACCCCGATGAGGGTTTCTCCGGTTTCGGAGTCAACCACGTTACCGGCGATGGATACTGACTGGGCGGCTGCCATTGATGCGATAAGCGAGAGTCCGAGGCAGGCGAACCCGAGACAAGCGGTAAGAACGGCGGGGAATCCCCTGCACCGCCCATGTAATCGTATCATGTAATTAAAGCGAATGTATCGGTACGTGACTCTTGCGTGAAGCGCGACATGACGTATCTTGCATTAGGGCGCACTTACTTGCACGGCTAACATACCCGCTTGGCATTATCGAAATGTTAAGACGGGTTTGCCATTTGTTTATGCGCCGGAAAATTCGCGACTCGCTCAGGAATCCCCGCAAAAAGCACATTGTCCGACCGTTCTTCCCGGGATTTCCTGGTCCTGTTCGCTCTGTGGCTGATGGTGTTCTCCGCCAGCAGTCAGGTGATTATCATTTCGCCCATTCTGCCTCGCATCGCGGAGGCGCTGGTTGTGCAGGAATCGCTGCTCGGTACGCTGGTCACGTCCTACGCCGTAATGCTGGGCATTTTTGCGCTTGTGACCGGGCCGATCTCCGACAAGATCGGGCGTCGCCGGATTCTGCTGATAGGGACCGGTTTCATGGCGGTGTGCCTGTATCTGCACGGTCTGGCCGATACGTATGCTTCCTTGCTTACCATGCGAGCGCTGGCGGGCGCCGCAGGCGGCGCGCTGAGCGGAGCCGCTGTGGCCTATGTAGGGGATTATTTCCCTTACGATCGGCGGGGATGGGCCAACGGATGGGTGATGAGCGGGATCGCGGTCGGACAGGTGGTAGGCATTCCGCTCGGGACGCTCCTGGCGGAATTCGGCGATTACCGCTGGCCGTTTCTGATGTTTGCGGTCACGATGACGGGTGCGTTTTTGCTGATATGGAGAGCAGTGCCGCAGCCGGATGTGCAGCGCGATGTGCGTCGTCTTTCCGTGCGACGGGCCGTTTCGGATTATATCGGCCTCTGCCGCCGACCTGTGACGCGCAACGCCGCAGTGGTCTACTTTCTGACATTTCTCGGGGTTGGCTTATACCTTGTTTATCTTCCTGCCTGGCTGGAGCGTGGCCTGAATGTGCGCGGGGAAGCGATCGCGGCGCTTTTTCTGTTTGGCGGTCTTGCCCATGTGGTAGCGGGACCCGCCGCCGGGAAACTATCCGATCGGGTCGGACGCAAACCGCTCGTGATCTGGTCATGCATAGGCCTGGCGATCGTGATGCCGCTGATGACCTGGCTGGTGCGCGACATGTGGATCGCCTATGTGTTTTTCACGATAGCCATGTTGTTGCTTGCCGTGCGCATCAGCCCTCTTCAGTCGTTGCTGAGCGCGCTCGTTCCCGCGAACAGCCGGGGTATGTTGATGAGTTTCGCTATTGCTGCAGGGCAAGTGGGGATTGGTCTGAGCGGAGCGATAGCCGGTGTGACCTACGCACGCTACGGTTATTGGAGTAATACCTTGCTCGCCATCGCCGCGGTTTTGTTCATGGCGCTAATGGTCTGGCGCGGTTTACCGGAGCCGCAGAAGACAACTCCTGCACATTGATTCCTGCACAATGGTGTTGCGCTATGCCCCGATCCGGAGTATCTCGCCCCTTGGGCGATGTCCTCGAAGTCCTTATTGACCGGATGAACATCCGGGCCCGACTCGAAGAAGCGAGGGTGATAGACACATGGCAGCAGTTGGTTGGACCGGAAGTGTGCGCCGTCATGGACGGAGCCTGGGTGCGGGGGCGAAAACTCTTCGTCACGATCGCGAGCGCCGCCCGTCGTCAGGAAATGCACCTTGAACGGTCGAGATGGCGTGATCGCCTCAACGAGCAGCTCGGAGCCGTGCGCATCGAGGAGATCGTTTTCCGGTAAAGGGCCGGCTATTCGTCGAATTTCCTGAATGCCACCGACGTGTTGTGGCCGCCGAACCCGAAAGCGTTGCTGACAGCAACCCGCACCGTACGATCTTTCGGTTCGTTAAAGGTGTAATCGAGGTCGCACGCCGGGTCGGCCTCCTCGAAATTGATAGTGGGCGGGACGCGGTCATGCACAATCGCCAGGATGGCTGCGATGGCTTCGACCGCGCCGGCAGCGCCCAGCAGGTGACCTGTCATGCTCTTCGTGGAAGACAGACTCATGGCATAGGCGTGGTCGCCGAACACATGCTTGACGGCTTTCGTTTCCGCCACGTCGCCGAGAGGCGTGGACGTGCCGTGCATATTCAGGTAATCCACCTCTTCGCCTTCCAGCTCGGCATCCCGGAAGAGAGAGTACATGGCCAGCGCGGCGCCGCTTCCCTCGGGATCCGGGGCCGTCATATGGTACGCGTCGGCGGACATGCCTACGCCAATGATTTCGGCGTAAATTCTCGCGCCCCGTTTCCGGGCATGGTTCAGCTCTTCGACGACGAGCGCTCCCGCGCCTTCGCCGAGCACGAATCCGTCCCGGCCGGCGTCAAAGGGGCGGCTGGCTCTGGCGGGGTCGTCGTTTCGCGTAGAGAGGGCGCGTAGCGCATTGAACCCACCTACGCCAAGTTCCGTAACGCTGGCTTCCGAACCCCCCGAAAGGATCGCGTCGGCCTGCCCCTGCCGGATCAGCATATAGGCGTCTCCGATGTTGTTGTTGCCTGTTGCGCACGCAGAAACGATGCAGTAATTAGGTCCCCGGAAACCGTACTTCATCGAAATGTGCCCGCTCGCAATGTCCGGGATCATCATCGGGATGAAGAACGGCGAGATGCGCCGCGGTCCTTTGTCGAGATGAATCGACGTTTGCTCCTGGAACGTCTGCAACCCCCCGATGCCGCTTCCGAAGACGACGCCTATCCGATCTTTCATGGCCCGGGGCAGGTCATCGTCCAGGCCTGCGTCATGCACGGCCTGCTCCGCCGCGACCAGCGCAAACTGGGCAAACCTGTCCAACCGGTTCACTGCCTTCGATCCAAGAGCTCGCCTGGCGTCAAACCCCTTGAGTTCGCAGGCGAACTTCGTTGGGAAAGATTCCGTGTCGAACAGGGTGATCGGGGCCGCCCCGCTTTCCCCCCGCATCATGGCCTCCCAGAAGGCGTCTACGGAGTTTCCGAGCGGGGTCAGGGCACCCATCCCCGTGATTACAACTCTGCGTTCTTTTGGCATAAGGGACGAAGGCGTAGCGCGGCCTTACGAAACCTTTTCCTCGAGATAACTCACCGCATCGCCCACCGTTGCGATGGTTTCTGCTTCCTCATCGGAAATGGTGATATCGAATTCCTTCTCGAACTCCATGATCAACTCAACCGTGTCAAGCGAGTCCGCACCAAGGTCATTCGTGAACGAAGCGTCGGAAACGACATCGGACTCTTCAACGCCCAGCTTCTCCACGATAATGGATGTGACCTTCTCTGCGATCGGGTTCGCCATGATTCAAAGCCTCCGGTAAATTGGTGGTACAGGCCGCGGCGCCTCCCGGAAAGCGGGAAGTCGATCCAGCGGCGGCGGTTTTGTAAGAACCTTTTTCTCAGGAACGCCCGAAGTTACGGCAGGGTGCTTGTATAAGCAACGTTGTGTTGCGCCGAATCTACGATGCGGCCTTTGTAAAATCGTATTGAGGGGCCTTCGGGGCGAATCTATCTTGCGTATTTCCCGTTGGAATAATCCTTTCCGGCCATCAGGGCGCCCCCGGTTCGATCATACCACATTGTTAATATGTCTTACTTGTTTACTTCCGAATCCGTATCCGAAGGTCATCCGGATAAAGTGGCGGACCAGATATCCGACGCCGTGCTGGATGCTGCGCTGACGGACGATCCGTACAGCCGCGTAGCGGTCGAAGTTCTTGTGACGACGGGACTTGTGCTCGTGGCCGGAGAAATGACGACCCGAACCTACGTGGACGTCGAGAAAATTGCGCGTGAGACGATCAGGCAAATCGGATACACGGATCCCGCGTTGCGTTTCGATGCGGAATCGTGCGCCGTCCTGACGGCTATTCACGAACAGAGCGGAGATATCGGACAGGGGGTCGATACGGGGGGCGCCGGGGATCAGGGCATCATGTTCGGTTATGCTTGCCGTGAGTCGGAGAGCCTTATGCCGCTTCCCATCACGTATGCACACGGACTGGTCCGCGAACTGGGGAGCATTCGCAAGCAGGAAGACATTATGTCGTATTTGCGCCCGGATGCCAAGAGTCAGGTTACGATCGAGTACGAGGACGATCGCCGTACGCCGAGGCGAATTCACACGGTGGTCGTGTCGACTCAGCACGACGCCGGGGTCGAACGAGCCGACATCGAGGCCGATATTCGCACCCATTTGCTGCCGAGGGTGATCGACGACTACCTGCTGGACGACGAGTACATTCTGCATGTGAATCCTACGGGACGGTTCGTACTCGGGGGCCCGCATGCCGATGCGGGGCTTACGGGCCGCAAGATCATTGTAGATACGTATGGCGGAAAGGGCGCACACGGCGGCGGGGCCTTCAGCGGAAAGGATGCTTCCAAAGTAGACCGGTCCGGCGCCTATGCGGCGCGGCATATAGCGAAAAATATTGTGCAGGCCCATCTCGCCGAAGAGGTAGAGGTGCAAATATCCTATGCGATCGGCGTCGAGGAACCGGTTTCCGTTGCCCTCGACACGAAAGGCGTGGGCAGCGCGCTGCCGGATCGGGAACTGGAAGCGATCGTGCTCGAGACGTTCGACCTGCGACCGGCAGCTATTATAGAACGTTTCGATTTGCGCAAGCCACAATACCGGCGTACGGCGGCGTACGGGCATTTTGGGCGTTCCGGATTTGCGTGGGAGGAAACGGATTGCGTGGATATGCTGAAAGACGCCGCGGGCGTAGGCGTGTAGCCCGTTTCCGCGAGCGTTTTCCATAAGGGATACTCTGATTACGTCCTCAAAGCTCAGAGGCTGCGAGAGGTGCGCCGGCAAGTAATGACGAAGCAGTGTGGCAGGCCCCACACAATGAGGAATGACGCAGCCAGCGTGCCTCTCGCAGCCTTCCGAAGGGCGCTTCACGCCTTCACTGCCCGAATCTGCGCATTTCCCGTTAAATCCGACGATGCAATTATAATATCTTTTACGCACGAACGTGAAGCGTTGAGCGAAGCGGTTTTGATCGGAGTATCCTTAATTCCGACGATGGAATCATGATGTCCTATCCTTGCGAAAGCGAAGTGCCGGGCGGAGTGGTTTTGGTCGGAGTATCCTTAAAAGTTGTTGGCCTTGTTGCATTGTGTTTCCTTGCAGTGCAGGAAGGGCGGTCGCAGGAAAGGCGGGCGGGGGAAGAAGGCCGCAGGCCCGTATACGACCATGCCCTGCTTCAGCTTAGGCCGCAAGTGCGTGACCGGATTGCAAGCGAGGATACGGTGTGGACGCCGCGCACGCGGCCGGTCGCAGAGGGTCGCATCGATTTGGAAACGGGTGTCTTTCGCGCCCGGTACCGCATCGAGGATCGTGTGGCGGACGGGTTGTCTACGGCGCAGGCCGCCCTTGCGCATCTCGAACAACACGGTGAAGCGTACGGCATGACCGCCGCCGGAGAGCATCTCCGGATCGAGCATGTCCGGGAGGGGCGCTACGCTCGCCATGTCCTCTTCCGGCAGACGCTTGCCGGTGTGCCGGCGTACCGGGCCGACGTCAAGGTGAGTCTCGACCGGCGCGGACAGCCGACCATGGTCGTTAGCGGGTATATTCCCCAGCTTGAACAGGTGCGCGGATTCGATCCCGCACCAGCTCTTTCGCGCACCGCCGCGCAGGACATCGTGCGCAGGGCCGCCGATCCCGAACTGGTTGTCTCCCGGCCGGAACTGGTTGTCTATGCGTCGGATCCTCCCAGACTTGCCTGGAAAGTCCCGGCTGTCTCTGCCGGGTTGCCCGTTTCGTGGGACGTACTTGTTGACGCCAGGACGGGTGAAATTCGCCGTATGTTCAATACGTCGCTGCATGCACACAAGGCGTCTTCCGTATCGCCCGAATCCGGCCACGCGGCGGCCCGCACCGCTTCCGCCCACGCTATTGGACTCGTCACATCGCCTGTGTTGCAGGCGCAGGCGACGCCTCCGCCGTTCGTTGTTTCCACACCTCTTTCCGGGAAAAGTATCCGGACAGTGGACGGCGCCGGGTTGGTCTTCGACCCCGATCCGCTCACGTCCGCCGGGGTGGAGTACGGGGGGGAATACCAGGACGGCGACGATGCGGACACGGCGGCGCTGATCGGGCAACTTGTACAGGTGACCTTGCGCGACATTACGCAGGGAGCGGACGGATTGCACCGGCTGGACGGTCCGTATGTCCGCATTGAAGGGGATCCGCATACCGTACCGGCAATGCCGAACCCCGACTCCTTTAATTTTACGCGCTCGGACGACCGTTTCGAGGCCGTGAACGCCTATTATCATATCGACAAAAGTCGCCGCTACGCACAGTCGCTCAATGTCGGCTATACGCTACTCGATTTTCCGGTGCGGGTCAACCCGCAAAGTTTCGATGGCGATAATTCTGTCTATCTTCCGGAAAGTCGGTCCCTTCAGTTCGGCACGGGCGGTATAGACGATGCCGAAGACGCCGATGTTCTGTGGCATGAATATGCACATGCACTCCTCGACTACACGGCGCCGGGGCTGGTGGGCCCATTCGAGGGAACGGCGTTGCACGAGGGCTGGGCCGACTACTGGGCCGCTTCGTATTCCCGCTTTTTGTCCGAGGAAGATCCCCGGATTCCCCCACACGACTGGAAACGGCTGTACAATTGGGACGGCAATGTTTCCTGCTGGTCCGGCCGGACGCTGGATCATACGGGGCACTACGACGACAACATGACTTACGAAGTGTCGGGATGTCAGGTTTTTCTCGACATTTATCAGTGGGGGCTTCTTTGGGCCACGACCATGATGGACATCTACTCGCACGTCGGGCGGGGCGTTCTGGATCGCTTGCACCTTGCCTCGCATGCCTATCTTGCCTCCGCGTCCGGTTTCCGCGATGCGGCCGAGGCCCTGATCCAGGCCGACGAGGATATATACGGCGGCGCCCACATCGGCGCACTGGTTCAGGAATTGGGCGAAGCCGGATATGTTGATCCTGGAGCGTACGGGCCGATTCTTGCCCATGAGCCCTTGGGGGCGACCGAAAATCCGGGCGGGACAATCGAGGTTCGCGTCGAGGCAAGAGGTCTCGCCGCTCCGGTGGACAGCGTACTTATGCGATACTCGCCCGGACCGGGAATTCCTTTTCTTCGTTTTCCCCTGTCGCGCCGAAGCGCCACTCTTTTCACGGGTAATTTTCCCCTGCCCGATCTGCCGGGCGCTATACGATACTATATCGAAGCAGTCGATACGCAGGGGCGACGCCGTGTTCTCCCTGCACTCGCGCCGCGCGCCGCGTACATTTTCGATGTCGGGAAGGACACGACAGCGCCCTCTATCACACATGACGCGTCCCTTCGTGTCCCGATCTTTGCCTGGCCGGTCACGCTGTACGCGCAGGCACAAGACAATCTGGGTGTCGATTCCGTATGGGTAGAATATGTGCGCCGGGGTATCGGCGGCGTGCGCGAACAGGGCGCGTTCGGATTAGTGGCGCAGGACGGGAGATATTCGGGTCGTTTCCCGGAGCCGACGACGCCTGTTCTGGGGGGCGATGTGGTCGAATACCGCATTGTGGCCCGGGATGTGTCCATGGCGGGCAACGAGGCCCGGCTCCCTGCGGAGGGGTTTTTCTCCGTGTTGCTCGTGCTGGAAGGCGAGTTGTATGCGTACGATTTCGAGCATGACGATCCGGGGATAACCGCGCAGGGATGGCGCCGCGGCCAGCCCGCATTCGGCCTGCGGGTGGCGTTTTCCGGCGAAAATGCGTGGGCGACGGCGCCCGGCGGTGCATATCCCGTCGAGGCCGGGCGCGCAACGCTTGATCTTCCCCCCGTCAGCCTTGCAACGATCGACTCGGCGTACCTGATATTCTGGCACTGGTACGATTTCGAGCATGGCGGCAATGTCTCGCCCGGGGTGTTCAACGAGCAGGCGGATATCCGGGACGGGGGCAACGTCAAGGTATCGATAGACGGGGGCGCATCCTGGGAAGTGCTTGCGCCCGAAGGAGGGTATAACGGAAAAATTAGCGGCGGGACCGGTAACCCGCTGGCTGGACAACCCGGTTTCGGGGGATACAGCTACGGGTGGCGTCGCGAGATCGTTGCATTGCCGATCTCCGGGGACGTACGGGTGCGCTTCGAGGCGGGAACGGACGAAGGCAACGACGGCGAAGCGCGCTACTTCGCCGGGTGGTATCTGGATAATGTGGCGCTTGTGACAGCAAGGCCCCGGGATGTCGATGCGCCTCGGGCGGAAGGGCTGCCCGCGGACCGGCTCGTGCGCGTGGCGGGCAGGGATATGCCGGCGCCCTTGTCGGTCCGGGTGTACGATAATACGGGCGTCGAAGCGGTAATCTCCCGCTACGACATTACGAGCCGAGGCGGCGCGGCGACAGGTAGTGTGCGGTTGGCCATGTCGGGGGTGGATGTGGGCGTGTACGAGGGATATGTAGCTCCCTCGCGGCCGTTTTTCCCCGGAGATCGGGTTGCATATACGCTCCGGGTACGGGATTTCGATGGGAACGAAACAGTGTACGGCCCCCCGTTTACGATCGATTTTCGGTCCGAAGAATACGCTGCCGCCACCCCTGCCAGCGTCGTTCCCGTGGGGATATGGCGACGCGCAGGCAGCGAGTGGCTTGCCCGAGGTGTTGCTGCGGAGGCTCCCTATGAAGCCGTTTCGAGCCTTGTGCTCGAACCGGTTACGATTCCCGGCAACAGCGAATCGACCGCGTTCGAACTTGCGCACACCTATACGCTGGGAGAAAACTTCGGCGGCAACGTAAAAATCTCCGAGGACGACGGGGTCGTCTGGCATGTACTGGCGCCCGAGGGGGGCTATGATCGGGACTATACACCCGCCGCCGATCATCCGATGAAAGGCGAATCGGTATTCGGAGGCGATTCGGACGGATCGGGGAAAGCGCCTTTCGACCTGACGCGGTATGCGGGAAAAACAGTGCGTCTTCGTATAGATCTTGCCCATGCGGAATCGTTCGGCCCCGACAATGTCTGGCGCATCGGGAATATCGCGTACCGTTCTCTTTCTCCCGACGATGCCGTTGAAGTCCAGCGCGAACTGGCTCTGCACGCGAATTTTCCGGATCCGGTGCGGGACATAACACACATCTCCTACACCATTCCGGGGGACGAGATGGTACCGGTTCGCCTGTCGGCGTACGATGTCACAGGGCGCCGCGTGGCCGTGCTTCGTGACGGGCAACAGGAACCGGGAACGTATACGGTGCACTACGATGCAGGGCAACTGGCGAGCGGGGTATATATCCTGCATCTCGAAACGCCGCGCGGCATCCGGATCGAGCGCATGATTGTTGTCCGTTAGCGCCCGCGATTGAATTTTCAGGGGAGGCGGAGCAAGCCCTGCACATTGCGGGTACTTGCCGGATTCGTTAACTGTTGATCTGACCCCTCGAAACATGGATTACAAGCAAGGCGCCTACAAGGTGCGCGATCTGGATCTGGCCGACAGCGGACGCCGGGACATTGCATGGGCGGAGAGCCGGATGCCGGTGCTGATGCGCCTGCGCGAGCACTACGCCCAAAGCAAACCGTTCAAGGGGTACCGGATTACCGGCTGTCTCCATGTCACCAAAGAGACCGCCGTGCTGGTCGAGACGTTCGCCGCGTGCGGTGCGGATGTGGCGTGGTCGGGGTGCAATCCGCTCAGCACCAACGACGAAGTGGCCGCCGCCCTGGCACAGGCTGGCATACAGATCTACGCATGGCATGGGCAGAGTGTGGAGGATTTCTACTGGAGCATCGACCGAACGCTGGATACCCCGCCCCATCTTACGCTCGACGACGGCGCCGATCTGATCTTTCGTGTGCATAATGTCTTTCCGGAACTGGCCGATCATATCGTCGGGGGCAGCGAGGAGACGACCACGGGGGTGCACCGCCTGCGCGCAATGGCCGCCGACGGCAAATTGCTGTACCCTGTATATGCCGTTAACGACGCGGAAACCAAGTGGGATTTCGATAATGTGTACGGCACCGGGCAAAGTACGCTGGACGGGATTCTGCGCGCTTCATCCATTCTCATTGCCGGCAAGAATTTCGTCGTGGCCGGGTACGGACACTGTGGCCGCGGTGTGGCGATGCGGGCGAAGGGACTGGGGGCCAATGTGATCGTCACGGAAGTCCGGCCTACCGTTGCCCTCAAGGCCACGCTGGAGGGCTGTCGGGTGATGACGATGGACGAAGCGGCCGCCGTCGGCGATGTGTTCGTGACCGCGACGGGCATGAAGGACGTGATTCGCGGGCGTCACTTCGCCTCCATGAAGGAAGGCGCCGTGGTGTGCAACACCGGGCACTACGACGTCGAACTTAACCTCGAGGAACTGGCCGAAATATCCGAAGAAACCTCCGAGGTCCGCGCCGACAACCGCGAGTATCTACTAAAAAACGGCAAGACAATATATGTGCTCGCGGATGGCCGGCTCGTCAATCTGGCCGCTGCGGAGGGACACCCCTCCGAAGTGATGGACATGAGCTTCGCGAATCAGTTTAACGCACATCTCAAACTTGTGCAGGCGCACAAGAGGGGAGAGCGGCTCGAAAACACGGTGATCGACCTGCCCGAAGCGCTCGATCAGGAAATTGCCTCCGTCAAACTGGAGACGATGGGCATTTCGATAGACAGCCTCACCGACGAACAGACGGTATACGCCACGGATTACTCAGCCGGAACGTGACGGGACCGCGAAGCCGGGTCAGACAATGGGGAAGTGTTTCGGAGGAGGCGCCGCCGGGCTTAGTCGGCATCCCAGGTGAGAATATCTTCCTCTGATTTTTCCTTGCTCTCCCATGCCTCCGCATCCGGGAGCTCATCGATTTTCTCGGTGATATTGTATCCGAGATCGCGCCACTGATTGGCAAGGTGCTCGTTCCATTCCAGGTAATGGGCCCATTCCTTGGGCAACTCATCGTCTGCATAGATCGCTTCGGTCGGACAAACCGGTACGCACGCATTGCAGTCTATGCATTCTTCCGGGTGAATAACCAGAAAATTCGGCCCCTGATAAAAGCAATCGACAGGGCATACCTCCACGCAATCGGTATATCTGCAATTGATGCACGGTTCTGCAACGACGTACGGCATATCGAGACGATAATAAATGTGCCAGAAAAGAGGGAATACAGGAGACCCCTGTACGAACAGGTACGAAGATAAGGATACTCTGATCAAGTCCGCAAAGTTCAGAGGCTGAAAGAGGTGCCCTGGGAAGAAATGACGAAGCAATGTGGCAGGCCCCAAATAATGAGGAATGACGCGGCCAGCGTGCCCCTCTCTGCATCCCGAAGGGCGCTTCACGCCCGCGACGCTACGAATCCGCAGTGTTTCCCGCTGATTCCGACGATGAAATCATGACGTCCTTTACGCACGAACGCGGAGCGCCGATCGAAGTGGGCTTGATCAGAGTATCCTTAAGGCATACCGGGTTGTCCGGACAAGCGCACCCCTGTAATTCGCTTATTTGAACAGGGATTGCGCCGACCCGGGCGGTTTCATACCCAAGTGTTTGTATGCCCGCTCCGTGGCGATGCGCCCCCGGGGCGTTCTTTCCAGAAAGGCTTCCTGAATAAGGTACGGCTCGTAGACTTCCTCGATAGTGCCCGCGTCTTCTCCTACGGAAACGGAAAGATTGTTCAGTCCCGTGGGGCCGCCCCCGAATTTTTCGATGAGCGTCACGAGGATGCGGGTATCCATGTCGTCCAGCCCGTGTTCGTCGACATCGAGGGCGTTCAGGGAGCGGTCCGCCGCCTTGCGGTCGATGCTTCCATCGCCTTCCACCTCGGCGAAATCCCTTGTCCGGCGCAGCAGCCGGTTGGCGATGCGCGGCGTGCCGCGGCTCCGGCGGGCGATTTCGAGGGCCCCATCGTCCGTAATCTCTATGTCGAGGATATACGCCGAGCGAGCGACGATCCGCCGGAGGAGCGCCGCCGTGTAGTAATCGTACCGGAAATCGATCCCGAATCGCGCCCGCAGGGGCGCGGTGAGAAGTCCTTTCCGGGTCGTCGCGCCAATCAGCGTGAACGGGGGAAGCGCAAGTTTGACGCTCCGGGCGCTGGGCCCCGAATCGATCACGATATCGATCCGGTAATCTTCCATGGCGGAATAGAGATATTCCTCCACGACAGGGCTGAGCCGGTGAATTTCGTCGACGAAGAGGATATCGCCCTCTTCCAGATTGGTCAGGATGCCAGCGATGTTCGCCGGTTTTTCCAGGACCGGCCCGCTTGTCGTGCGGATGCCGGTGGCCATTTCCTCCGCGATGATGTACGCAAGTGTCGTTTTGCCCAATCCGGGCGGCCCGGAAAGCAACACATGGTCCAGCGTTTCGCCTCGCCGCTTCGCCGCCGTCATGAAGATCCGCAGATTATCCTTGATTTTTTCCTGCCCGATGAACTCGGCGAGTGTGTGCGGGCGCAGCACTTTTTCGAGATCTTCTTCGGAATGCCGGGAATGCGGCGACAGGTTCTCGGGATGTTCGGGGCTGTTCATGCGCATTCCTGCGATGAGATATATAGTGCGAGTCTTACCGATCAAGATAAGATTCCGAGATGCCCGGCGCATGGAAAATTACGGGCCGCGGGTCGTAAAGCGGGTTCCTTTCTCTGGAAGACACCGGTGGAAACGGGCCCGCCCCCAGAGCCATTCCGGCTGGTGTCAGGAGGAGTGAGTTGCAAATTGGGCACAATATTTGCGGTAAAACATATCATAGAGTACTTAAAGGCTTGAGGGAGCTCATCGAGGTGGTGATGTCCCCTCCCGGAAAACACGTTTGAAACGCCTTTTTGGCAGTACGCCCGATTATGGGATGCTCTGATCAAAACCACTTTGCTCAGCGCTTCACTTTCACGCGTAAAGACTATGGATACTATGACCAAAACCGCTTCGCTCAGCGCGTCACGTTCGCAAGTACAGGTTGTCATGATTCCACCGTCGGAATCAGAGGAAGCACTGCGAATTCGGGGCATCGCAGACGTGACGCGCCCTCCGGGAGGCTGCGAGAAGCACGCTGGCCGCGTCATTCCTCATTGTGTGGGGCCTGCCACACTGCTTCGTCACTCCTTGCCAGCCCGCCCCTCGCAAGCCTCTGAGCTTTGCGGACTTAATCAGAGTATCCATAATGGTATGCTTGCATCGTCGAAATCAGCGAAAAACACGGCGGATTCGGGTCGTCTCGGCCGTGAAGCGCCCTTCGGGAGGCAGGCAGAGCCGCGCTGGCTGTGTCATTCCTCATTATGTGGGGCCTACCACATTGCTTCGTCATTCCTTGCCAGCACGCCCCTTTCAGCCTCTGAATCTTTGCGGATTTAATCAGAGCATC
>LXNJ01001119.1_pt1 | contig 16505 bp, 15 predicted proteins | sample 809081 | NCBI WGS metagenome assembly LXNJ01 (sample SAMN04870510, study PRJNA318959) | sponge metagenome | biome: sponge; feature: marine sponge reef; material: water | host: Petrosia ficiformis | place: Greece: Milos, Mediterranean Sea | collected 2013-05-29 | depth 5-7 m
CAAACTAAGCCACATTCGTCACCACTGTGGAGCAAGTGTAGAGTATTATCAAAAAGGAGATTACTGACTTAAACGTCATGAAATTGGGTTCGTAGGCACGGCGACGGCAAGAAATAAGTTACCCTTCGTACGATTGGTTCGCCACCGTGGCCACGCGGTTTGTGCCGCGGATAGCGTTCCCACGGCTATCGTTATTCGGTGTGACGATCACGGAGGTCGTTCTATACGGAGGTCGTTCTATTATTGGTGCCCTGTCGTCGAACTTAAACTGGACCCGGTTCAACATCAGTATGTACAGTTTTTTTCGTTAGCTCTATAGATCGAGAAAACACGTACTAGCAAGTTCTCGACGCACACGAACCCGCAGTTAATATCTAGTTCGATGATGCTACCCCTAGATTCGTTGACCATTTAGGAACCGACGATTCCACCATCTTTGCGCGTTATTACGATCGTAGCGTCCCGAGGAACACGGTAGTCTCCTATTCCAGGGAAACTGGTCCGATTGATGTTACCGTTGCCGACGTGTTGCAGATTTACAAACATCGTGCGTCGGTTCGGAGTCATCGTAATTCCCGTCACTTCGTCGTCGAAAACTCCAGCAAATAATCGTTTAACGGTACCTGAAACCGTATCTGCGACGAGCAGCTGATTGTTCATACGATCCTGCTGACCACCATCTGTACCTATGAACAAACGCCCATCTGGGTCAACATAGATCGAATCCGGATCGCTAAAAGATTCCTCGGTTCCATGGGTGCTACTCGCCAGCTTGAATATATCCCACTCAAAGCTTGTCCCGACATGCATGTCGTCATCCACCCAACGAATGATGTGGCCATCCGCATTGGGTGCTTGCGGGTTGGCTGCGTCTGTAGCTGTGCGCGCACTATTGTTCGTACAAGCACAGTAAATCGTGCCGTCAGGTGCAGCAGCTGTCCACTCGGGTCGATCCATTGGTGTCGCGCCTAATTCATCCGCAGCCAAGCGGGCGTACGTCAATACTTCCGCTTGACTCGAGAAATTCGATCTAAGTCGAGAATCGTCGATCGTAAGTTCAAGCCAATCACCGGTGAAATCATCATTGAATCTAGCTACGTAAAGCTTGCCGTGGTCGAAAGGCGATTCACCCTCGTAACGCAGTTTGACATGATCCTCTGAACTTACGAATTTATAGATGTAGTCGAACTGTTGATCGTCTCCCATATATGCAACAACGCGTCGATCCTTACCAACAACCACCGCGACGCTTTCGTGTTTGAAGCGCCCCAACGCCGTCCGCTTTACAGGTCGTTGCCCTGCGTTGTACGGGTCAATTTCCACGACCCAACCGAATCGGTTCTCTTCGTTGCGATACGCAGTCCACGAGAGATCGAATCGTTTGTCAAATTCGTGCCAACCATAACCGAAGCCTCCTTCACTAAAACCATATCGCTCCTGCGCCGTAGAAGCCGTCCATCGCCGACCACTCGGGACACCAAAATAGCCTTGGATGTTCTCTTCGCACGTCAAATAAGTGCCCCACGGCGTAGATCCGCACCCGCAGTTGTTTAGGATGCCTTGCGGTGAATTTCCGTTGAGCGTTTGAAGCAATTCACTACCCGCTGCCGGACCGCTAAACGTGACAGTTGTGTTTACATGAATACGGCGCGCAGCGCATGCACTGTACACCCGCCAGACACCATCTTCTCGCTCGATTCCAACGACAGATACGCCATGTGCATGCTGGGAAACACGTACGTCCGCTAATGAGTCCGGGTCATCCTTTCCCAATACATGAGAATTCGTACCAAACTCATGGTTTACAGCGAGCATACCTCTTCTATTACCTGCTTCCGGGTCGTCAGCATCCGGGAAGAACCACATCCCATCGTGACCAATACCAATTTGCTTCGCTTGGTTTTCTGCGTCAGGAGGGTATGAAAATGACGGTCCATCAGGGAGTAATGGATCTCCCCACGGAATCAGTATCTCAAACTCGTAATCGCTCGAGATAGTCGGCCAAGAACCCGTAGCTTCAGCGCGACTCAATGGCGTAAATCCAATCAGTCCTGGATTAAAAGGGATGATCGGAGTGCGCTGACCCCAGGCGGATTTCGATGCCATAAAGCCTGCGGCTAGCGATATGCCACCTTGGATGATCTTGCGACGACTAGCAGCGACTCGAACAACATCTTGCATCGTCCGATTTGAGGTTGGGTTTACGATTTCGTTATCTGAATGATTTTTAATTTCTCTCATGTTGTATTCACGCTCCATAGATGACTCCGCTAGAGGTAACGGAAATCTAACCTCAGGCTATTTTGTGTAGTTTGAAATGAAATTCAATGCACTTTCTAGCGTGATGTCTCAAGCGACAATAACCATAAATTTCATGATTACATTGAGAGTAATACGATGAACGACTTCCCTGACCGATTTAATCTACCTGAGGATGCATATCAAGGCTTCTTTCGCGCCGATAACGCGAAGAACGCACCAGCTTGGGCCGCAGTAATGAGCTATCCACATGTGCGGGTGTCAGCACCAGGTGGCACCGTTCGATACGAAACACCCAAAGCCTACGCAGACGCTGCAGACTGGACTTCGCGAGAAGCAACAGGCTGGGTACGGTCTGAAGGGGTTACGCCGCGCCGCTTACACGAATCAACACAGAAGGTCCATCTCCTCGGCGGATGGACTCGATTCAATGCCGAAGACAATCCGATCCTAGAAAATCGAGTGACCTACATCCTCACAAAGATTGAAGGTTCTTGGGGCATTCAAGCTAGATTTGGGATCGACTCCTACATGGGTCATGAAGTCGAAGAAACGAAGGCCGCTGTTGAAGATGTCGCAAAACAGTTCGTGGCACACGTTGGTGAAAGTAACCTAAGCGCGTGCGCGAAGTTGTGCCGCTTGCCGCTAACGGTTGTACAAGTCGGTACTGTAATAACCGCCACAAGCGAATCCGAGATCGTTGAGTTGCTACAAGGTTATACCGGGCACGGGATCAGCTTAAAACGTGCAAAAGCGGTCCAAACTGGTTCGCAAGGCGCCGTCGTCGAAGTAGTAACGGAATTTAGCGACGGCCAGGAAGAAACTGGGATAGTCGTGATTGGCAAGCAACAAGACCGCTGGTTAATCGCGGGTACTTCAAAGATCTCGCACTAGCGAGGCGAAACGTCAATAACCTCTCGATAGATACCTATTCGCATTAAATAAAAGACCAGCCCGGAGGCTGGTCTTTTTGGATGGTATGTTGAAGATCTAGTCGTTTTCGTCAATTGCCGCCAAAACCCTCGGAGGTGACAACGGCAAATCATTGATGCGAAAACCTAGCGCATCACGAACAGCATTTGAAGTCGCCGCAAGCGGCGCCACAATAGGCGTCTCACCCACCCCTCTCACACCGTACGGATGTGATGGATTCGGCACTTCAACAATCTGTGTGTCGATCATGGGCATGTCGGAGGTCACTGGTACTCTGTAATCGAGGAAACCAGCGTTTTCCATTACGCCATCTGCGTCATAAATGTACTCCTCATTGAGCGCCCAACCAAGACCCTGGACTGCGCCACCTTGCATTTGACCTTCTACGTACGAGGGGTGAATCGCACGACCAGCGTCTTGCACTGCAGTGAACGCTTTCACATCGACTTTACCAGTCTCGTGATCCACCTCAACGTCCGTCCAGTTCACTGAGAACGACGCACCAGGACCTTGTGCGTTTAAGCTAGCGCGACCTAGCAGAGGTCCACCAGTTCGACCTGCCGAACGGGCGATATCCGCCAAGCTCAGTGGTTTAACGTCAGCGTTTACGCCTGGTTTCGGCACTGCTTGGCCATCTTCCCAATCGACTTGATCCACGTCAAGTTCCCACGTCAGCGCAGCGCGCTCCTTGCATTGTGCAATGATGTCTTCACACGCTTCGATCACTGCCATGCCGGTCGCGAACGTCGTCCGGCTACCGCCGGTCGTGTTGCAATATCCGGTCGCTTCAGTATCTCCAACGTGCGCATTGATGTTTTCGTAAGGTATACCCAACGTTTCAGCCGCCATCAAGCACATTGAGGCACGTGAACCACCAATATCAGGACTACCTTCCATGATAGTGACAGCGCCGTTCTCGGCGATTCGAATCTCTGCGCTAGACTGCATGCCGATGTTGAACCAGAATCCAACCGCGACACCACGTCCTTGGCCTTCAGCCGGGGGAGTCGTGTAGTTCGGGTGGACCTTCGCCGCCTCAAGACAGGCACGTAAGCCAATCGCGGGAAACTGCGGACCATATGGCGCAACAGTACCTTCATCAGCAGCGTTCTTAAGTCTTAGATCGAGGGGATCCATATCCAATTTACGCGCTAACTCGTCGAGTGCACACTCCATCGCATGCATCGATTGCGGCGCGCCTGGTGCTCGATACGCCGCAACTTTTGGCTTGTTGACAAGCACATCGTGACCTTCGATGCGGAAATTCTCAAGGTCGTACGGTGCAAGCACGGACATGCAACCAGGACCAACAGGGGCACCCGCAAACGCACCCGCTTCGTACGCCAGCCATGCCGTTGCGGCCGTAATCGTGCCGTCACTTTTCGCGCCGACTTTCACTCGACACAGCGTCGCTGAAGTCGGACCAGTCGCTCTAAACACCTCTTCGCGAGACATGACCATCTTAACGGGTCGCCCGCTCAGCTCGGAGAGTTTGACCGCAATAGGTTCAAGATAGATCGTCGTTTTACCGCCGAAGCCACCACCGATCTCAGATGGAATGACACGGATATCGCTCACCTGCTTGTTCAAGCAGTTGGCCGTCATACTGCGAACGTCGAATTGACCCTGTGTGCAGCACCATACCGTTGCCTTACCTTCTTCATTGATTGTCGCGGTGCAGGCGTGAGGTTCGATATAACCCTGATGAGCGGTTGGTACGCGATACGTGCCTTCAACGACAACATCTGCGTCCGACAAGCCTTTTTCAACATCACCGCGTTCAAACTTGGTGATCGCTGCGATGTTACTAGCAGGCTGTGATGTATCACCATTTGTATGCAACGACTCGTTAACGAGTGTCGCACCAGCTGCGATGGCATCGTCAATCGACAAAACTGGTTTAAGGGGTTCGTACTCAACTTTGATCTTTTCAAGTGCCTGCTCAGCGATGAATGCCGACCGTGCAGCAACCGCAGCAACCGCATGACCGTGGTACAGGACTTTCTCTTTCGCTAGGACGTTGTCCCCAAGGTCACCACCACCCGGAATGTCTTCGCCGGCAACCGCCGCCAAAACACCATCCACGGCCAACGCTTCAGAAAGATCAACGCTCTTTATGCGTGCATGCGCGTGCGGGCTTCGAAGGATCTTGCCGTGGAGCATACCCGGCAGATTCAAGTCCGCGCCAAAGTTGGCTCGGCCTGTTACTTTCTCGACCCCGTCAGGTCGAACCGGCCTAGTGCCGATTGCTTTTAAATCTACTGCTTCCGCCATCGTATCTCTCCTTCAACTAAGCGGGTGACGCTAATTCATCGGCGGCGTCTTGAACTGCCCGTACGATCTTGTCGTAACCGGTGCAGCGGCACAGATTGCCTGCGAGCCAATATCGAATCGTCGTTTCATCCGGATTCGGGTTCTTCTCTAGTAGCGCTTTCGCCGCTACGATGAATCCTGGCGTACAAATGCCGCATTGCAGTGCAGCGTGCTCCAGGAATTTCTGCTGTATGACATGGAGACCGTCGCCATCCGCGACACCCTCGATCGTGTCAATTGTCTTGCCTTCGGCTTCCGCGCCGAGAACTAGACAAGAGCAAACAAGCCGCCCGTCCAGCATGACGGAGCATGCCCCGCAGTCACCCGTTGCACAACCCTCTTTCGTGCCTGTTAAACCCAATCCGTCGCGCAGTGTATCGAGCAATGAATCATTAGGTTCAACCAACACGTCCATGGGCTGGCCGTTGACTGTGGTTGAAATGTGTACTTTTGCCATCTTCTACTTCTCCGTCTCTCGCCTACGACGCTTTTGCTCGGTCGCGGGCGATCTCACCCGCCCGTTTACACAACACGCCAACTACCTTAATGCGGTACTCAACCGTACCTCGCTTGTCTGTTATCGGAGATGCAGCCGCAGAACATGCCGCTGCAGCGGCGTCCAGCGCATCAACATCTACCTGCGTACCTACCAATGCATCTGCGGCGGCCGGAACTAATAACGGCGTAGGGGCTACGGCGCCGATTCCAACTCTTGCAGCCGTACACGTACCGTTGTCGTCGAGCGTCAGACGTACGCCTGCGCCGGCGACCGCGATATCCATCTCTGTGCGCGGGATGAAACGAAGGTATGCATCACCTGTATTACCTTTAGGCGCAGGCACGCGCAAGCCGAGTAGAAACTCGTGGAGCGCCATGCAATTTGTACCAACGCCAGTTACGAAGTCCTCTACTGGGACATTCCTTTCACCGTCAGCGCCTACGATATGGCATACAGCGCTATTCGCAATGAGTGCGGGAATCGTGTCACCAGCGGGTGAGGAGTTGCATAAATTCCCGCCGATCGTGGCGCGACCTTGGATTTGAGTCGAACCGATCAAATCTGCGGATTCGATAAGGCCAGGCAGCTTGCTCTTCAACTCAGCATTTTCGTTCAAGATTGCCGATGCGATTGCCGCGCCGATGTAAATCTCGTCCTCGCCAATTGTGAGCACATTAGTCTCGGCCAACTGTTTGATGTCAACAATCAGTCGGGGTCCACGATCGATTGATCGCATCTGCACAAGTACGTCAGTGCCTCCCGCCAAGACCTGAGTACGCGTCCCGCTATCTGCGTTGCTCGACAACAACTCGATTGTGCTGTCAACAGAAGCGGGCGCAGCATACGCATAGTCGCCCATGAATTGCCCCTTTCGCTATAAATTTGAGCGGGAATTTATATCATGCAGGTTACGTCTTGTTATGAACATTCAACGAATTTGGCGCCGCACTCGAACTTGCGTGCAAGAGGCATGATGTGCACCTAAAAACGTACCGAGCTCACATCGATCATCTAATCAGCGAATGGCGTGCGTTGATGGCTTCAAACGGATTTGACGCCGTTGTCGTACACGCAGGTGCAAACGAAACTTACTTCGGTGATGATCAAGAGCCGCCTTTTCACGCCTACGGTCATTTCCTTAGGTGGGTGCCGCAAAGCGATTGCGAACATGCGATACTGGTCGTGCCGATGGCTACGACGCCTGTTCTTTTCTGGTATGCCCCGTCGGACTACTGGTACCTAGCCAGCGATGCGCCTGAATTCTGTGAAGATGTCTTTGACGTCCGAACGTACCCGGATTTGGACGAGCTAGAAAAGGCGTTAGGTGAGTTGACGCGTACGTTCTCAAACGTCGCGTCCTTCGGCCGATCAATCACTTCCAGTGATGCCGACGCGGAGAACGCTCGAATCGAGAAACTCCAACGACAGCTCGACTTTCGGCGCGCCTTCAAAACGAGATTCGAGCGGAAGTGCATGGAAGCGGCAACAGCCTGCGGTGTTTTAGGACACCGCGCAGCCTCGCAAGCGTTTTCAAACGGTGAGAGCGAATACCACATCCATCTCGCTTACCTTCGAGCGAGTTCACAACACGAAGCAGACCTGCCTTATCCAAGCATTGTCGCTACGAATCGCCATGCTGCTACCTTGCACTACCAGAAGTACGATCGAGAACCCGCAGGCAAGGTCCATAGCCTCTTAATCGACGCCGGTGGTAAAGCATTTTGCTATCACTCAGACATTACGCGAACGTACGCGGCTACGGAAAACGACGAGTTTGCAGAACTGATTGATTACGTTGATGACGCCCAACAAGAAATCATCGAGGAAATAAGTGTTGGAAAGTCATTTCTGGATTTACACGAAAGCATGTGTCATAAAGTCGCGAACATTCTTTGCCAAGGTAGGTTCTTGACATGCTCGCCAACGACAGCGTTTGCAGAAAGAATGGTTGATGCGTTCTTTCCCCATGGCTTAGGGCATTTACTTGGGCTGCAGACTCACGATGTCGGTGGGCGATTATTGGACGACGGAGTTGTCGAGTCACCGCCTCACGATCGTTATAAGAGTCTTCGTCTATTACGCCCCATCGAGCCAAATATGGTCTTCACCATTGAGCCAGGAATTTACTTCATTCCTAGTTTGTTGAAGAGATGGCAAGGTCATCATGATTTCAACTGGGAAAAGATTGATCGATTTCTGGACTTCGGCGGCGTTCGTATTGAAGACAACGTCTTTGTTACTGAAAACGGTGCGATTAATCTGACGCGCGAAGCATTCAACGCCGCAAACGCTGATGACGCTTAAGCAATTCCTGCCACTTGATTAATAGACGCAACATCTGACGTTCCCTATCAAGCCCCGGCACTTCTCGAAACTGCCGCCGCACATCACTCAATTCATCATAGAACGTCGCAATTGGAGAAACGATGGCGCTGTTGCGCGCTAATCGCAGCGTGACGTACTGCCATCGCAGCAATATATCGTCTGCCTCTTCGCTTCTCAGGTCACGAGCGAGCGCAGTCAACGACGTTTGTTTTCTTGCAAATTGAGATAGCGCCGCAGTCAAATTAACGCGTTTTTGCTGATACGCTGCGTACGCGGCATACGGCGCGCCGCCGTAATCCATGAGGAAATCGGAAAGGTCGGTTGCTTCGTCAAATCGATTCTCAAGGAATTCTGTTACCTGGTCGTCGGACCCGCTCTGAACCACGAATTTCATACAACGACTGCGAATCGTGGGTAACAGTACCGCGCTGTTCGTCGTAACCAACAGCAGGTGCTTGTTTGCGGGCGGCTCTTCTAAGACTTTCAGTAGCGCTTGTGACGCCGGAATACTCAATTTATCTGCTTGTTCAATCAGTACTAACTTCCGATCACCATCTCGCGTGGTGGTGCTTAAGAATTCAATTGCATCTCGGACTTGGTTAATCGAGATCAAACTTGCTCGACCTTCAATCCCGATGTGAAAATAATCCAAGTGGTGGTCTAAATCAAAGCTCGGTTCCACACCTAACAACAAAGTGGCCACACGGTCAGCAAGCTCGAACACACCCCAGCCAGGTGGTGATTCAAGGAGAATAGCGTGTGGAAGTCGCACCGTCTCTATGCTGTGTTCGATGACGTCGTACACAGTTTGTAGCCATGGTGGCAGTGGAGCCGTAGTCACGTGTTCGTAGATTCCCTTACTAATCCTTCCAAGAGTTCGGCAACGTCTTGCTGAATCTCGTTCATTGATCGTGTCGCATCAATCACATGAATACGTGATTCTTTACTCGCAAGCGATAAGTAGGTAGCTCTGATTCGCTCGAAGAACGATCTATCCTCGCTTTCAAAGCGATCAAGAGTGCGATCTGCCAACCGATGTGGAATCATGTCAGACGGTAGATCAAGCAGGACCGTCAAGTCCGGTTTTATGTACAGCTCACCCATAGCGTGGACGAGGGACATCACGCAGTCGACACCTAGCTCGCGACCACCACCCTGATACGCTATTGATGAGTCCACGTACCGGTCGCAAAGCACCCACGTACCGTCATTAAGCGCGGGGATGATGACTTCTTCAAGCAACTGAGTCCGTGAAGCGAACATCAGAAAAAGCTCCGTCATCGGCATCAGGGTCTCATCCCGCGTCCGAAGCAGCACACGACGCAATTCCTCGCCAATCTTCGTTCGACCGGGTTCATGCGTGACGAGAGTTTTTACCCCGTTTTCGTGAAGGTAGTCTGCGGCCCGCGCGCTATTTGTGCTCTTCCCGCTGCCTTCCACTCCTTCGAAGGTGATAAACCGGCCTTTCATACGAATATCAATCTATAGTACTGAGTAACACAGCCCGACGGCAAGCGCTACCTATTCCGTATGTAGCGTGCAACGGCTTGATTGTGTTCACTGAGTGTTTCACTGAATTGGCTCGTCCCGTCGCCTCTTGATACAAAGTAAAGCTCTTTACCTGGCGCTGGATTTGCCGCTGCCCTTATTGCTTCCCGACTCGCTGCACAAATTGGGTTAGGTGGTAGACCTTTCACCCGATAGGTGTTATACGGACTATCCATTCGTAAGTCCCGCCGACGAAGACGTCCACGAAAATCCTCCCCAAGCGCGTAAATCACGGTCGGATCGATCTGCAGATACATATCGAGCGCCAGCCTTCGATGGATGACACCCGAAACGCGAACACGATCCGCCTGAATATGCGACTCGCGTTCGACGAGTGACGCCACGATCAGCAGCTCGTACTTCGTCGCAACCTGAATGTCGTCTGAGGCGCTGAACCACGCGAGGCTTAGTTCCTGATTCATCAAATCAAACGCACGCTCTAGGACCGAAGATGCTGCTTCACCTCGACGGTATTGATAGGTATCTGGATAGAACAACCCTTCACCGTGGGTCGCTGTAGTTCTAAGTTGCAGTTGGTCCACGACGTTCGTAGGGGTTACGCCATCGAGGTCGTTTACTAACTTTTCGGTATCGCGCAGCAGGACGAGATATTCCTCAAGTCTTGCGCCTTCGCGTAGCTGTACCGCGTATGTGATAACAGAACCTTCGACCAGCTTGTCAAGTACGCCAGTTAGTGAAACTTCACCCTCAAAGCGATATTCTCCCGCTTTGATTTTTTCACCTTTTTCGAGGTATCGCGCAAGCCACGCAAACGGCCACGCTCGCTTTATGACGCCCGTTTCTTCGAGTTCGTTGGCTACTGTTTCAAGTGTGTCGCCGTGCTGAATCAGAATGTCGACTGGCTCAGTCAACGTATGCGAAACAACATTTGCATAACGGTAACCGTATATTGCAGCACCGCTAGCCGCCAGTATTAATAGCGCCGCGGCGAGCACAATCCACCGCATATCAGAGAAAGGTTAAACTCGACTAAAAATTAGACTGCCATTTGTGCCTCCGAATCCAAACGAATTCGAAAGAACGTAATCAAGTTGGATATCTCGTGCGTTATGAGGAACGTAATCTAAGTCGCACGCCGGGTCGGGATTGTCTAGGTTTATCGTAGGATGGATTCGCTGGTCTCGAATCGAAAGTGCACAGAAGCCTGCCTCTACCGCGCCCGCGGCACCCAAAAGATGGCCGATCATGGATTTCGACGAGCTCACCGCGACCTGGGTGTCTTCACCAAATACTGCTTTTATCGCAACTGTTTCGGCAATGTCACCTTGAGGCGTTGACGTACCGTGCGCGTTGACGTACTGCACGTCTTCTGGCACGACTTCAGCATCATTCAGTGCGTTCCGCATAGCAGCAATCGCCCCTTGACCGCTATCTGGAGGGCTTGTGATGTGATACGCATCGGCGCTCACGCCAAATCCCTTAAGTTCACAGAGGATATCGGCATCGCGACGCTTCGCGTGTTCGTATTCCTCAATGACAAGTGCACCGGCACCATCGCCCAACAGGAATCCGTCACGATCTAAATCCCAGGGGCGGCTTGCCTTCTCTGGTTCGTCGTTACGCATGGACAACGCACGCATGGATGCAAATCCAGCCACGGTCAATGGCGTCGTGGACCACTCCGATCCGCCAACGACCATCGCGTCCGCTTCACCGTATTGAATCATGCGGGCACCATAACCGATATTGTGTGTGCCAGTGGTACACGCGGTCACAATCGCGATGTTGGGACCTAAAAAGCCGTGCTTGATTGAGGCGTTACCCGCAATCATGTTTATAACGCTCGAAGGTACGAAGAAAGGCGAAACTCGTCTAGGTCCACGCTCCTCTAATACGGAGTGAGTGTCTTCGATCGTCTTGATACCGCCAATGCCTGAACCCATTGCAACACCAATCCGATCAGGGTCGGGTGCGTCGCCGATTCCAGCGTTCTCCACTGCTTGGTCGACAACCGCGAGCCCAATCTGAAGGAACGGATCGAGACGGCGCGCCTCGCGCGGATCCATGTATTGACTGGCATCGAATCCCTTGAGACTTGCTCCGATTTGAACGCGATGGTCACTGGCATCGAACGAATCGAGTCGATTGCCGCCGCTGACACCATCCAATGCACTGTTCCACGACGTCGTCGTATCCAAGCCAATCGGGGTGATGAGGCCTACGCCTGTCACGACGACGCGACGTTTACTCATTGACGGATCTACTTACCAGATTCGTTATGTCTATAGGTGTGGGACATACCACAAAAAATCGCTCTATTCGTCGCCCACAACACTCTTGATGTAGCTGTGTGCTTCAGCGACCGTGGTGATATTCTCTGCGTCCTCATCGACAATTTCGATCTGGAATTCCTCTTCGAATGCCATCACGAGTTCTACGCGATCTAACGAATCAGCGCCAAGATCTTCCTCAAGCGACGACTCGTCCTTGATTTCGTCGATTTCGACTTTCAGCTGCTTAGCCACAATGCTTTTGATGCGTTCCATTAATGAACTCATGGGTTGAATTCACTCCATAGCCAAGGACTTGTACGACGCTCGTTTAGATGATACCGCTAGTACGGTTAACGTCGTGCGAACAAAAGACTGAGCGAAGCGCGCAGTCCAATAAGGCACATATTTTATCAGTGACGCGTGCTGGGCGATATGGAAAAATCGCTGCCTGTTCACGTCGTACTCAGGTTCGTCGCTAGTACGACAACATACCGCCATTCACGGCGATCGTCTGCCCTGTGATGTACGAGCTCTCGTCACCGGCAAGAAACGCTACCAAGTCCGCAACCTCGTTTGGTGCGCCGACACGACCAAGTGGTATGCGCGATACTAACTGTTCTATCGCCTTCTCCGGTAATTCTGCTGTCATGTCCGTGTCGATGAATCCAGGTGAGACACAATTCACTGTGATTCCTCTACCGCCTAATTCCTGTGCCAGACTTCTCGTAAATCCCTCGATACCAGCCTTTGCAGCAGCGTAGTTCGCTTGACCCGGATTTCCCATACGCCCCACTACTGACCCCACATTGATGATTCGACCCCAACGTTCACGCATCATGCTGCGCAGAAATGGTTTGCAAATTCGATGTAGCGACACCAAGTTTGTATCAATCACGTCGAGCCAATCGTCATCCGACATTCTTAAAAAGAGATTGTCCTTCGTGATACCCGCGTTGTTTACCAAAATCGAAACGGTATGCTCGCGTGTAATTTGTTCGAACGCCATAGCGACTGAATCCGGTGCCTCTAACCTCAACTCAACACCGGTACCGTTCTCGCCGAGTTCGTCACTGATTCGAGCGACTCCTTCATGTGTAGTGGCAGTGCCGAACACGTAGTGTCCGTCGCTTGCCAAACGCGATGCGATCGCCGCACCAATTCCTCGACTCGCGCCGGTCACGAGTGCAACTCGATCAGCCACTACGCGAACGCTCCGAGAACATCATTGAAGTCCTCAAGCGTGCTTATCGGCTTGCAGTTCATCCGCCGATCGATTCGACGCACGAGTCCCGACAGGACCTTGCCCGGACCGCATTCGACCAACGCTTCGCAGCCATTCGACATCATTGCAGCCACGCAGTCAGCCCACCGCACGGGATTCGTCAACTGGCGGATCAGACGGTCGCGAATCTCATCCACATTTGTCGTTGCCTCCGCATCCACGTTTTGAAAGATTGCGCATAAGGGATCACGCATGTCCGTGCTCGCTAGCAACTGCTCTACGCCGTCAGCCGCCGGTTTCATCAATTCACAGTGAGAAGGCACACTCACATCGAGAGGTACCACGCGTTTTCGTTTATCACCTTCCGTGAGTACGCGCTCAACGACTTTCTGAACTGCCTTCGCAGATCCTGCTATCACGACTTGGCCAGGCGAATTAATGTTCGCCGGCGTTACGACTCCAGAGACTTCACTGCAAATTGCACTTAATTCATCTAATTCAACACCCAACACTGCCGCCATCGAACCTTCTCCGCTCGGCACGGCCGCTTGCATGAGTTTGCCACGTTCGTGCACCAACTTAATCGCATCTCCGAACTCAAAAACACCCGCAGCCGTTAGCGCGGAATATTCGCCTAGACTATGACCCGCGACTGCGCTTGGCGCGGCGCCGCCTGATTCCCGCCACACTTCAAAAAGCGCAACGGAGGTCGCCAGCATGACCGGTTGCGTGATCTCTGTCTGGTTTAGACGTTCTTCGGGTCCGTCCGTTATCAACGACAAAAGATCTTCGTCGATGATGCTAGACGCCTGAGCTAGCCGTTCGTCTAGATGAGAAAAGGCGTCGCGAAGGTCAGCTATCATCCCAACGGCTTGAGCGCCTTGCCCAGGGAACACGTATCCGATCTGCAATGGACCTACTCCTTACTAAAAAACTCTTCAATTTTGTCCGGTACACGCAACTTGACCTCCCGCACAGCTTGGTCAATCGCTGCAGTCATTCCTGCTTTCGTTGTACTGTTGTGACTCTTCACTACTACGCCATTTAGGCCGACGAAACTCGCGCCGTTATGCTGTTGAGAATCTAATTTCTTCATGAGACGGCGAAATCGTTTCCTTGCGGGTTTACGGATCAGTTTCGACGCGTCTTCACCGCTATCTTCTGCTAATTCGTGAAGAAATACATCGCGGATGAAGTTGACGGTACCTTCCACTGACTTTAACGCAATGTTCCCAGCGTAGCCATCCGTCACGACCACATCGGCTGTCCCGTCAAATATCCTGTTCGGTTCAACGAAACCAACAAAATCCATGTCACGCGTCCGCTCAAGCATGTGTGCCGCGTTCTGCAGAAGCGCCGGACCTTTGCGCGACTCAATCCCAATGTTCAACAACGCCACGCGCGGTTTCTTAACGTTACCCACCTCGCAGGCGTATGCAACGCCTAATTTCGCAAACTGATGCAATGTTTCAGGCTTTCGAACAATATTCGCGCCGAGATCAAGCATCCAAAACGGACGCCGCCGTCCGTCGAATTCTTTAATAACAGCAGGGCGGTCAATACCTTCAGGGGTGTGCAAGAGATGGCGACCCAGTGCCATAAGTGCACCCGTGCTACCGACACTGACGAAGCCGTCGATCGAACCATCCTGGAGCATGTGCATGCCGATATGCATTGAACTCGGGTGTCGTTCCGTTAGCACCTCTCGAAGCGAATCCTGTTCATGAACCCAATGGTCGCAATGAACGATGCGCTCGTCATCGAAAGTGCCTTGCTCGAGAGCATGTCGATCGCAAATAATCGAAAGTTCGCACTTGGGATAACGATCAAGGGCAGCAATAGCTCCTTCTAAGAGTACTGCCGCTGGTAGTTCAGCGCCTAATAGATCGACCGCGATCCGACACCGTTGAGACATTGTCGCAGACTTGAATCTGCGGAGACATTAATCGTCGTCTAAATCGACTTCCGCGCCAACGACTTGCTCGCCTTTGTAGATACCATCTGGGCTAACATGATGCCGAAGATGGATGTCTCCGGTGAGAGGATCCATTGACACAGCAGGCTTCTTGATCTTTTGGTGAGTGCGGCGCTTATCGCGCTTTGACCGCGTTTTGCGGTTCTTTTGGACCGCCATAGTTCAGTCCTAGTGAGAATCTGTCCGGAAGCGCGTAATTATCGTTTATGGGAACTATAAATTAGACGATCCTAATCTACCGTTCTGCGTGGACGGCTTCCCACTGGATGCCGTTACTCTACCTTCCACCCACGCCTCGGGGATTTTCCCACCCGAGCTGAGAGCTCGCAAACCCTCAAGCAGAATGTTCTTGGACGCGTTGATGTCCCGATCTTCCGAATGACCGCACGCAGTACAGTAGTACCACCTGTCAGCCAGCGTTAGTTTCACCGGTGGCAAGGCGCCACAAGCGGAACATCGTTGCGTCGTGTTTTTAGGATCAACCTTCACCAACACGCCCCCAGCACTTTCAGCCTTGTACGCGAGTTGTTGGGTGAACTGACCCCAGTTCTGTTCCAGAATCGATCGATTAAGTCCGCGCTTGTGTGAGCCACCGTGTGCCGTCATGTTCTTAATCGGTAAATCCTCGACGACCACACGTTTTCCATGATTGCGAACGATGGATGTTGTGATCGTGTGCAAGTCATTGCGATGACGAACCTTTTGGCGATGATGCGCCTTACGTAGGTACATCACTTTCTTCCGGCGGCTGTCTGAGCCTCGTTTCGCCCTAGCAACCTTGCGTTGCAACCGCTTGATTCGGGTATTGTTTACCTCGTGTTTCGGAATCATCGTGCCGTCCGAAAGCACCGCCCGTTGCTTGACACCTACGTCGATACCAATCGTCGCGTCCAGACCTTTGACTTGAGGATCGACCTCGCAGATTAACTGGACGTACACGCCATTCGGATACTTGACGATCCGCACGAGCTTGACCTGATCCTTCGTGCAGCGGGCGTCGCGGCGCCACCGAATGCGACCGATCCCCTTGATCTTGACCACCCCGTAACGATCATTGAACGAAGGTTTGATACCCGTCGCTTCAAACGACCGCATACGCCCGCGCCCGCGAAATCGTGGGAACCCACCTTGCTTGAAAAATCGCTTGTACGCCTGATCGAGGCGGAACAACGCCGAACGCTGGCTCATAACATGAAA
>LXNJ01001120.1_pt1 | contig 16505 bp, 10 predicted proteins | sample 809081 | NCBI WGS metagenome assembly LXNJ01 (sample SAMN04870510, study PRJNA318959) | sponge metagenome | biome: sponge; feature: marine sponge reef; material: water | host: Petrosia ficiformis | place: Greece: Milos, Mediterranean Sea | collected 2013-05-29 | depth 5-7 m
CGCGGCGAGATCCCCCTCCCGCTGACCGGGCGCTCGGTGGTCAACACCGAGATGGGGATCGTCGCGACCAACAACCCGCTGGCGTCGTCGGTGGGCGTACAGATCCTCGAGCAGGGCGGAAACGCCATCGACGCGGCCATCGCGGCCAACTCGGCGCTCGCGCTCATGGACCCCACCTCCAACGGAATCGGCGGTGACCTGTTCGCCATCATCTACCTGGCCGAGACCGAGGAGATCTTCGGGCTGAACGCCAGCGGATGGTCGCCCGCGGCCCTCAGCGCCGAGTACCTGAAGGAACTGGGGCACGAGAGCATGCCCCGCCGCGGCATCCACTCGGTCACCGTGCCCGGGGTGATCGCCGGCTGGGACGCCATGCGCGAGCGCTTCGGCAACCTCGACTTCGGCACCATCCTGGCCCCCGCGATCTGGTACGCGGAGAACGGCTTCCCCATCCACGAGGTTACCGGGCGCATGTGGGCCGGGTCGGTCGACATGCACCAGCAGCACCCCAACAGCGCGCACACCTACCTGGTCGACGGCGAGCGAGCGCCCAAGGTGGGCGAAGTGTTCAGGAACCCCGACTTCGCGAACACCCTGCGGCGGATCGTCGCGGACGGCCGCGACGGCTACTACAAGGGCCCCAACGCCGAGGCCATCATCGCCATCTCAGACGAGTTCGACGGGACCATGACGCTCGATGACCTCGCGGAGTACGAGCCTGAGTGGACGGAGACAATCAGCACGACCTACCGGGACTGGACGGTGCACGAGATGCCCCCCAACGGACAGGGCATCGCCGCGCTCATGATGCTCGACCTGATGGAGAACTTCCCCCTCGGCGAGTACGGCTTCCACAGCCCCGAGGCTCTGCACGTCATGATCGAGTCCAAGAAGCTGGCCTACGCGGACATGATCACCTACGTAGGCGATCCGCGCTTCGCCAAGGTCCCGGTCGAAGGGATGCTCGACAAGGAGCGGGCCCGGGAGCGCGCTCAGTTGATCGACATGGACCAGGCGATGTGCTCGGTCGAGCCGTCACGTTTCGTGGGTCTCGACAACGAGGACGGCGGAGACACGATCTACCTGACCACGATCGACAAGGACGGGAACATCGTCTCCTACATCCAGAGCAACTACTCGGGCTTCGGCTCCGGATTGGTTCCGCCCGGCACGGGCTTCATGCTCCACAACCGGGGCGCGCTGTTCACGCTGGACGAGAGCCACCCCAACGTCCTCGAAGGGCACAAGCGGCCACTCAACACCATCATTCCGGGCCTGATGGTGAACAACGAGGGCGGGGAGCGGATCGGCTTCGGCATCATGGGCGGCTTCAACCAGCCCCAGGCGCACGCGCAGTTCATCGCCAACATCGTCGACTACGGGATGAACATTCAGCAGGCGCACGAGGCGGGGCGCTTCACCAAGGGCAGCTTCGACGGCTGCGACGTCAACATGGAAGTGATGGTGCCCGAGTGGGTGCGCGCGGAGTTGACGGCCTTGGGCCACGAGATCAACGTGCGGCCCCCGCGGACCGGCGGCTTCGGCTACGGCCAGGCGGTGATGGGCGACGGCACCGGCGTGCACTACGGCGCCTCGGAGCCGCGCCACGACGGGATGGCAATGCCCCAGCCCGCGCCGGTGTTCGCGAACCGGTAGCCGATCACCGCGAAAGAGACGAGGCCGGCTCTCCCGTTTCGCCCGGGGGAGCCGGCCTCTCCTGTTTCCGTCGTCGTTCCGGGCGAGCTAGCGCTCGCGCTCCAGGCTCCGCAGGCGCGTCTCGATGTTGTCGAGCGCTCCGTCGATTCGGCCAAGTGCCGTAGCGATGCGCTCCGCGAAACGCGTCAACTCCGCCAGGCTCCTTGGCGATCTCGGACAACAGGTTCAACTGGGGCGCGTTCCTGACGTGTAACCATGCGCTCCTCCTGCGCTGGCCGGCTCTCTTCAGCGGAAAAAACCGGGTCTCGCCGCAAAGATTCCGCGACGAGACCCGGATCCGGTCGCCTGGAGCGAACGGCAGGCCGGCGGGTCAGCTACCGGCTGCGGGCGCTGCTGTCGGTGCTCTCGAGGAAGCGCAGCGCTTCCTGATACCCCTCGAAGGACGTCCGGCCGACCCACACTTCTTCGACGAGCGTCTCGTAGGCTTCGGTCGCGCGCTCGAAATCACCGGTCTCGACGCTCGCGCGCGCCAGACCCAGGAGCGAACGAGGCCGCTTCGGCATGCGAAGCAGCGAGGTCTCGAACATGCCGGCGGCGTCCTCGTGGTCGTCGAAGCCGGCCAGGATCTCGCCATACAGCTCGTGCACGGGCTTGATCGGACTCGCCGAGCCGCGCGGGGGCGCCATCGCCTCGACGGTCGCGACCGCCTCGTCCATCAGCTCGCGGGCGGCCGCCTCGTCGCCGCGGTCGGCCTCCAGCAGCGCCGCCACCTGCCTGTACATGACGCCGGCATAGCCGTCGGAGTCAGCGTCGTCGCTGAGCGCCTCCACCGCAGCCTCCAGCGCCGTCCTGTCCCCTGTGCGCGCCGCGCTCAGCCCGGTGGCGAGCAGCTCGTGGCCGGTCGATTCGTCGGTGATGGGGAGGATCGCCCACTCTTCGGTGTCGACGATGTAGCGGGCCTTGAGGAGCGGCTCGGCGCCGCGCGGCCGGCCCTGCCCGGTCTCCTCCGAAGGACCTCCTTCGCCGAACTCCAGGAAGGTCCCGGAAGCCATGCTCTCGATGCGCCTGATCCAGAGGCGCGCCTTCTCATAGTCGCCGAGCTGGAGATCGCCGTACTGGCCCCAGTCGAGCGAGTGGGTGGCGTCGCCCATGGGCTCGCCGGGCTCCCACAGTTCGCGGGCGGCGTCGTAGGCGGACTGGTTGTGCCCGGAGACGTAGTCCCACATGCCGTGCTGGATGAAGATGTGGGTCGGCATGTGGCGCGCGTGCGAGACGGCCGGCGCGATCTCCGCAAAGCGGTGCGCGGCCTCCAGCGCCAGGGGGGCGTGCAGCGGGTCGTCGAAGGAGTGGATGGTGTAGTGCACCGCCCCCGGATGGTAGGCGTTGTCCTTGAACAGCTTCAGGGCGATGGTGCCCGCCCGCACATTCAGGCGCCCGCTCAGGTCGCGGGTCGCGGCCACCGCGCTCAACATGGACAGGGAATAGAAGGCGGCCACCTCGGGGTCGTCAGGGTAGTCTGCGTACAGTTGCGCCATCGCCTCCATGTAGCCCACCCGGCGATCGACGTGCTCCCCGTCGCCCCAGAGGATTTCGACCGCGTTGAGGAAGCCCTTTTCGCGGTCGGTGGGCGCCTTGGCCAGCCGCTCCGCCCGCGTCGGGGCGAGGCGCTGCAGGGCCTCGCGCGGCTGAGTCGGGTCCATCCGCGAAGTCAGCGGATGGTTGTAGGCCAGCGACTCCCCCCAGTACGCCATGGCGAAGTCGGGGTCCACCTCCTGGGCGGCGTGGAACTGCTCCCTGGCCTGGATCCAGCCGAAGCTGTGCAGGATGGCAACGCCGCGAAGGAAGTGGTCCTGCGCCTCGCCGGTCGCCGACGTGGGGAATTCGATGACCCCCACGTTCTCGAACTGCGCGCGCGCATGACCTGCCGCCACGGCGAGCATACAGACGGTCAACACTACGTTCCGTACCAGCTTCATCGGGTGCCTCCTGCTGTAGTGACTTCCCCGGCCCATTAGACGCCCTGCTACCCGGGGGCGTGATTCAGTATAATGCGTTGGACTCGTATTCACACGCAAAAACAGGAAGCTTCAGGTGTCCGCATCTCTCGCCGGAAGCGTCGCCATCGTTACCGGAGCATCGAGCGGGATAGGCCGGGCCACCGCCATCGCGCTGGCCGAGGCGGGAGCCGTGGTCGCGGTGGCGGCGCGGCGCGCCGGCCGCCTTGACGAGCTGGTGGCGCGGATTGGGCGGGACGGGGGTCGCGCGCTGGCCGTGGCCACCGACGTGGCGGACCGCGACGCCGTGTTCGCGCTGGTGGAGCGCGCGGCCGCGGAGTTCGGTCCGGCCGACATCCTGGTGAACAACGCCGGCATCATGCCCACCTCACCCGTCAGGGAAATCCATCTGGACGACTGGCTGCGCATGGTGGACGTGAACGTGAAGGGCGTGCTCCACTGCATCGCCTCCGCGCTTCCGGCCATGCTGGAGCGCCGCCGGGGTCACATCGTGAACGTGGGCTCGCTGGCGGGGCGGCGCCCCTTCCCGGGGGGCACCGTGTACGCGGCCACCAAGTTCGCGGTGCGCTGTCTCTCGGCCGGGATGCAGCTGGAGCTGTCGGCGGCGCACGGCATCCGCATCACCGACATCCAGCCCGGCGTGGTCGCCACCGAGCTCGTGGAGCGGATCCCGGACCTGGAGACACGGGAGGGATTCATTCAGCGCTGGCAGGACAAGAAGCCGATGGACCCGGAGGACGTGGCCGCGGCCATCCTCTATGCGGTTACGGCTCCGGCGCACGTGAACATCAACGAGATCCTGATGCGGCCGCGCGACCAACCGACCTGACGGCGACGCGATCAACCGACTTGACCGCCGCGTGACCGGCCGACCTGATAGCAACGCGACCGGTCGACCTGACCGCCGGCGCGGCCGAGAGCGCCGGACAGGCTCGGCGGCAGAAAGAGGGCGCCGACTACAGGAAGAAGATCGCGAACGAGAGCACGAACTGGTTCTCGACGTCCTCAACGATCTCGTAGCGCACCTCCACGGCGGTGTTGTCGGAGCCCAGGCCCGCGACGGCGTTGAAGCCCCGGGCCCGGGTTGCATCCTCGAACGGGTTCGCCTTGATGCTCTGGAGGTGCCAGCCGCCGCCGACATAGCGAAAGAAGGGGATGGGGAGAAGTGGGAGGGAAACGAGGGCGTTGACGTTCGCCTCCCAGTAGCGGCACTGGTTGCAGTTCGGGAAGAAGTAGTCGCCCGACGCCGCCAGCCGCACCGGAAAGGCCGGGACCCCGAACTCCGCCCGCGGTCCCAAGCCGATGGTGCCGCCCAGAACATCGTTGGCGTAGGAGACCTGCCCGCCCAACCGCAGCTGGGCGGACACCGGGGCGGGCGCGGAACCCGCCGCCACGACCCCGGCAAGGGCCAGGGCCGCGACGATAACGGTCCTGCGCGCCCGGCCGGCCACGCCGTGATCCGCGGGCACCGTCATCCTCCTCCACCCGTCATCATGCCGCCCGGCAGCGTGACCTCGCGGGCCGCCCCGTAGTGGATGCCGTTGAACAGGAACGGAAACGTCCCGTGCGACTGGGCACGGAAGGTGATCTTGGGGCCGAAGAGGAACAGGCGTCCCTCGCCGAGCTGCGCATCGGCGATCGAGACCCCGTCCTGCAGGTGGTGCTGGCCCCAGGCCCATCCGCTGCGCAGCGGCGCATCCGTGTCGAACCACCCGACCGGGGTAACTCCGGCCGCCGAGCCCTGCAGGCGGAACACGGGGCTCCGGCTGAAGAGCACGTTGGCCCGCTCGCCGACTCCGGCGGCCAGCGGATGGGCACCCTCGACGCGCAGGTCCAGCACCGAGCCGGGGACGTAGTACTCCTCCGAACGCAGCGGCTGGCCATCGGGTCCGAGGAGGTGGTTGCTCAGGGGCAGACCGGCATGGTAGGCCAGATTGGTCGAACTGCCGATCGCCACCACCGTCCCCCCGGCGCGGATGAACTCGAGCACGGCCGGCACCGTGGTCGCCGAGGAGAAGGCTCCGATGCGGCCGCGGAATTCCTCCGGCACCGTGGGCGCGAACTCGGGCAGCAGGGTCCTGCCGGCATCGCGTCCGGGCAGCGGGACCGCGCCGTCCTCGAGCACCAGCACGTCGAACCTGTCGATCAGGTTGCCCTGGTCGAGGTCGGGCGGGAAGACCACATCGAAGTTGAACTCGAAGTCCTCGAGGATCATGCGCGTCCAACCCGACGGCATCGAACCCCCGTACACGTCGCCGAGGGCGATCCTCGTGGCGGTGAGTTCGAAGGCTCGTCCCGAGGGCGCGGACTCGAGGCCGACGAAGTCGATGCCCAGCTCGGCCGCCATAACGGCCACCGACGCTCCGTCCGCCCCTGCGCCGGACACGAAGAACGTGCCCGCGGGGTGTTCGGATCCTCCGGCCTGGAAGTCATCCCGCATCCAGTGCGCGCTCCCGCCCGCCGCCAGCACGCGGTTGACCGCGACGAAGGCGTCGTTGGCGTCGTGGCTTACCAGGTAGCCGGCGGCATCGGCCGCTCCCGCGACGGTGCCCGCGGGCACCTCCGCCAGCCACTCGATCGGCTCGAAGGGGCCGTCGAAGCCGTCCAGGATGCGGTCGAACTCGACGCCCATCTGATAGGCGAGGGTCCACCCGGCGTTGTCGTAGGGCGCGGTCGGGGGAGCCCCGGGATAAGGGAAGTCGTTGGGGTGGTTCTGCGGCTCGAACATGTCGAGGACATGCGGGCGGAACGCCTGGGCGGCCAGCACCACATAGGAGTCCGCGGGATAGCTCGTACCGGCCACCTCGAAGTCGGCGGTCGCGCGATGCACCTGCACGCCGCCCTTCAGCAGCGCGTTCACGAACCTGGTCGCCGTCGGGAAGTCCGGCTGGTCGGAAGGCAGGATGAAGCCGCGCGGATCGCGGTCCGCGGGGTCCTTCAGAAGCCGCTCGTAGTCGTCGCGCGAGCCTATGCGCGCGATCGTTTCGCTGGCCTCGTCGATCTCAAAGGGCAGCACCGTCCAGTGGTCGCGGCTGCCGCGCTCGATGGAGTTGGTCCCCATCCGCCAGATGTTGAAGAGCAGGTGGTCCTTGTTGCGCGAAGCGAAGTCGAGCACGGCCCGGTTTGCGGTCAGCGAATAGTCGACCGACTGGCGGAAGTGCCAGACGCCGGGCTCAACGGGAAGCGGCAGGTCCCCGTGGGGCAGCTGACGGCCGGGAAGGAAGGGAATCTCGATGGGCGTCGGGTTGCCGATGGTCTCCGTCAGCAGCCCGATCTGGTTCTTGAAGTACGGGGTGGTGCGCAGGCCGCCGTTCCACCAGGTCGAATAGCTCGCCCCGCTGCGCATGGTTGTGCCCCCCTTCCCTTCCAGCACGAAGCGCTGGTGCATCGCCGAGCCGACCTGGTCGAGGCCGGTGAGGATGAGCGGATCCAGGTAGTGGTTGGGCGGATCGCGGAAGGGCGGCGCGAACATGACCGTGCCCAGCGGGCCGGTCTGGTGGTGGTTGTAGACGATCTGCGGGAACCATTCGCGCGCGAGAATGCGGTTGATGTTGGTGCTCTCGGCGAGCGCCGACATGTAGAAGTCGCGGTTGTTGTCGTGCCCCGCGTACTTCTGGTAGAGCACCGGGGCGCCGCCCGTGCTGCGCTCCTCGGGCGTGTCGATGCGCATGTACCAGTTGGCGAGCAGATCGTGGCCGTCCGGGTTGGCGTGCGCGACGAGCACGACCACGTCGTCCAGGATGCGCATCGTCTCGTCGTCGGTGCTGCTCACCAGCTGGTAGACCAGCTCCATCAGCTGCTGCGCCCCGAGCACCTCCGAGGCGTGCAGGCCGCCGTCGATCCAGACCACCGCTCTGCCCTCGGCCGCCATGGCCCGGGCTTCGGCCTCGGAGACCCCTTCCGCGTGCGCCATCCGCTCCGCGATCTCCTTGAAGCGGGCAAGATTCCGGTGGTTGGCGGGCGACGTGATGGTCGCCATCAGCTGCTCGCGGCCCTCCTCGGTCTGGCCGATGGATTCGAGGATCATGCGGTCCGACTCCGACGCCAGCAGCTCCCAGTATTCGGTCAGCGCCGCGTAGTTGGGGAGGACGTAGTCGGCCCCGATCTCGTGCCCGAACTGTTCGACGGGGGAGGTGACCCGGGTGGCGGTGGCCATCTCCTCGCATGCCCACAGGGCGGGCACGAGGAGCAGGGAGACGGACGCCAGGCTTGCCCGGCCTCGAGTAAACAGGGGATTCCGCTCGATCATGCGCATGGAAACATCCTCTTCTATGGAAGCGCCAGGGCCATTCCCGCCCGGCTCATGTGTGATTCTTTGCCACCGCACCTCGGACCGTCAACAAACGGGCGCCGAACCGACGCGCGGGCGCCCGGCAACCACCGCCCGGCACCGGTGGCCGGCCCCGACGCGGGAGCAGATGCGATCAGGGCAGCTCCATCTTCCAGAAGGCGATGCCGCCGGCCTGCTGTCCCACTTCAACGTCGCCCACGCGGGAGAAATCGGAGAGGTCGAACACGTCCACCTTGCCCGGCTCGGCGCCCACCCCCTCCGAGCTCACGAAGGCGTAGCGGGAGTCGGGAGACACCTCCACCCCATGCGTGACCGTGGTGGTGGTGGGGACGCGGGCCAGGCTCTCGCCGGTGCGCAGGTCGAAGAACTCCACGCCCGCACCCTGCTTCAGCGTCGCCACCAGCAGGCGGCCGTCGGGCGTGATCGCCAGGTTGTAGGGACCGGTCCCGGACGGCAACACCCGCGTCAGCTGCCAGCTCTGGCGGTCCAGATGCAGGATCCGGCTCCCCGCGTTGCAGGCGACGTAGAGGCTGAAACCGTCGGGCGAGGGCTGCACCCAGGTCGGTGAGCACGGGGATGCGGCCATGGCCCCCGTACTCATTCCGCTCATGCCGCCCGCGGCGCCTTCCGCGTCGAGCGGGCCCTCGCGGCCGGGCGCGACCGAAAATCGGCGTGCGACCTCGAACGTGCGGGTGTCGATCTCGACCACCTGCTCGTCCATCATGCAGTTGGAGTAGAGGAAGAGCCCGTCCGGGGCCATGCGCGCGCCGTGCGGCATGGTGCAGGTCTCGATCTGCTCCACTTCGACCAGGTCGGGGGTGTAGACCACCGAGACGGTGGAGGGAACGTGCTCGCCGTGCAGGTTGAAGTTGACGACGAAGGCGTAGAGCCCGTCCGGGGTGAGATCGATGGTGGCCGGGAAGTAGCCAAGCAGGATGGGCTCCGCGACGACGGTGTCCACGCCCGCCTCGAACTTCCACAGCTTCCCGTCTGGAAAGCCGTGTCCGGTGGTCATGTACAGGTGGCCGCCGTCGGGGGAGATGCGCAGCCCGTGGGGCCCCTCGGTTTCGGTGGGGATCTCGCCCACCATGGTGGTCTGCTCCAGGGTGAGCGTGCCGTCGAAGCGGATGCGGTGGATCAGGTCGGCCGACTCCGCGCCGACGTAGAGCCAGTACACCGCACCCGGGTCGGCCGCACGGGCCGCCGGGCCACCCTCCGCGGCCGTGCCGCCTCCGGATCCGGAAACGCACCCGGCGCACAGCAGCAGCGCCGCGGCGCCTGCTCGTTGTATCGACCTCATCGCTCCCTCCTTCCTGCGGGCCGGCCCTCCCCCAGATTTCGCCTCAGCAGGGCCTCCGGATCCGGGTCCCTGCCCATGAAGGCGCGGAACATCCGGTCCGGTTCACGGCTGTCGCCCTGCGCCAGGATCGTGTCCATGAAAGCCGCGCCCGTCTCCCGCGAGAGGACGCCTTCCCTGCGGAACCGCCCGAAGGCGTCCGCCTCCAGCACCTCGGACCACATGTAGCTGTAGTAGGCCGAGGCGTACCCGCCCGCAAACAGATGGCTGAAGGTGGTGAGGATGTGGCTCCTGGCAAAACTCTCATCCAGGACGAACGGCCTCAGGACTTCTTCGGCGTACGACATCAACTCCTGCCCGCCATCGTACTCGCGATGGAGCCGCAGGTCGAGGGTCGCGAACCCCAACTGCCTCATCTGCGCCTGGCCGCCCATGAAGCGGCGCGCCGCCAGCATGCGCCGGTACAGCTCGTCGGGCAGAGGCTCCCCGGTCTCGTGATGCCCGGAGAAGATGGAGAGCGCCTCGCGCTCCCAGGTCCAGTTTTCCATGATCTGGGAGGGCACCTCCACCCAGTCCCAGGGCACCTGCATCCCCGACCGCGAGGGCAGCGGCACCCGAGAAGTGCAGTGGTGCAGGAGATGCCCGAACTCGTGAAAGATGGTCTGGACGCTCCGGTGGGTGAGCAGCGCCGGTTTGCCCGGCACGGGCGGGGCGAAGTTGCCCGCCATCATGCCGGTGTGGGGAACGAAGTCCCCGTCCGGCCGCGGACCCCCGGTGGTCAGGGTCGCCATCCACGCCCCCTGGCGCTTTCCGCTGCGCGGGAACCAGTCGGTGTGGAAGGAGCCGAGGCGGATGCCGTCCTCCGCGATCAGGCGATAGGAACGCACGTCCTCGTGCCAGACGTCCCTGGCCGGCACCTCCTCGACCCGGACGCCGAACACCCGCTCCACAATCTCGAACAGGCCGTCCAGCACCCGGTCGAGGGGCAACCAGGGACGCGTCAATTCGTCATCGAACTGGAAGCGCTCGCGCCGGAGCGCCTCCGAAACGTACGCCAGGTCCCACGGCTTCAGGGACTCGATCCCCATGCGGGCGGCCTTTTCCCGAATCATCGCCAGATCGCGCTCCCAGTACGGAAGGGTGCGCTCCCGCAGGTCGCGGACGAATTCGAACGCGCGCGTCCCGCTGCCCGCCATGGCGTCGTCCAGGCGATAGTCGGAGAAATCTCCGTAGCCGAGCAGGCCGGCCAGTTCGCGCCTCAGCGCCAGGATGCGCGTGATGGTCGGGCGGTTGTCCAGCTCGCCGTCCCGGCAGCGCCCCACGTAGGCCTGGTGGAGCTGCCTGCGCAGTTCGCGGTCGCGGGCATACTTGAGGACCGGCTCGAAGGACGGGAAATCCAGCGTAAGCAGCCAGCCGTCCAGATCCTTCGCCCGGGCCTTGTGGCGGGCCAGTTCGAGCGCGGTGCCGGGAATCCCGTCGAGCCGGGGACGCTCGTTTTCGGTGACGTGCAGCCGAAAGGCTTCGGTGGCATCGAGGACGTTCTCCGAGAAGCGCCGCTCCAGCCGTGACAGCTCGACCCGGATCTCCTCGACGCGGCCGCGGCCCTCATCGTCCAGATCGGCTCCCGCGGACCGGAACTGGTGCATCATCCTGTCGAGGTTGCGGCGGCGCAGCGGGTCGAGCGCCGCCGCCTCCGGGGTGGCGGCGAAGTCCTGTACGGCCGCCCACAGGCCCCGGTGCAGCGGGAGCCGCGACCAGAACGCCGCGATTTCCGGCAGGACCGCGTTGTAGGCGCGTCTCAGCCCGGGCGTTTCCGCAACCGAGAGCAGAACCGTGACCGGCGCCAGCGCTTCCTCCACCCGCTGAACGATGTCGTCGAGGCGCTGAATGGCCGTGTGGTAGGTCGCGGGTGACCCGCTGCTCTCGGCGAGGTCGTCGATCTCCGCTTGCGCGCGTTCCAGCACGGCGCGCACGGTCGGCGCCAGCCCCGGCGCGGCGATGCCCGCGAAGGTGGGTGGCGGGCCGGTCGCCGAGGGCGTGGCGGAGTCGGGCATGTCTAGCCGCCGTCCACGGGGGCATGGGCGGCCGACGACGGCCGTGCGGACACCTCGCCTCCGCCCGGGCCACCCGCCTCGGGCTCGCCGCGGGGAAGGTCGGCCACCTCGATGACGCGCCCTTTCCCGCGCCAGCGTGCCAGGGTGTCCTCCTCCGCCTCGAGCCCGAGACCCCACATGGCGTCCCGGATGGCGGTGACCTGATGGCCGCGGGCCTGGAGGCCGTCGATCGCCTGGGTCACGCACACGTCGCGCGCGACTCCGGCCACGAAGAACTCCACCGGATCGAGCTCGCGCGTGACCAACTCCACGAAGAGGTCGGCAACCCGATTGCCCTCGAACACGTCGAAGCGGTCCTTGCGGACGAGCACCGGCCGGAGCCGGCGGCGCCAGCGCGCCAGCAGCGCGCGCACCTCGGTGGGTGTCGCATGCACCTGCAGCACAAGGCAATCGGAGGCGGCCAGCGACGGGATGATCTCCGCGCCGAGGCGCTCCGCCGGATCCGTCGACCTGCCCATGCAGTGGGGCGGGTATGTACCCTTGCCCGGATCCGGGTTCTTCGCATCGATCTCGGCGTCGTCGTAGCCGTGCCAGTCCGCCGTGTACACCACCAGGGCGGCGTGGGCGTGCATCCAATCGACGGCCTCGACCAGCCGGGGCTCGGCCATCGCCGCTCCGGGATCGCGATCGTCGAACAGGTCGCGCACATAGAGTCGCCCGTCCGGCTCCATGAAATCCCGCTGCGCGTCAACGACCCAGCCGATCCGTGTCATTCCGGTCTTCCCCTCTGATGAAGTTTCTTCGTCCCGCTCTGCGCCTCGCCGGTCCGCTCCGCGCCCGCGCCCTCCCACTGTGCGCCCATGAGTTACGCGACCCGCTCGAGCGACGGGTTGGGCCGGTATCGCCGTCCCGCCTTGGCGACAGGATCGTCGCCCACCTTCACGACGTCCGCGGTGAAGTTGACCTGGCCGCGGATCAGGGACGAGCCCACCCCGAAGGCGTCGACCGGAACCTCCGCTTCCCGGAAGCGCCGGATCCTCGCGCCGTCGAACCCTCCCGAGACGACGATGCGCACATGCCCGAACCCATTCCGGTCGAGAGCGTCCCGGACCTTGTATACGAGCCACCGGTTCACGCCGCGCAGATGCAGGTCGCTCCCGCCGTCCGGCTCGATGTCCTCCGCGAGTGACCGGTCGACCATGTCCTCGGCCGTGTCCAGGCGGACGGCGTACAGCTTCTCGCCGAGCGCGCGCGCCACCTTCAGCGCCGTCCCCACGCAGTCGTTGTCGAAGTCCACCAGCGAAACGACGCGCACCGAGTCGGGCACCCGGCGGGCGAGCGCGCTGGTGGCGGCGACGGTGTCCCCCGAGTACGCCGCGATCAGCGCGTGCGGCAGGGTCCCTTCTCCCCGTCCTCCCCACCACGCCCCCTGCGCGTCGGTGGAGACGCCGGCCGCTCCGGCCACATGCGCCGCCCAGCCATCGGCCTTCTGCACCGCCCAGTGGTCGTGGCGCGCAGCGAAGTACAGCACCGGCAGCGGCCAGGCCGCCTCCACCGCCCAGCGGGTGCCGGTGGCGATCCGGGCGCCCCGCGCGAGCGCGCCCAGGTAGAGAGTCTCAAGATGGGCGTAGGCCGGGTAGGGGCCACGCACATGCATGACCGACTCGAAGGGGGCCGTCCGGTCGCCGTCGCGCAGCGACCGCACCTCGAGGTCCTCCCACCGGTACCCGTCCGCCAGGCACAGCCTGAGGATCGCCACCGCCTCGTCGGTACCCGCCAGAAGCACATCCTGCTTCTGGAAGATCTGCATGGTCACGGAGGGCGCGCGCGCCTCGGCCTCAAGCACCCGGCGCGTCCAGTTGAAATACTGATCCGTGTAGTGGCCGCTCCGCATCGCGATCACGGGCAGTCCGAAGACCTCGGGAGCCAGCCGCTCCGCCCTTCGACGCGGCGAAGGGGGGGCTGGGGAATCGGTGGGGACGGGCCGTGTTCGGCTCATTCCTGAATCTCGGTCCGGCGCACGCCAAATGGAAGGTGGCGCGCGTGGCCCGCGGGGGTTTGCACCCGCACTTCCAAACTGCGATCATCGGTACGATGACGATCCTGATCGCGACTCTGATTGCAACGCTTTCCGTTTCCGGGCTCTGTTCGATTCTCGAGGCGGTGCTCCTCTCAATCGACACCAGCTACGTCGAGTTGAGGCGTGCCGAGGGTCGACGTTCCGGCCGCCTCCTGTCCGAGCTCAAGAGCCACATCGACAAGCCGATCGCGGCCATCCTCACGCTGAACACCGTGGCCCATACCGCGGGCGCCGCGTTCGCCGGGTCGCTCGCCTTCGAACTCTTCGGCAGCGCCTGGGTGGCGGCCTTCTCGGGCGTGTTCACATTCGCCATCCTGGTCTTTTCAGAGATCATCCCCAAGACGGCCGGGGCCCGCTTCTGCAATCAGCTCGCCCCGTCGACCGCCTACGTCCTGAAGGGACTGACGGTCGCGATGGCGCCGCTGGTGGTGCCCCTCTCCTGGGTGCAGAAGCTCATCCAGGGATCCCGCAAGAGCCCCGGGATCAGCCGCGAGGAAATCGAGGTGATGGCGCGGATGGCGTGGACCACCGGAACTCTGGCGGAAGACGAATGGCAGGTCGTGTCCAACGTCATGCGCCTGGACGAGGTCCCGGTGGGAGAGGTCATGACGCCGCGCACCGACATCGTGGCGATCGATGCCACCGCCACGGTGGAAGACGCGAAGGAGGTCATGCTCGACCACGGCCACCTCCGGCTCCCGGTGCACACCGGAAGCGTCGACCGCATCGTGGGCGTGCTGGTGGCGCGCGACCTGTGGCGGGCGGACCAGGAAGGGGTGACCGACATCCGCGATCTGCCCCGCGCGCCGATTTTCGCCCCCGTCTCCCGGCCCGTTCAGGGGCTCATTCCGGAACTCCGCGACAAGGGCGCCAAGATGGTGATCGTGCTGGACGAGTTCGGCGGCACCGCGGGGCTGGCGACCTTCGAGGACCTCATCGAGGAGATCGTGGGGGAGATCCGGGACGAGCACGAAGCGCACGAGCCCGCCGAATTCCAGCTCCTGGCCGACGGATGCGTGCGGGTCTGGGGAGGCGTGTCGGTGCGGGAGGCGAACCAGCGGCTAAAGCTGGATCTGCCCTCCGACCGGTTCGACACCATCGGCGGCTTCGTCTTCGGCAGCCTGCACCGGGTTCCCCGGCCGGGCGACGAAGTTCCGGTGGATGGCGGCCGGCTGAGGGTTGCGCGAATGCGCGGCCGGCGCGTGGAGTTTGTCGTGTTTCTACCGGAGAATGGCGCCGTCCGGAAGGACACGCCGTGACGACCGGGATTTGCCCCCGGTTCCGAGGTTGACAGGCTCAGGAACCGCTGATAACGTCCCTCGTGCTGAACATGGTTGACCCGCTCAGGATCGCCCCATGAGGGCCGTCGTACCCGGGCGGAGGTGTCTCCGGCCAGGACCCGGACGAAGTGTCTCCGGGAACCTGGCCGCTTCTCTTTTCAGGGGTCCGCGACACAGGCGGTTCTTCCCCCTTTCCCCCTTTCCGCAGACCCTATATCGGCCTGATTCGACTCCCGGGGCGCGCGGTCCGCGCTCCGGACTCTTTTCCTACCTCGGTGGAGCGTGAACATGGACCGGAACGAGTACCTGTACGCAGCGGAAGAATGTCGGGACGAGATGGAGGAGTACATCGATGAGATGGACAGCCGTAACGGGCTGTCCCTTTCGAGTGTCGACGATGTCATGAAGTACGTGAAGGACCACAACGTCAGCTCGATTCGCCTCTGGTTCTCAGACATCCTGGGTTTCCTCAAGTCCTTCTCGATCACCCCCAAGGAGCTGGCGGGGGCCTTCGAGGAGGGGATGGGTTTCGACGGCTCCTCCATTCAGGGCTACAAGAGGATCCAGGAGAGCGACATGGTCGCGGTCCCGGTGCCGGACACGGCCCAGGCGCTGCCCTTCCGTTCGGGCGGCGGACGGTCGCTGCGCATGTTCGCCCAGATCCGCAACCCCGATGGATCGGCGTACGACGGCGACCCCCGCAACATCCTGGTCCGCACCCTGGGCCGTCTCGAGGACCACGGGTGCACGAACATGTACGTCGGGCCGGAGGCGGAGTTCTTCTACTTCAAGCACGAGAAGGGAATCGAACTCCTCGACGACGCCGGATACTTCGACATCAACCCGGTCGACATCGGAGACGACATCCGTGAAGTGACCGTGTGCGCGCTCGAGGCGATGGGCATCCCGATCGAGTACCACCACCATGAGGTCGGCCCCTCGCAGCACGAAATCGACATTCGCTACCAGGATGCGCTGCGGATGGCCGACGGCCTCCAGACCTACAAGTACCTGGTCAAGGAGATCGCGCGCCGCTGCGGGGCGTTCGCGACCTTCATGCCCAAGCCGCTCGCGGGGGAGAACGGGAGCGGCATGCACACCCACCTGTCGCTCTTCAGCGGAAAGCAGAACGCCTTCTACGACGGCAGCGACGAGCACCATCTGAGCGCGATGGCGAAGCAGTTCATCGCCGGCGTGCTTAAGCGCTCGCGCGAGATGGCGCTGGTCACCAACCCGACCCACAACTCGTATCGGCGCCTGGTGCCCGGCTACGAGGCGCCGGTCTACATCGCCTGGGCCGAGCGCAACCGGTCGGCGGCCATCCGCATCCCGATGTACAAGCCCGGCAAGGAGGTCGCGACCCGCATCGAGCTGCGCTTCCCGGACCCGACGTGCAACCCCTACCTGACCTTCGCGGTCATGCTGGCCGCCGGCCTCGAGGGAGTCGAGAACGAGTTGACCTGCCCGGATCCGGTGACCGTGGACATCTACCATCTCACTGCGAAGTGGCGGGAGCAGATGGGAATCGACGCCCTGCCCCACGACCTCTTCGAAGCCGCCCGCGTCGGCCAGTTCAGCGACTTCCTGAAGAACGCCCTGGGCGAGGACGTGCACCGCAAGCTGATCGAGACGAAGATGGAAGAGGCGGACGTCTTCCGCCTGCACGTCTCGCAGCTCGACCTGCAGAAGCACCTGGTGCTGTAAGCCGAGCGGACCAACCCGGGGGAAACGACCCCCGGCGGCCGCAGGGTCCCTTCGGACTCTCAGCCGCCGGGGGTCGTTTCCGTGGTGCGGGAGGTCTCCTCCGACCGCGCCGGAAGGCCCGGCTCCGC
>LXNJ01001121.1_pt1 | contig 16501 bp, 18 predicted proteins | sample 809081 | NCBI WGS metagenome assembly LXNJ01 (sample SAMN04870510, study PRJNA318959) | sponge metagenome | biome: sponge; feature: marine sponge reef; material: water | host: Petrosia ficiformis | place: Greece: Milos, Mediterranean Sea | collected 2013-05-29 | depth 5-7 m
AAAAATGTCGCCGTGACCCTCACCGCCGTTGTCCTGATTCTCATCTCGGCCTTCACTCACGTAGGCTGGAACCTGCTGGGTAAGCGGGAACAACCGTCCGCAGCCTTCTTTCTGTTGGCCAACACATTTGGATTTCTGTGTTTGTTGCCTACGCTTGTCCTGTTCGGTTCCGCAATTCCAGCCTTCCCTGCCTCAGTTTGGCTGTTGCTTGCCGCAACAGGATTTGTTCAGGCCCTCTACATGCTCGGGTTGGCTAACGCCTACCGTAGGGGAGACCTTTCCATAGTCTATCCCATCGCACGGTCCTCTCCAATTATCGTAGTCATAATTGTCACACTTTTTTTTAATAGATCGGACCAGGTCAGCGCACAATGCATCTGTGGGATTGTACTGGTATTGGTTGGGATGTTTGCCCTGCCCATGAAGAGCTTTGGCGATTTTCGAGTTGGCAACTATTTGAATTTATCGGTATTTTTTGCATTGTCTGCCGCCTTCGCAACGGCGGGCTATACCATCATCGATGACGAAGCCTTGCGGCGCCTGAGAGAACCTTCCGCCCTTCCCATTGGAGCGTGGCAGGCTGCGATGTTATACGCTTTTTTCGAGGGCCTCACCACCTCTCTCTGGCTGGGAGTGTGGGTTCTATTTCGAGATCGTGGTCGCAATGTTGTGTGGGAAATCCTGAAAACGCGGCCATCCCGAGCCTTACTGGCGGGGGCCGGCATGTTTGCCACTTATACCTTGGTTCTGATCAGTCTCGGCTTTGTCTCAAACGTAAGCTATGTCGTTGCATTTCGGCAGATCAGCGTTCCTTTGGGCACTGTTTTGGGTATCCTCATTCTCAAAGAACCCGCATATGTTTCCAAGTATATTGGCGTCGTCGTGGTATTTGCGGGGCTCGTTCTTGTCGGGACTGGTTAAGAGCGTAGATCCCCATTTTGTCAGCAATTGTGCTTCTCCAATCCATAGGGATGTAGATCAGAAAGATGTTTTGCCTATTTCAAAGTGAGACAATCGGTGCGACTCTTAGCACCCGTAGCGAGTTTCTGTTTGTACACTGATGCTGGACCGTCGATGGTTGGTTCAGAGGTTGTTTGTTCGGGCTGCGAAGTCCGTCGGAAATCACTATCGATACCGATTTCCGGAAGAAAAACGGAAAGAGCGTTGTCCTTCCTCGCGCACGTCAGCGAGTTGCCACGAGATGCGCAGATGATATTTCAGGGTTCCGGCGAGGAGAACGTTTAACGAGGTGTTCTAACCGTACCCTGAGCTTGTCGGAAGGCTATAGGGCAACGAAACGCGGGCATTTCGACAAGCTCAATGACCACGCATTGACAGGCCTGCTTCGACAATCGCAACTCAAGCAGCGCATTCAACGCACGCGGCGTGCAGATCGCGTCTGGCTCGCGCCGGGCGGGCGGCCCCTCCTACGGCGCGGGGAAGGGGGATATTGTACCGTCCTTCGACAGCGAAGAGTCAGTTTGATGTTGACGGGTATTGCCAGTGTGCCCTACACCAGGGCGACCACAAGGGTCGCCCCTACGAATGCAAAATGGTCGCCGATGTAGTTCGGTACCGAGCCAATACTGAGAGCCTGCGCCGAGCCGCTCTCTGAGCTTGTCGAAGGGTAACAATGCCGTCGCATTTCGTGAAAGCGGGCGTCGCCGGGGTGATTCTCAGAGCCGACCGAATCGTTTTGGTTCGGCGGAAATACGGGGCATTCAGGGGCAAATGGTGTATCCCGTGCGGTAACGTCGAGGTTGGAGAGGACGTTCGAACGGCCGTACAACGCGAAATCAGGGAAGAGACGGGCCTGGACGTGGAAGTAGGTGACGTCGTGGACGTGCTCTCGACGCATCATTCGCCGGAGCGAAGCGTCGTTGGAGTTTATTTCTTCGTCAAGGAAAAAGGGGGCGACCTCGTTGCCGGAGACGATGCCGCTCAAGTCGAGCTGTTTCCTCTTGGGCAGCCGCCGGCGGGCATGGCATTCGAGGCGGATCGAAAGATCATCGAGCGTCTGATAATCAGGAAGTCGTGAGGGTATCGCGAGGACGATCATGCCATATACATCCATAAACGGCTTCAGGATGTTCTACGACGTGCGGGGGGAAGGCGAAGTCATCGTGTTCGTTCACGGGGGATTTCCTTCGCTCGATATGCATCTCCGCGCGGATGCGACCGGTGCATGGGGGTGGGAGATGGACTTCGCGTCGGAATTCCGGTATGTGATGTACGATCGGCGGGGCTGCTGGCTGTCTTCGCGCCCGGAGTCGGGCTATGACCTGGAAAACCAGGCGCACGACCTGGCGGAACTGCTGGACCACCTCAATATTGAAAGCGCGCATGTCATCGGTTCCTCCGCCGGTGGGCCGATTGCGATCCTCTTTGCAACGCAATACCCCGAGCGAGTCAGGACACTCGCATTGGCCGGGACTGCGGCGCACCTCTGGCCGGATGAAGACCCGGTTTCCCGCATTATCGAAGAACAGTTAGAAATCCTTTATAAACAGGGTGATACATCTGCGTGGAACAACCGACCGGAAGGTGTCGAGCTCTCTCTGGACGTTCTCTGGGAACGTGATGAGATGGAGGAGCGTGGCACGTTGGGGGAGTACGAGGCGCGAGTTAAGAGCCTTGTGGCGAGATCCAGTCTTCAGGAACGCATTGAGTGGTACGGGACCCAGTTGAGATCGATAGACGCGTACCGTGATAGAGATTTATCTGTCGAATGCGGTCGGATCCGGGCGCCTACGCTCGTGGTCCACGGCGCCAGGGACCGGGAAGTGCCCCTGGATTGGGGCAGGGATCTGGCAGCGAAGATTCCCGGCGCCGAATTCCGTGTATATCCGGACAAACCCCACAGCGTGATCCATGGAAGCAAGAGTGTTCGCGAAGATCTACTGGCGTTTTTCCGCAAGGCAGGCTGACGACGCCAACACCCTAATGCATTTGAGGGATGAGCGAATGACTGCCAGAATTGTTGAACATCGACGACACTCGATGAGGACGAAACCAGGCCAACATCTCTCTCAGGCCGGGGTTGACCTCGCCAGGAGCGTGGGGGAGGGGATGACCGCATTCGCTAAAGTGTACACGAGTACCATTCCCCGCGCATTCGAAACCGGTATTGCCATGGGATATGCGGTCGACCATCAGGTCGAACTGCTCGCTTCCATGCTTTCGGACGCGGAGATCTCTTTCGATGAGGGATTTGACGGATTCTCTGCCTATATTCGTCAACATCCAAACAGTGTCGTCGCGAACTTCGCCAGAAAACTGGCCGCGTTTCACCTGGACGTCGCCCGGTCGCTCCCGGACGGCGGCCAGGCGCTGATTATTTCTCACGGGGGATTCATCGAAGCCAGTGCGGTCGGTTGCCTGCCCGACGCGGACCACGGTGCCTGGGGGCCTTCCTGCAACTATCGCGAAGGGGTCAGGTTGACGTACGACCAAGGGGTGTTCACGGAGTGCGAAATCCTCCGGGTCCCTGGCGCCGTCCTTCTGAACTGACCGTCCAATGAGATTTATCCATGGACGGTCTTCCGCGAGGACCTCATGAGCCCGACGAAAGTCGCCGTGATCGGGTGCGGTCAGATCGCAACCGCACAACATCTGCCAGCCTTCAGGGAGGCAGCACAGGCCGGGGTCTGCTCGCTTGTGGGTGTATGCGATCTGGAGCCCAACCGGCTGTCACGGGCCGGCAGACAATTTGACATCGCCGGATTTCAGGACGCGGAAGCGATGCTTGAAAAGACAAAGCCCGACGTCGTAAGTATCGCCACGCTGCCTTCGAGTCATCGAGACCTCACGGTAATGTGCCTGGAGGCGGGATGTCACGTCCTGTGCGAGAAGCCAGTGGCGATGGATGCGGGCGAGGCCCGGGACATGGTCCGCGCCGCCGAAACAAACAGCCGGCTGCTGAGTATCTGTTTCGAATACCGGACCTGGGACGAATCTCGGTACCTGAGGGCCCGGATCGCAGAGGGCGTCCTGGGTCACGTACACGCCGTTCGGACGTGGGGAGGGTGTGCCTACGGACTGCCCGGGATAGCGTACAGTCCGCGTGGATTAACCGGCGGCGGCGTTCTCGCGCACTGGACGATCCACAACCTTGATCTCGTGCTCTGGCTGCTCGGCAATCCCGAACCGCTGACCGCCAGCGCATTCTGCCATAAGCTGGCGCCCGAGCCCGGCGGCCTGGCGGTCTGGACCGTCCCCAATTTCGCAGCGCTGGATTCCATCGCAACCGAGTTGGACGAACCGGATATCCCAATCACGCTTACCGCCGCGGGGACCTACACGGACTTCGGCAGTGAGATCCTTTGAGAAGCTTCTGAGGCGCGACCTGTAGCGAGCCGTTATATACGATCCGCGGTTTTGAGCTCGCGGGTCTGGAACACAACACCGGACCGGATCCGATGCTCTTTGTATTGCTCTTCTGTGCGCTGTTGACGTTCAACTTCCTCAGCTGTTCTGTCGCGTTCGCGCAGAACGACCTCACGGCCGAACAGTATGAAGAGGACTTCGATTTTCTCTGGGAGACGTTCAGGACGGACTACGCTTATTTCGACGAAAAACAGACGGATTGGGATCGTGTCAGAGAGATCTACCGGCCACAACTCCGATCGATTTCGACAGAATCGGAATTTGTTGGACTGATGGAGACCCTCCTGGAGGAGCTGTACGACGATCACATTCATCTGAACACGCATACGGCGTCTTCTCCGAACATCGTTCCGTCGAGGATTGACGTCTGGGCGGAATGGAAGGACGGGAAAGCGATGATAACGGGAATCCGACCGGGCTTTCCCGCCGATGCCGCGGGCCTGCGGACCGGGATGGAGATCCTGCGTTTCAATGGCATGCCAATCGAAGACGCCGTCCAAAAGCGGATGGGGCGGTCATTTGTCCTGATTGACGACGAGATTGAGAGTTGGACGCTGAGAAAAGTGCTGGCGGGATATCGGAATCAGACAAGGACGATCGAAGTCAGTTGCCAGGGCGAGACGACGCGCGTCTCCATCCCGCCCGAAGCGTTCGATGCCGCGTATGATACACAGCACCGGACAAGACTCGATTTCCGGATGCTCGATGACCGGATCGGTTACGTGGCCATCACTGGTACCCTGGAAGGCCGTCGACTCCTGGAGGACTTTGATTCCGGCCTGGAAGCGTTGCGGGAGACCGCGGGATTGATCCTGGATCTCCGCAGAATCGGGGGGGGCAATACTGGGATTGTGGAAGGAATTATTGGACGTCTGATCGACCGGGAGCGGGTCTACCAGAGAACCGTGCCGCGAGAAGGAACGCCGTTTCTGAGCCGGGTCAGTCCAAGGGGTGAGTGGCAATACAGACACCCCGTCGTCATTCTGGTGAATCGCTGGACGGGAAGCGCCGGCGAGGGTCTGGCAATCAGCCTGGATGGAATAGAAAAAGCGACGGTCGTCGGAACAAAGATGGCAGGACTGGAGGGTTCGGTCGACACGATGCGGATGCCCCATACGGGAATCGGGTTCCAATGCACCAGACAGAGGGTATTCAACGGCTCGCTGAAAGGTGACCCGGCGGCGCAGGAATTCGTGGGATCGTCTAGAAGCGCGTATATCCCATCCGTACTCGTCGATCCGATGACGGAAGCCTGGCGCGAAGTTGAGGATCCGATTCTTGAGAAGGGTCTGAAGGTTCTCGGCAAACTGATGATTCGAGCGAGATGAATTATTATTTCCAGGTACCGATGCATCATTTATCGTCGGCGCCTTGGCGCGGCTTCGCTTTGCACAGCCGCAACCAAATAGGTGACACGGAACGCACGCGTCCGTTTGATGAACCAATCACTCCCCCCTTGAGGGGGAGTCGCCTGCCTGCGCCAAGCGGAGCGCGGCAGGCAGGACGGCTGATGCGGTGGGGGGATTACAACACCATACCGTATGCAAGCAGCATTATTAAACATGCACGCATTTTGCGTTGAAGTCCTATTGCAGGGTCTAAAGACCATGGGCGTTCCCACGGAAACGTTTGGTTTGGATGTCGTCGGCAAGGCGACATTCCTGTAGATTTCAACATCGGAACGATCGAAAACCTTGCTCCCGGAGAGCCAATAATCTATATTGGCGTTGCGTACTAAGTTGCGGTATACCACCAGGAAATATTGGGAGTACCTGAAGGAATGCAATTATGTGGAAGGACCCTATCGTTGAGGAAATTCACGCGGTTCGACGACAGATTGCAAAAGAGTGCAACCACGATATTCGTCAAATTGTAGAACGACTACGCGAAAAAGAGAAAAGACATAAAGGAAGGCTTACGTTTCCGAAGCACGGCGTTGGGAAGAAGCCCAAAGCTGCCGGATGATGGCTTTTCGTTTTGAAACAGAATAGCGCCGAACGTGTGTTAAGTGGAATGACGAAGGACCTGCGAAAGAGAGACGCATTTGAAAAAGGATTGGGTTCCGATGCAGGATGAATTGCGGGCCGAGTATGATTTGACGAGCCTGCGGGTGAGGAAATTGGGTCCTGGCCGGAATCGCTTTGGCGGGTTCGTCGACCATTTGCGTTCTGTACGGTCAGTGGATCGGGAAAAAAATGCCGGCGAGTCTTGCGAGTAGCCCCCATTCAACAAGCTCCGCTTAAACTACCCATACACAGCGGTCAGAAATGTTGAAGCGGCCTGCTGCAGCGCAGGGCACAGGGCGCCCGGACTAAAGAATGAAGACGAATTGCCGGTACCGAATTCGACAATCGGCTATATTCGAACTAATCTGCAGTGTGTGCAAATCCCCGTTGGAGAGTGTGTCTGACGGGGATTGTATTCAATAGGCGGTCGTGTTTCATGGGAGCCAAATGTTCGAAAGTGACATGAAATCAGTCATTTGGGACTTCAACGGCACCATTCTGGACGACGTCGAACTGGCGACAGGCTCGATGAACGAACTGTTGCGGAGAAGGAATCTCCCGCCAATAGACAAAGCGACGCACAGGCGGGTTTTCCGGTTTCCAGTATCCGACTACTATCGCAGCCTCGGGTTCGACCTCAACATTGAAAGACAATGCGACATTTCTGATGAATTCCACAGCGTGTACCAGCCCGGTGTCGGGTCCTGTTCACTGAATCCTGGAATCGCGGAGGCGCTGGAGTACCTGGAGCAACATGGAATCGATCAGTTCGTGTTGTCGGCTGCCCAGGAAGAGATGGTTGTGTCCTGGGTGCGTATGCACGAAATTCAGGGGCGGTTCCGGGGCGTCTACGGGCTTTCCGATCGACTGGCTGCGTCGAAAGCACAGAGATGCCGCGATCTGATCGAACACTTTGATCTCGATCCATCCACGACACGCTTCACAGGCGACACGGACCACGACGTGGAGGTGGCCCGTGCCGTGGGATGCCGTCCGCTTGTGGTTCTTCAAGGACACCAGGACAGATTTCGATTTGCCGGCGCGGACTGTGTGATATACGATTCGGTCCAGGATCTGGTCGACCGGCTTCTTTTAGATGGAATTGCTGGCAATTGAACGTATACAACGTATACAGTGAGGGAGAAACGATGAAGACCTTTCCGTTGCAGTACACGGCGGCCGCCGCGGCCGGCCAGATGTCGTTCCATCTTCCCAGGGCCGTGCAGTACGAGGGGAATCCGGTCCTGACGGCGACAGACGACCAGGAGTTTGCGGGGCAGGACGCAACGTACATCTCGGTGCTACCGATGGCGGGCGTGCTGCCGGACCCGATTGACGCATACTATGCCTACGTGGCGACGCACGACGGCTCCGAAATCTGGCTTGCGACGGCGGCGCACCCGCTGGGCCCGTGGACGTGGCGGAGGGCCGTTCTGGAACTCTCGGCGACGTCGTTCACGAAGCACATATCGTCTCCTTCGGCCGTCATGCACAACGGGGAGGTCTATATGTACTTCCATGGCGTACACCCTACCGGCAGGCAGCCGACGGCGCTCGCGACGTCCAATGACGGAATCCATTTCGAGCAGAAGGTGTTCCCCATAATGTCAACGCATCCCAACCTGGAGAACCACTGGTACGGTCAAAGCGTGAGTTACGTCCGTGTGGTCAAGGACGGCCCCATGTTCATCGGGACCTTTCAGGGGAACGGACACGGGTGGAACGCGCAGGCGAACGGGGTGACGACCGTGGCCGGTCTGGCAATGAGCGATGACGGGATCCACTGGCGCCTGTCGAAAAAACCGTTGCTGGGAAATATGCCTGGCAGCCGGGGTCCGTTCGCCTCCATCCTCGTCCGGCTGTGGGACCGCTGGCTGATGCTGTTCAATGATGACCGCGGACTCTCCGGAGCGCTTTCGGAGGGCTCGGACGTGACGGGTCCGTACGAAGACATGGGTTGTGTGCTCGAATCCGGCCACTGGCCGTTTCCGGTGTTTCACGAGGACAAGCTTTATCTTCTGTGCGGAGGAATCAACGCCGCGGTGATCGAGTGGAAGTAGACGAAGCGCATCGTAACTGAATTGAATCGAAAGATTGGATGCCGGGGGAAGAACCATGAATAGAAGGTTGCTGCGAACGACGTATCATGCAGAAGTCGAAGTGGTCAACTTCACGCACGGCCTGCCGGCCTGGATGACGCAATCGCTGACCGGATCGTCGAGGGCCTCGACCTATGACTATACCGATCCTTACGGGAGCCATTACGCGATGGTCCCGAGTGGAAATGCCGGAGAGGGCGTGACGCTGGCGGGGTCTCCGATTTGCATGTCCGTCGCGAAGGTGTTGGAGTTGGAGGCGGTGGGGGTGACCGTGGCCGGACCGACGGAGTTGACCCTGGGGCTCGTGTCGCCGAACGACGGCGTCGCCGGGATACAACTGCAGGCGGCCCCGATTGACGCCGGTGCGGCGCCGGCCGGACGCGTGAGGCTTCTGCTGCGGGACGGGTCTTCGGAGGGAGAGCAGACGCTTTTCGCGGAGGGCAACGACGGTCAGATCCATGACGGGGGGACGGTGATCGATGACGTTGACCTGGGGGTCATTGTTGATATCGATGCGAAGACCGCGCAGGCGCACCTGGGGTATTCATACGTCTCCTGCGGTCCCGAGGGCTTTCCGGACGGACAGGTGCTGGCGCCCGCCATCCGGACGGCGCTGGTTGCCGATGGAAAGGCTTCGGCGAAGGTGCGCCGGATGACGATAGGGATATACACGTGAATGCGGAACCAGTGGGAAGGAAGACGTGAGAGATGCGAATCGGTCACGTTCAATGGCCGTCAGTCATTCAGTCCGCCCTGATAGGCTGTCGAGAATTCACGGTCGATTGCCTTGAGTTCGGATTGGATTTCCGGATCAGCCGCCATCTTCCTCAATAGAGAATCCATGTCGGTTTCACCAGAAATACCCTTATGTATCCGGTTGCTTATCCGTTCGATAAGCAGCAACTGCTCATTCAGAGGCAAACGGCTTATATTTTCTTCAAGGTTACTAACGAGAGATGATACAGACATCACGATTCTCCTTTATAGGGTTAGGACCATACGCTGCGGCATAAGAAAAAAGATGATTTCATGATTTATTACTATAGCTTGTCCAATCATCCGAGTCAATAATGCAGGTTCAAGGTCAGAATGTGGTGTTTACAACTCGCCTGTCACGCCGGTACAGGGTTTATGACTCCCCCCTTGAGGGGGAGTCGGCAAGCCATGGGCGCAAGCCCGAAGGCGCGCCGGTGGGGGGAAATCAAGCGTCGGTACTCCCGAGAGACGCTAGAACGAGCACGATCTCTCCGCCAGACCCAAACTGACGCAGAGGGTCTCCTCTGGCACTTCCTGCGCAACAAGCAACTGGGCGGCTACAAATTTCGCCGCCAACAGCCCATAGGTCCCTACATTGCGGACTTCGCCTGCCTGTCACGGAAATTTCTGGTCGAGTTGGACGGCAGCCAGCACGCGGAAAGGTGCGTCGACGACAAGAATCGTGATGCGTTTTTGCAGCAGCGAGGCTACCGCGTGCTGCGCTTCTGGAACCGCGAAGTGTCCCAAAACTGTTTTGGCGTGCTGGAAAGGATCTACGAGGTGTTGCAATCCCCCCCACCGCATCAGCCGTCGCCTGCCCTTCGACAAGCTCAGGGGACCGGCTCGGCTTCTGCCTGTCTGCCGCGCTCCGCTTGGCGCAGGCAGGCGACTCCCCCTCAAGGGGGGAGTGATTGTCCGTGATTCCGAATATCCAAGTCACTCTCACCGAGATTCAGAATGGGGAAATCAGGCGAATTCACGTCACAATTCGGCCACTGCCTCGTTCACTGAGTGTGAATGAGAGCACAGCTCATTCGAATGGAGCTGATTTCACATTCCTCACGGCCCTACTACGCTGTCGATTGCTTGGATTTTACGAATCAAGGTCAATGGAAGTCAAGGATTTCACTGATGTCGCCATTCGATGTGGGGAAGTCGAATTGAAAGACGGCTATGAAAAGGTCCGGTATACTTTGAAGAAGAGGAGTCCCGCCTGAACGAGGATATGCAATGACACAACCGTCTGGTTATGCCCGGCGCACACGATGACGGGTATATCATCGGCAAGGCAGGACCAACAGATGACCCATAGGTCCCGAGCGCTTGTGGAGGTGCATGTTGCGACGCTTCTGTACGGATTTATCGGACCCCTGGGAAAGGCGGTCGATCTCGACCCGTATCAGATCGTCTTCTGGAGGACGGCGCTTGCAGCCATCGTTATATTCGTCGTCGCCGGGCGGCTCAAGAGCCACGTGCCCGTCAGGAGTTGGAACGATCTTGGGACCTTTGCGGCGATCGCAGCCTTGCTTTCGGTCCACTGGGTGCTCTTCTTCCAGTCGATCAAGGTCTCGACGGTCGCCATCGGTCTGGTGACGACGTATACCTATCCGGTCCTCATGGTGTTTCTTGAGAGCCTTTTCTTTAATGTGAGGCTGCGCGCCCTTGACTTCGCCAGTGCGATTGCGGTCCTGATCGGGGTCTACTGCCTCGCGCCGAATATCGACCTGTCCGATGCGAATTTCCAGGGGGTTCTCTACGGCGTGGCCTCCGGCGCCATGCTCCCGCTCTTCATCCTGTTGCGCAAGAAACGGATCATCGACAGATACAATACCTGGGACATATCAGCCTATGAAATGGGCATCGCCGGCCTTCTCCTTCTTCCATTCATGGTTTACAATGAGACGCTGTTCGAACTTCCCGGTACAAGGGACCTCCTGCTCGTGGTGGTGCTGGGCGTGGTGCTGACCGGATTCGCACGGATTCTCTTCGTCAACAGCCAGAGACACCTTTCAGGAAAAGTTGTCGGGATTACCCTGGCGCTGGAAACGGTCTACGGTGTCATCATCGCGGTCATCTTCCTGGCTGCCATACCGTCCGGGAGAGAAATCATCGGCGGGCTGATCATCCTGTCCGCCGCCGTGTTCGAGAGTCTGAGAACGCAGGGAGATGAAACAGCCGTTAGCGATAGTCAGTGATTCGGAAGGTCAGCGGTACACCTGGAGTGAGACCTATCGACTATACAATGTCACACACGGTGAATGAAGACGGGGATACGAGAGACGATCGATTTCAGTAATCCGGGAGAGCGAAAAAATGAAAGTCGGAAAGTTCATGATGCCGCTGCATCCGCCGCAAAAGAACCGCACGCAGACGTTCGAAGAGGACATCGAGTGCGTACTATGGGCCGAGGAACTCGGTTTCACGGAAGCGTGGATCGGCCAGCACCACACTGCGATGTGGGAGCCCATTCCCGCCAACGACCTGTTCATCGCCCACGTCCTGCCGCAGACGGAGCGAATCCGACTGGGCACGGGTGTCACCATCATGACGCAGCATCACCCGGCAAACGTGGCGGTCCGCCTCGCCTATCTCGATCACCTGTCGAAAGGGCGCATCAACGTGGGCTTCGGGCAGGGGGGCGTGCCAACCGACTGGCCGCTGTTCGATCTCCCTGACCCGCGCACACAGGGCCTGATGAACCTGGAGGCGATGGATATCGTCCTGAAGCTCTGGACCGAAGACGGTCCGTTCGAGTTCAAAGGGGACTTCTGGAACGTGGCGATGGCGGAGAAAGTACCGGAACTGGGGTTGGGGGAGGTGTTGAAGCCTTATCAGAAGCCCCATCCACCCATTGCCATGAGCATCGTCAAGGAAGATTCGATGGCGGCCACCACAGGCGGCAGGCGCGGGTTCCTGCCGATCAGCATCAATATGGCGCCGCCGCACAAAGTGAAACGGCAATGGCAAATGTACTGCGAGGGGGCCGCGGAAGGAGGGCGGCCCGAACCGGACCGGCGCGACTGGCGGATTTCACGCAGCATCTGCGTTGGCGAGACCGATGCCCAGGCACGCGAGCACGCCATCAACGGCGCCTTCGCCGACTCGCTGATGTATCTCCGCGGCATGCTCGAAATCGCCAATATGCTGGACCTGCCGAAGATGGACCCCGGGATGTCCGACGCGGATCTCACACGCGACTATTTCATCGACGAGATCGCCATCGTCGGTAGTCCCGATACGGTGACGGGACGCATCCAGGAGCTGTACGACGTCACGGGCGGATTCGGGACGGTCTTGATGATCGGCCACGACTGGGATGACAAGGCGAAGATGAAGCGCTCGATGGAGTTGATGGCGAAGGAAGTCATTCCACGCCTCCCATAAGGGACCCTACCCGCTGCGCCCAATTCCCTTTTCAAATTACACGTCAGGAGATATCCAATGAGTACCGCACCCGCCCGCCGCGCCATCGTCGCCGGTATGGACGGCGCCAGTATGGAACTGGTGAAGAATATGGCCGACGCCGGGCACATGCCCAACGTAAAGGCCCTGATGGAGGCGGGCGTCTGGCGGCCCATGGTCGGCGTCTTTCCCACCCTTACGCCGCCCGGCTGGACGGCCCTGTCCACCGGCTCGTGGCCGGGCACCCACGGCATCCTGGACTTCAATATTCGCCACGTGGGCGAGACCCTGGACCGCACACTCTGGGGCATCGACACCTCCCTCTCGCGCTCGGAGTACATCTGGAATGCCTTCGAGCGCGGCGGGCGGACGCCGATCCTGGTAAAGTGGGAGATGTCCTGGCCGCCCACGGTGCGCTCGGGGGTGCAGGTGGAGGGCACCGGCCCCGGTGTCTCCAATCACCATCAGGTGGCGGGCTATCACCTGTTCGTGGCTGGCAAATGGGCGCCGCGGCGGCTCGAAGCCCAGCGCGACCCTGAGACACTGGACCCCAGCGCCCTGCAGGGGGTGCGCGAGTTCGACCCCGTAACCCTGGTTGACGCCGTGGGATGGACCGGAACGCCCGATTCGGCGCGGCCGCCGAAGGAGGCGGTCCTCACCATCCTGCCCCTGGCCAGGGGCCGCGAAGGCATGAACCGGGGCCGGGAGGGCGCCCCCGTGCCGTTGCACGCCCTGATCTACGCCGCCGGCGGCGGTTATGACCGGGTGCGCCTCTGCCGATCCAGGGACGCGGCCCGGCCGTTGGCCGATCTGGCGGTGGGGGAGTGGAGCGAGTGGTGGCTGGACCACTTTGAGATCGACGGCCGGAAGGTGGGCGGCTACGTACGTGCGAAGCTCATCTCGCTGACGCCCGAGGCCGACGCCTTCGAGCTCTTTATTCCCCAGATCTGGCCGCCGGACGGCTACACGAAACCCGCCTCCGTGGCCAATGAGATTGACCGGAACGTGGGCAACTTCCTCCAGAACCCTGCGCGAGACGCCCTCGGCCTGATCGACGACGACACCTACTTCGAACTGCTCGAGTTCCACCACCAGCGCCTGGCCGACGTGGCGGAATACCTCGCCGGCTCCCGGGACTGGGACCTGCTGATGACGGAGACCCACGCCTCGGACTACACCAGCCACTTCTTCCTGCGCGCCGCCGATCCCCACTCCGGGGCGCCGCCGGAGGTGCAGCGCCGCTGCCGGGAAGGGGTGGAGCGCACCTACGCCTCCATCGACCGCTGGATCGGACGCCTGCGCCAACTCGCCGGGGACGACACCGCCTTCTTCGTGGTGTCCGACCACGGAGGCACCTCGCAGCAGCACACCGTTGTCATCGTCGCCTCGGTGCTGGAGCAGGCCGGTTTCCTGAAGTACACGGGCAGCGGACCCAACCGGCGGATCGACTGGACGCGCACCCGGGCGGCGGACGTGGGCCTGGTGCACATCTTCGTGAACCTGAAGGGGCGGGAGCCCCGCGGCATCGTCGATCCCGCGGACTATGACGCCGTCTGCCAGGACATTATTCAGGCGCTATATGACCACGAGGACCCGGAGACGGGGCGGCGGACCTTCGCGCTCGCCCTCACGCGGGAGGACGCGGAGATGGTGAACCTGTGGTCGGACCGGGTGGGCGACGTGGTCTACGCCCTGCGACCGGAGTTCGACGGCGCCCACGGCAAGCAGTTGCCGTCGGTGGCCTTCGGGATGGCCGGCCAGCACTCGACGTTCATCGCCGCGGGCGCGGGCGTGCGCCAGGCGGGTCTCCTCGAGCGGCAGGTGCGCGTGATCGACGTGGCGCCCACGGTCTGCTACCTCACGGGGGCGCCCATGCCGCGCAACGTCGAGGGCGGGGTGGTCTACGAGGCCGTGGAGGACGCGGACCTGCACCGGTGAGGGTCTCGTTCAGTTGAATGGGAAGAGGGCTCTTCTTCCTCAGACCGTTGAAGCGATTACGGTCCGCCATCGAACCGGAATGAAGGACGAAATCCTGGGTCCTATTGCGGACATGGGTCTGGGATTCTGCGTCAACTCGAACATCTACGGCACAGAGTCGGTTCCGTACGGGTTCGGGCGATACGCCTCTCCCCGTGCATCTGGCAATGCAGGCTATCAGTCGTCGATCGCCTTCGTGGATCCCGACGCGGGCCTCGTCGTCGTGGGCATTTTCAACGGCACACCGGGTGAAGGCGCTAATCAGGTCCGCAATAGAGAGACGAACAGCGCCATCTACGAGGACCTCAGTCTGACTGTGGCGCGTTAGCCGAGCGGATTACCGACTCTTCGGAAATCCAGTCACGCACTCGCGTTTCCATCTCCTCCCAGCCCTCCGCGACATCTCAAGGGTGTCCGTTTTCGGACATTGCTGTATCAAAAACGAACACCATCCGTTAGTTCCCACTTCCTGCCCGTTATGTATAACCCCCTGAAAAATATGCACATGAATGTTTGGCACGATTATTGATATATCTTGTATGAGATCTGTCGTCAACCGAACATGTCAATCCTCGGCGTGCTCAGCAGATACATCAGGGACGCACTTCATGTTCCGAAACGTACTCCTCATCACCATTCGCAATATGCGTCGCTATAAGCTCTATTCGGCCATCAATATTGCCGGGCTTTCGGTCGGGATCGCATGTTGTCTAATGATCGGGTTGTTGATAGAGGATGAACTGCGATACGACCGGTTTCACCAGCACGCCGACCGTATCTTTCGGCTCACAACCTGGATCGAAATCAATCACCCAAAGGCGAATGCGCATCTCGGCCCAAGGCTTGTTGAGGATTTTCCCGAAGTTGAACAGGTCGTCCGCTTGGCGCGCCTGCCAACAAAAACGTTGACTGTAAACCAGGATCGGAAATTTCTCGAGGAAGATCTGTTGTATGCAACCCCCGAATTCTTCGACGTATTCTCGTTTACACTCGTTCGGGGCGATCCCACGACCGCGCTTGCTTCGCCCGATGCGATCGTGATTTCCCAAGACATGGCAAAACGCCTTTTCGGCGACGCAGATCCGATAGGCAAGCCATTGCGGATATCCCCGCGGTCAAAGACAACCACGCTTCAGGTTACGGGCGTACTGGGAGACCTCCCCCGCCACTCTCATATAGAATTCCGGGGACTTATCTCCTACGCAGCATATTCCAGTGGTGAACGAAAGTTTGCAGGCGCCTACACGTATCTCCTCCTCGACGATAAGGCAAAGACCCGGAAATTGGTTGACAAACTCCGCGACTGGCTGCCTCATCAGTTTACCGCCAACGAGGATGACGACAAATCCGCCGCCAGCACGTCCACTTCCTCTAGACCATTCCGGCTGATGCCACTTACAGATATCCATTTGCATTCTCATATGGAGCAGGAACTGGGCGCCAATCGCGACATTAATGAATTGTACTTGTTTGGTTCTGTGGGAGTTCTCATCCTGCTGATTGCCTGCGCGAACTACATGAATATGGCCACGGCGCGTTCCGCCAACCGGGCCCGGGAAGTGGGGCTGCGCAAGGTCGTGGGTGCCGACCGCGGGCAATTGATCCGGCAATTCACGGGCGAAGCCGTTCTTGTCACCATACTTGCATTTGCCGGTGCCGTAATCCTTACAGAGATGTTTCTTCCGATCCTGAATGCTGCTGTCGGCAAGTCCCTTGGCATAACTTACGACGGCCGTTTCTTTTGTATCCTGGCTGCGGCGGCACTCGCGGTCGGGGCACTAGCAGGAAGCTATCCGGCATTCTTCTTGTCGCGTTTTCGCCCCATAGAGATGCTAAAGGACCTTTCAACAACCACACACAGGAGCGCAGGATTTC
>LXNJ01001122.1_pt1 | contig 16485 bp, 9 predicted proteins | sample 809081 | NCBI WGS metagenome assembly LXNJ01 (sample SAMN04870510, study PRJNA318959) | sponge metagenome | biome: sponge; feature: marine sponge reef; material: water | host: Petrosia ficiformis | place: Greece: Milos, Mediterranean Sea | collected 2013-05-29 | depth 5-7 m
GTAGTCGTCGTTGCGGTAGTTGTTCGCCGCCAGGTAGACGCGTCCGTCGACGCTCGCGGAGGCGTGAATGCGATTCACCCACATCATCTCCGGCGCACCCGGAACGGCTTCGCTCACGTTCCTCCAGCTCGCACCGTCGTCCGGCGACACCAACACCTGACCGTCGTCCGTCCCTGCGTAGAGAACGCCGGGCCTGAAACGGGACTCCTCGACCGCGCTGACGGTGGGCCAATAGGGAATGCCGTCGTCCAGGGAAAGCACGGTGGAGTCGGGCCGCTGACCCATGATGGTCAGGGATCGACGGTCGGCGCCGGTGGTGAGATCGCCCAGCGACACCCAGCTCTCGCCCCGATCCGTGCTCTTGTGGAGCTCGTCGAGGCCGGCGTAGAGAGTGTGCGCGTCGTGCGGACTGATGATGAACGGTCCCTCCCAGTTGCCGGGCGGCATGGCGTTGCCGAGACGCTCTTCCGGCGCGTCCGGATCCGGCCAGGTGCGCCAGTTGCGTCTCGGTCCGATGTAGCCCTCGGGCTGGTTGGGGCGAATGAAGCGGCTCTGGCCGGTGACCATGTCCACCCGGTTCAGTCCCAGGTATTGGCTCTCGCTGTAGAGAGTGCGCCCGTCCGTCGTGTCCACCACGTTCCAGAAGCCGTCCCCGCCGCCCCACTTGCTCCAGTCCTCGTTGATAATGCCCTCGCTGCGGTAGACCGCGTTCGGCCCCTTCCAGGAGCCGTTGTCTTGAAGTCCCCCGTATACGTTGTAGGGATGGGCCATGTCGACCGACACATGGTAGAACTGGCTCAGAGGAAGGCTGGTGACGTAGAGGAAGTGGTCACCCCTGTCGTAGCTTATGCCCAGCCCGCCGTCGTCGGCCTTGAGCACGTGCTCCGAGTCGTGCGGGTCGACCCAGACGAAACGGTCGTCGCCGTGCGTGCGGTGACCGCGGGGAACGGTGAAGGTGACCCCGCCGTCGTCGGAGTACGAGTAGGAGTTGAGCATGTAGACGCGCTCGGGGTCGTTCGGATCGACCATGGGCTGGCTCGCATACATCGGGCGTGGGTTCCAGTCGCTCCTCAGCTCCCAGCTCTCGCCGCCGTCGGTCGAGCGGTAGAGGCCGGCTCGTCGTTCCTCGTAGGCTGTGGAGGCGTTGTAGCGGTTGCCCTGTTCCAGACTCGCGTAGATGATGCTCGGGTCGCGCGGGTAGATGGAGATGCCGATGCGTCCCAGATCGCCGGTGGGAAGTCCGTTGTCGAGCCCGGCATTGGTCAGCCGGGTCCAGCTCCGTCCTCCGTCCCTGGAAAGGTGGAGGGCGCTGCCGGGGCCGCCGCCGTGGAAGCCCCAGGGTCTGCGCATGCGTTGGTAGGTCGCCGCGAAGAGCACGTCGGGATCGGTCGGGTCCATGGCCACGTCGACCACCCCGGTCTCGTCGTCCACGTGCAGAATGCGCTCCCAGCTCTCGCCGCCGTCCCCGGTCAGATAGAGCCCCCGCTCCTCGTTCGGTCCCCAGAGGTGGCCCATAGCCGCGACATAGGCTACGCCGGGGTCGGTGGGATGGAGGACGATGCGCCCGATGTGATGCGATTCATCGAGGCCCAGATGCGTCCAGCTCTCGCCGCCGTCCGTGGAGCGGTAGACTCCGTTCCCCCACGAGGTGCTCTGTCGATTGGCGCGCTCTCCGGTGCCCACCCAGACGATCTCCGGGTTCGCCTGGTGGAGCGCGATATCTCCGATCGAGTGCACGGCTTCGTTTTCGAAGATGGGTGTGAAGCGCACCCCGTTGTCGGTGGTCTTCCAGACGCCGCCGGTCGCGGCGGCGACGTAGAAGGTCTTCGTGTCCGAGTTGACGACGGCGATGTCGACGAGACGACCGCTCATGGTCGCGGGGCCGATGTTCCGGAAGGAGAGGCCGTCGAGATCGGAGGAGGCGAGCTGGGCTGCGGCCGGGGTCGCCGCGACCAGCAAGCCCGCGAATAGCAGCGAGATCGGTGTGACTAGACGTGGTATGGAGGTGCGGACGGGGCGGAGATCGGGGTGATCTGACATGGGGTGGCTTGAAGAGCGGCACTTGCATGAAACGGAGCGATCCCGCAACCTACCCCTATGCTGTTACGCCGGTTCTACGACGACAGTCTCGCTCAGGCCAGCTATATGCTCGGATGCCAACGGTCGGGCGAGGCCGTGGTGGTCGACCCTGGTCGACGTCCCGAGCCCTACCTCGCCGCCGCCGCCGAGGAGAGCGTGCGTATCGTCTGCGTCACCGAGACCCACATCCACGCCGATTTTCTCTCCGGTTCACGGGAACTTGCCCGCGTTGCGAACGCCCGGCTTCTCTTATCGGACCATGGCGACGAGGACTGGAGCTATCGCTACCTCGACGAGGACGGAGCTCGGCCGCTGCGGGACGGCGAAGAGTTTTCGGTAGGTGCGGTGAGTCTGCGGGTTCTCCACACTCCGGGCCACACCCCCGAACATATTTCCTTCCTGGTGACCGACGGCGGCGTGAGCGGTGCTCCCGCTGACGGAGTGCGGAGCTCGCCCCCGCCTCCGCTGGCCCTTCTCAGCGGCGATTTCGTCTTTGTCGGAGACGTGGGTCGCCCGGATCTCCTCGAGGTCGCCGCAGGAGAGACCGGAACCATGGAGGCCAGTGCGCGGCAGCTCTACGCCTCGCTTCAGCGCTTCCGCGAGCTTCCCGTTCACGTCCAGCTCCTGCCCGGTCACGGGGCGGGCTCGGCGTGCGGGAAAGCGCTGGGGGCGGTGCCCTCTTCGACCGTGGGCTACGAGCTCTTGGCGAACTGGGTGTTCCAGTGCGCCGACGAGGACGAGTTCGTCGCCAAGGTGCTCGAAGATCAGCCCGAGCCGCCCGCCTATTTCGCGCACATGAAGCGACTCAACCGCGCCGGACCCCCGGCTCCCCCCGACCGACGCCTGGAGCGAGCGAATCTCCACCGGGCGCTTTCGATGAGGCATGACGGCTGGACGTTGCTCGACGTGCGCACCCGCGCGCAGTTCGCTGGGGGCCACCTGCCCGAGTCGCTGAACGTGCCGCTGACCAGGACTCTGCCGACCTGGGCGGGCTGGGTGGTCCCCTATGACCGCCCCATCTGTGTCGTGGTGGAGACCGAGGGTCAGGTAAGGCCGACGACCGAGCTGCTGCTGAAGATCGGCCTTGATGATGTGCAGGCCTTTCACATCTTGTCGGATCCGGCTGCGTCGCCCGAATTGGGCGCGGTAGTGGTGCTCGACTGGGACGAGGCCGAGCGGGCTCGGATCGAGGAAGGAGCGGTGCTGGTCGACGTTCGGGGAAAGACCGAGTGGGACGAGGGCAGAGTGCCAGGCGCGGTCCGCATCCACCTGGGCGAACTCTCGGTCAGGGTGGGCGAACTTCCTCGGGACCGGCCCGCTCTGCTCCACTGCCGGACCGGCCACCGCTCGGCCATCGGAGCCAGTATCCTGGCGGCTGCAGGGCACCCTGACGTGCGAAACGTCGAGGGCGGATGGCTCGATCGGTTGGCTCGCGGGATGGACGTGGAGCGTTAGCGGAGCGATCCCCCCCCGACCGCCTGCTCCCCGAATGCCCGGGCGAAGCCGCCCAGGAGAGTCCACAGCTCCCGGAGCGCGCTCACCGGTCCGGGCCAGGGTTCCTCGTCGGAGTGCGCCAGAAGTCGGCTCACCGTGGAGGAGGTCGGTCCTCCCAGCGCCACTGCGAGGTGACGGGCCTGATCGGGGCGGATCAGATTGTCGCCGACACCGTGGAAGATGTGGACGGGGGCGGTCACGAAGGGGAGGGTCTCGGAGGGTTCGAGTTCGGGGCAGATCCGCAGAGCGCCTGAAAGGAGCTGGTCGACGAGTCGGAGCGCTTCTGTCCGATCCGGCAGCTCCCGACCCGGGGGTGCGATGAGGTCGAAGAGGGGTCGGCGTTTTTCGGCCACTCCCGCACGGAGACGGAGTCGGCTGGGTTCGAAGACGGGGTTCCACGAGGGAACGCCCTTGTCGCCGGCCTCCGACGCCAGGGCGAGAACGCCGCCGGCGACATCGACGGCCGCCTCGTACTCGGGAACCAGAGTGAGGAAATTGCCCGCGATTATCCAGCGTCCGTAGGGGTCGGGGAGCGGCGCGTCGGGCGTCCCGTCGTCGCCGGTGAAGAGATAGCGGACGGTTCCGGCCAGGTCCGCGTAGCCGCCGAAGGACACCACGCGGTCGAGGCACCCGCGGAGCTCCGGCTCGGTGGTGGCCGCGAGCGTATGGGGAACCCCGAAGGAGAATGTTATCGCGCCCGTGGAGAGGTTCGCTGGGGTCGGGGCGCCCCCGATGCTGGCTATGGTGGTGCGGCCGGTGCCGGTTTGGGTTCCGGCGGACTCGTCCATGGTGGCTGAAAGCGCGTCCAGCCCCGCTTGGAGGGCGGGATTCGCGGCTGCGGGTGCGAGCTTGAGCTCACGCCACTCGGGTATCTCGGGGATGACTGCCACGTCGCCGCTGGCCGCCAGAGCGCGCGCGAATCTGAGCAGGCGCGGGTGAGCCCTGCCGGGGCGGGTGAGTCCGTGCAGCAGGATCCATCCGCGTCGGGGAGCACGTCGCCGCGACCGCAGCACGCTGACCGGCACCTGGCCTGTGTCACGGTGGATGAAGATCTCGCTCTCGACCACATCGCTTCTTCCGGTGCGCCACGCGACCAGGAAACGCAGCGCCTTGCAAAGGGCGGCGGTTCTGTGGCCGGCCTCCTTCAAGGGCTTCGGACGGCGACGCCTCCGCCCGTTAAAATTCCAGACCGGCGCTGACGGTCATGTGGCGGGCGTCGTCGTCGCCCACGCCGGAACGGTTTACCACCTGCCCCTCGACGAAGATGCCGAGCCCCAGGAGCCGGATTCTGGCTCCGATGCCTCCATGCACCCCGTTGTGGCCGACCGTTGCGTCCGACGCCTCTTTGGTGCTCCGGTACCTGCCCAGACCGCCTAGGAAGTAGAGGCCGGGTCCGACCGGGAGGCCCACCCCGAACACGGCGCTGATCTTGCCCGCCACCATGGTCTCGTCATTCTGGGTTCCGGCGCTTCCGGGGATGTCGTGGTAGACGCCCTCGAAGCGGCCCGAGAGCGGAAAGGCGGGCACCCCGACGCGCAGGGCGAGCTTGGCGTGGCGACCGAGGTCGGTCTGCTCTGCGTAGGTGCCCGTCGGCAGGGTGGAACCGACACCGAGCATGAGGCTCGTCTGAGAGAAGGCGGGGGTCGGAGAGACCGCCTGGGCGATCAGGAGTCCGGCGCCCGCGAGTGCCGGCAGCGGTTTCGGGAGGCGGAGATGAGAGGAGTTCATAGTCTTTGGGGTTAGGGCCTGGTTGCGGCCGCGTGGAGTCCGAAGTGCGGCGTCTTCGGTGATACCGGGCGGGCTCGACAGGGTTCGCCCGGGGGGATCGGAGTCGGAATCGCCCTGCCGGAAGCGGCGGAAAACGTGGCTGCGGTCTAACGATACGGAGACGCTTCACACCACCTGCACCTCGGGGTCGACCTCGCTCGCCCAGGCCTTCATTCCTCCTTCGAGGTTGAATACGTCGCGGAAACCCAGGTCGACCAGGTATGCGGAGGCCGCGAGCGAGCGCACGCCCGACCGACAGCAGACCACGATCCCGCCGGGCCGCTCTTCGGTCGCGTCGCGCAGCTCGTCGGTTCTTGCGGCGAGCTCTCCCATCGGTATCGGCAGGGCGCCGAGCGCCGCGAGGTTTCCGGCGGCCCACTCCCAGGGTTCGCGCACGTCGAGGACGAGGGGCGGACGGGCTCCTTCCACAAGGTTGGCGAGCTGGACGGCGGTGATCGATCCGACCGCCTCTTCGGTGGCCTCGGTCTCGACGTCGCTCGCCCCGGCGGTCCCGCAGAACACGTCGTAGTCGATCAGACCTTTCTGGGTGGGCTCGTTCCCGCAGACCGGACACTCGGGATCCCGGCGCAGCCGTATCTCGCGCCACCGGGCGGTCAGCGCGTTGAAAAGGAGGAGTCGACCGGCGACCGATTCGCCCGCTCCGAGGATGAGCTTGACGGCCTCGAGCGTCTGCATGGATCCGATCACTCCCGGCAGGGCTCCGAGCACCCCGCCCTCCGCGCAGTCGGGCACTAGCCCGGGCGGCGGCGGGTCGCGAAAGACGCAGCGGTAGCAGGGGCCGTGGGGAGCGGCGAAGACGGCCACCTGTCCCTCCCAGCGGAGGACCGAGCCGAAGACGTTGGGGACACCGGCGAGCACGCAGGCGTCGTTCACCAGGTATCGTGTGGGGAAGTTGTCGGTGCCGTCCACCACGACATCGTAGCCGGGTATGATGTGGAGAGCGTTCGAGGACTCCAACCGAACCGGATGGTTCACGACCCGCGTGTGAGGGTTCACCTCCTGCAGGCGTTCGCCGGCGCTATCCAGCTTGCTGCGTCCGATGTCCGAGGTTCCGTGCAGGATCTGACGCTGGAGGTTGCTCGCGTCCACGTCGTCGAAGTCGACGATCCCCAGTGTGCCCACTCCCGCCGCCGCCAGGTACAGGGCGAGAGGGGAGCCCAGCCCTCCCGCACCCACGCAGAGTACGCGCGCCTCCTTCAGTTTTCGCTGACCCGCGAGTCCGACCTCGTCGAGAACGATGTGGCGGGCGTAACGTCTCAGCTCCGCGGGCGAGAACCCGGCGCCGTCCAGAGTTCCTGCGGTCTGGGGACCGTGCACCGGGCGGTTAGCTGTCGGGCTCGGAGGTCGGGGGTGATGAGACCCCGAACTCGCCCAGAGACAGGAAATGGTCGCTGTCGGCCCGAAGAGAGTCGACCAGGGCTCGATCGCCGCCTGTGACCTGAACGGCTCGCGCCATGGCGGAGGCGGCGAAGTGGAATTGCCAAACCACTTTGACTGATCTGTCGGGCCAGATCCTGCGTTCGCGCAGACCTCGGAAGCTGTATATCTCTCGATATAGCCTGATCGACCGATCCACATCTACCCAGACGGGGTTGTCCGGTGTTCCTATCGAGACCCAACCGGGTGGGCCGAACCCATTCCGCACGGGTTGGAGGAGAAGGGCCAGGCCCTGGCGCACCGCCCAGCGGGTGAGCCCGAGCCGGGTCATCGTCCCGCCCAGACTCGAGAAGTAGATGGGCCGATCCTGTCGGGCCGCCTGGACGATGGCCAATGTGAGTTGGTCGATCCTGCTGAGCACCGTGCCGCTGCGGTAGACCGCGACGACCTCCGCCAACGGCAGGTCGAGGTCGGAGGTGAGCCGGGTTGGAGCGACCGCATCCAGAATCTCGTGCGAGAGTTCGATGATCGGTCGGGAGGGCATGCCGGGGTCTTCGTAGAGGCCGGGGGCCTGCTCGGGATCGAAGGGGCGCTGGTTCTCCGGCGAGGTGAGCGCCTGAAGCTGTTTCACGTACCAGGACGTGCCCAGATACTGACCGACCACCACGGTCACGTCCTGGCGGATGCCCTCGACCTCCTGCACGTACCAGAGCGGGAAGGTGTCGTTGTCGCCGTTGGTGAAGAGCACCGCGTAGGGCTCCACGCTCATGAGCAGATTGTAGGCCCAGTCGCGCGCGGCGTAGTCCCCCGACCGCGACGCCCAGCTCCAGTTGAGGACAAGAGGGAGAAGGGCGATCGACATCACCGGAGCCGCGCGGAGCAGCCTTCGCCCCGGCAGCTCCCCGCCTTTCGATCTGCTGCCTCGTGTTCGTCGGACGACGAGATCCCAGAAGCGGGCGAGGCCGATACCCGCGAGCGAACCCCAGAACATGAAGCCGACGAGGTAGAAGTAGTCGCGCTCCCTGACTTCGTGCCGGCTCAGGTCCGCGATCTCGGGAGAGAGCGAGTAGCCGTAGCGGAAGTTGAGGTAGATCACGAGCCCGACGGTGAGCGTCGCGGCGAGCGCTCCCAGACCTGCGCCGGTGGCGCGATCGGCCCGCCAGGCACCGGAGAGCCCGAAGATGCCGAGCCCCAGGAAGATGACGGTGAAGGGCGTGCTGGCGCCTCCGGGGAGCACGTCGGGCTTGAGCGAGCGCGCCCACTGCCAGTCAAAGTACTGGTAGTAGTTCTCGAACTGGGACTCTATCGGAGCCTTGCGCTGGGTCACGGGCACCGGCCGATACTGCTCGCGCCTGAGGTTGGCGGCGAGATCCGGACAGCCGGTCCTGCCCAGAGTGTAGATCGCCACGGCGGCGCGGCTCAACGACTCGCAGGTCGGATCGCCCTCGTTGATCACCGGGTCCAGCTCGGCTCTGACCGGGAGAACGAAGTTGAAGGAGATCCCGATCGCGACCAGGGTCGCCGCTCGCCACAGGAAGCGCAGCTTCGCGAGCGATCCCGCACCGGCCGCCAGCGCAATCACGACGAGAGCGGGAGCTCCCAGGACCGACATGAGATGGTTGGTGGCGCCGAGCGCTGTCAGGAAGACGGCCCAGAGGATCAGCCGTTCGCTCCCAGGCTCGCTCCGACGGTCGCGCCACCTCACTCCAAGCCAGCAGACGGCCGCGACGATGACCGCGCTCACCGTGTAGACCTTCTCGTTCACGGTGGACTGGTTCCAGACCGTAAAGGCGGTTCCACCTATCAGAGCGCCTGCGGCGGCGCCCCACAGGGCGATCCTCCGGTCGGTCTTCAGTCCGCCGAGGACGCGATGGGCGACCAGAAAGAAAAAAGCCGAAGCGGTCGCGCTCGTCGCGGCCGCCAGCAGGTTGACGGCCACCGCCGGGGGGATCCCGAGAGGCGTGAGGAGCAGGCTCCACGCCCTGCCTAGAATGACGAAGAGCGGGTTACCCGGCGGGTGCGGAATGCCGACGATGTGGGCGGTGGCGATGTACTCGCTGGCGTCCCAGAACGCGGTCGACGGGGCGAGCGTCGCGACGTAAAGAGCGAAGAGCGCAAGCCCGACCAGTAGGGCGGCCCGGTAGGGAGGAGCCGGACTGGCGTCGTTGTCAGCGATCACCGTCTATCGGTCCGCGGATCATCCGGTGCGGGCAGGGCGTGGCAGCCGGATTCGCGCGCCAGGAGGTCAGCGGCGATCCCCGTCGCCGTCGTCCTCGTGGGTCTCGCCGTCGCCGTCGCCATCGTGGCTCTCCTCGTCATCGTGCATTCCGCCGTCCTCGTCCCCGTCGTGTTCCGGCTCGCCCTCGTGCATCTCGCTTCGGTCGGTGTTCACGGCTACGAAGCTGATCTCGATAGTCGCTCCACCGACGAGTTCCGAAACCGCGACGGTGACCCGAGACGGCGCGTCGCCCTCTTCGAAGTAGCTTCCGTAAGCCTCGTTCATCGCGGAGTAGTCGGCGATGTCCGTCAGATAGACCACGCCCCGCACCACGTTGCCGAAATCCATTCCCAGGTCGGCGAGCAGAGCCTCGAAGGAGCGCATGATGTTGTGGGTCTCCGCCGCGACCCGTCCCTCTTCCATGGCTGCGGTCTCCTGGGTCGAGCCGATCTTGCCGGCGAGCCAGTAGGTTTCTCCGGCCTGGACCGCTGCGGAGTAAGGCCTGCTCGAGGGTTGGTGAACGGTGCGCATCACGCCCGCTTCAGGGTGTTCGTGCGGAGCTTCGGCGCAAGAGGCCGAGAGGAGGGCGGCGGCGATGATCGCCGGGAGAGCGTAGGATCGTGCGTGCATTGGTGCCTCGTGAGGTGTGGGCGGAGGTCGTGCGGGACGACCCGGATCGCCCGCAGGCGAAGAATGGCTATCTTTCTCAACATAATATGTTTACGACTCGAACCCGCCCGAACCTCGACACCGACCGCTCCCTCGAACTCTCACCCGAGGAGCTGTGCGCTCTTTACGCCACAATGGTGACCTCGCGCCGCATCGACGAACGAGAAGCGAGCCTCAACAGACAGAACAAGACCTTTTTCCAGATCTCCAGCGCCGGCCACGAGGCGGTGGGGGCTTCTCTCGCCCGGCACCTGCGTCCGGCGGAGGACTGGATGTTCCCGTACTACCGCGACCGAGCCCTGACCCTCTCTCTTGGTCAGACGCCCCTCGACCACTTTCTCCAGGCGGTGGGCGCTGCGGCCGACCCTTCCTCATCGGGCAGGCAGATGCCAGGCCACTTCGGCGATCCCGACCTGCGCATGCCCACCATGTCCTCGCCGACCGGGACCCAGTTCCTTCAGGCGGTGGGTTGCGCGGAGGCCATAGTCAAGATACGGCGCTCCCCTGAGCTGGCCGAGGGCGTTCCCGAGCTCCTCGAGGATGAGATCGTCGTCGTCTGCGCCGGCGACGGGACCACCTCGCAAGGCGAATTCTGGGAATCGCTCAACACGGCGAGCAACCTCAGGCTACCGGTCCTCTACGTGATCGAGGACAACGGCTATGCCATCAGCGTGCCGGTAGAGGTCCAGACGGCGGGGGGAAGCATTTCCGAGCTCGTTCGTTCCTTCCCGGACCTCTTCGTGCTGGAGTGCGACGGCACGGACGTGATCGCAGCTCACGACGCGTTGGGCAAGGCTGCGGCATTCGTGCGAGCCGGCGAGGGACCTGCGCTCGTCCACGCCCACTGCACCCGTCCGCACTCCCACTCGATGTCCGACGACGAGGCCGCCTACCGAAGCGCGGCCGAGCTCGCGGAACAGGCGGCGCGCGACCCCATTGTCCGGACGCGCAAACTCCTTGTGGAACTTGGCGTGCGAAGCGAGGAAGGGCTCGAGGCTCTGGAAGACGAGATCACGGAGAACGTGGACGCGGCGGCGGACCAGGCTCTGGCCGCGCCCGATCCCGATCCGGACGAGGCCTTGAAGCACCTCTTCGCCGTATCCGGCGCGGCCGATTCCGAGGAGTTCGATTCCGGGGAGCCCGAGACGGACGAGGGCGGCAAGCTCCTCACCATGGTCGATCTCATCAACGCCTGCCTGCGCGACGAGATGGAGCGGGACGCCCGCGTCGTGATTTTCGGGCAGGACGTCGCGGACGCGTCGCGTGAAGAGGCTCTCGACGAGGTTCCCGGCAAGGGGGGCGTCTTCAAGGTCACGCACGGACTCCAGCGCCGCTTCGGGCGGGAGCGGTGCTACAACGCGCCGCTCGCCGAGGCCAACATCGTCGGCCGCGCCATCGGCCAGGGGCTCAGGGGGCTTCGTCCCGTCGTCGAGATCCAGTTCTTCGACTACGTGTGGCCCGCGTTCCACCAGATCCGCAACGAGCTCGCAACCCTGCGCTACCGTTCGGGCGGAAGGTACAGCGTCCCGGTCGTGGTACGCATTCCCTACGGCGGCTACCTCAGGGGCGGCGGCATCTACCATTCCCAGACCGGCGAAACCCTCTTCGCCCACACCCCCGGGTTGCGTGTGGCGATGCCTTCCAACGCGGAAGACGCCAACGGGCTCCTGCGCACCGCCATCAGGTGCGAAGACCCGGTGATCTTCCTCGAGCACAAGCACCTTTACCGGCAGGTGCACAACAAGGGCCGCTATCCGGGTCCCGAGCATTCGATTCCCTTCGGCAGGGGCCGGAGAGTGCGGGTGGGGTCGGATCTGACCGTGGTCGCCTGCGGCGCGCTCGTCAAACGCTCCATGGATGCCGCGCGAATCGCGGCCGAGCGGGGAGTCGACGTCGAGGTCATCGACCTGCGCACCATCCAGCCGCTCGACATGGAGATGGTAGCCGCGTCGGTGAGGAAGACCAGCCGGGTTCTAATCGCGCACGAGGATTCGCTGACCTTCGGGGTCGGCGCCGAGATAGCCGCCCAGATCGCCGACGAGACCTTCGAATGGCTCGACGCGCCGGTCAGGCGGATCGGCTCGCTCGATACCTGGGTGGCCTACTCCCCAGTGCTCGAGGCAGCCATCCTGCCGCAGGTCGACGACGTGCTGACCGCGATAACAGACCTAGCCGGCTACTGAGGATCCGCTCCCGCCGCCGCCGACGGTGTCAGCCGACCAATCTCCTTCCGCATGGCGTCGGCATCGGTGACCGGAAGACGGCAGACGCGATCCCTGCACACCCAGACTGTCGGAAGGCCGCCGACCGGCTCCCGACCGTCCGCAAGGGAGCCTGGCACGGCGGTTCCGTCCTTGGATCCGACCACCGTGAGGTTGCGGTTCGGGACGGAGAAGGCGGTCCGCACGAGAGCCGACACGGCCTTGGCGTCGGTGCCCCGGCTCTCCCCTGTCCGCGGCTCGTTCGCGACCGGCGGGGCGAGTATCAAGACCTCGGTGGGCTCGGCCAGGGTTCGATCCGCCGCCGAGAGCATCCGCCCGAACGCGGGTCCGTAGTCGAGCAGCGCGGACCCAAGCCGCCCAAGCAGGGCGAGGGCCCGTTCCCGATAGCCGGCGTTTCCCAGAGCCGGGCCGATCCGCGTGAAGAGCTCGACGGCCAACGACGTGCCCGAAGGCGTGGCGTTGTCGAGAAGCTCCCGGGGCCGGACCACGAGCTTCTCGCCGTCGGCGGGCGAGTCGTAGAGGATCCCGGGATCGTCACGATCACCGAAACGGAGAGGGATCTCATCGGCCAATTCCCGGGCGCGAGCCAGCCAGCGCGGATCCAGCGTCGCTGCATGAAGCGACACGAATGCGTTGCCCAGCGCCGCGTAGTCTTCCAGGAAGGCGTGGACCCCGTTTCGCCCCCCGATCCAGCTCCTGACCAACGAACCCTTCGGCCTCAGGTTCTCCCAGATGAACTCGGCCGATTCCACGGCGACGCTCAGGTAGTCGGCCCGCGCCCAGGTCGCTCCGGCCTCGGCGAAGGCGCGCACGGCGAGCGCCGCCCAGCAGGTCACCAACTTCTCGTCCCGGAAGGGGGCGGGCCGCTTCGCACGGGCGCCGAGCAGCCGCTTGCGGGCATCCCCGAGCAGGGACTCCAGCTCCCTTTCCGACATCCCGCGGGCTCGAGCGCAGGTGGTCAAGTCGCGAGGGAGATGGAGGATGTTGCGGCCCTCGAAATTGCCGGCGGGGCTCACGTCGTAGACCTGGGCGAAGATCTCGTGGCTGCTTTCGAGGAGATTCTTCACCTCGGAGGCGCTCCACACGTAGTAGGCACCTTCCTCACCCTCGGAGTCGGCGTCTCTGGAGGCGAAGAACGCGCCCTCGGGGGAACGAAGATCGGCCGCCACATAGTCAAGGGCGCTCTCGGCGATCCGGCGCAGATCGTTTTCGCCGCCAGCCCGCCAGGCGTCGAGGTAAGCGAGTGCGAGCAAGGCGTTGTCGTAGAGCATCTTCTCGAAGTGCGGCACCAGCCAGCGGCTGTCGACCGAGTAGCGGTGGAAGCCGCCGGCGAGGTGGTCGCGGATACCGCCCGACGCCATTCGCCTCAGGGTGTGGACGCTCATTTCGAGCGCCTGGGCATCCCCGGTGCGAAGATGCCGGCGCAGGAGGAGCTCGATGGTGAGCGACGGCGGGAATTTCGGAGCGCCGCCGAAGCCGCCGTTCACGGCGTCGTAACGCCGGGCGAGCCCTCGCCAGGCCCCGTCCAGCGCCTCGACGAGCTTCGCGGTCAGCCTACGCTCGCCGGGAGCCCCTCCGCTCTTCGGCCCCGGGTTCAGTTCCATCACCGCGACCAGGCGCCTTCCGGCGGCCTTGGCCTCACCCGGTCGTTCGTGGTACGCACGCGCCGCCGCCCGGAGGATCTGCCTGAAGCCCGGCCGCCCGAGTCCGGGTTCCGGCGGGAAGTAGGTGCCCAGGTAGTAGGGCTCGGCCTCCGGCGTGAGGAAGGCGGTGAGCGGCCAGCCTCCGGCGCCCGTGGACGCCTGCAGGGCGCGCATGTAGATCTGGTCGATGTCGGGGCGCTCCTCGCGGTCCACCTTGATGTTGACGAAGAGCTCGTTCATGAGCTCGGCGGTGATGGGGTCGGCGAAAGACTCGTGCTCCATCACGTGGCACCAGTGGCAAGACGAATACCCGATCGAGAGGAGAACCGGACGATCTTGGGATCGGGCGCGCTTCCAGGCGTCCTCACCCCAAGGGTACCAGTCCACCGGATTGCCGGCGTGCTGGAGAAGGTAGGGGCTGCTCTCTCGGGCGAGACGATTGGCCAGGCGGCGGTCCTCCTGATGCGATGCGGCCCGGGGCGCCGGGCGATGGCGGTCGGTGCGAGCCGGGGGGACGAACCACGGCCTCTATGCCATAACTTATCTGCATGAAGCTCATTCTGGCGATGGCGGCCCTGGTCCTGACGAACCCCCGCTACCTCCCGCTGGCGCTCTCCTCGGCCTGGGCCTTCAGGGCGCACCGTTGGTGGGCGCGACCGCCCTTCCTGCCCCTGCCGTCTCTCACGTACGTGCGCTGGAGGATGGACACCGCCTACGGCGATCCCGCGGCGGCTCCTTCCCGGGATGAGTTGAAGGGCTTTCTGCAATGGGCTCACCGAGCCAGGAAGGAGATGGCCTCCTCCCCGCACGATCGGGATCGGAGGTAGCCGTGTACTCGGCGGCCCTCACTGGCAACGCGGCGTCTGGCAAGTCCACCCTTGCCGAGCTCTGGCGGAGCGAGGGAATCTCTGTTCTCCAGGCCGACGACCTGGCGCGCCGGGCGCTGGCCCCCGGTTCCGCAGCGCTGGAGGCCGTGCGCGAGAGCTTCGGGGCGCGCGCCCTGACCGAGTCCGGGGAACTCGATCGTCGGTGGATGCGCGAACTCGTGTTTTCCGACGGCGAAGCCAGACGACGTCTGGAAGCGATCGTGCACCCCGAGGTGCGTCGCTTGCGTGCGGAGCGGGAGGAGGAGCTGCGTCGGCAGGGCGTGGAGCTGGTCGTGTCCGAGATCCCGCTGCTCTTCGAAGCCGGCCTCGAAGGCGACTTCGACTGCGTGGTTCTCGTCGATGCCGATCCTGAGGTGCGCCTCCGTCGTCTGATGGACTCCAAAGGGTTCGATCGCGAGCTGGCCGGCCGGCTCATGGCGTCGCAAGGAGACCCGGCGGCCAAGCGCGAGCCCTCCCGCTTCGTCATCGAAAACAACGCCGGCCTCGACATGCTGGCCGTGGCGGGGCGAAGGGTCCTGGCCGAGCTGAGACAATTGGCGGGCATGGCCATGCGCATGGATCTCCACATCCACACCTGGTCGAGCTTCGACTCGCTCTCCCGTCCCGAGCTCGTCCTCGACCGGGCGCTGGCTCGGGGTTGCGGCCGCATCGCACTCACCGACCACGACCGGATAGGAGCTGCGGCCCTCATGGCCGACCGCTATCCGGCGCTGGTGATTCCCGGCGAGGAGGTCAAGTCGCGGGAAGGGGTCGACGTCATCGGGCTCTATCTGAGTCTCGAAATACCCCGCCGCACTCCCGCGCGCGAAGCGATCCGGCAGATCCGCGACCAGGGCGGGGTTCCCTACCTGCCTCATCCGTACGCGCCGGGGAAGGGGGGCGACGGAAGGATGGCCGAGGAGCTGGGGCCGCTCTGCGACGTGATCGAGGTCTTCAACGGCCGCCTCCACAGCACGGCGCCCCAGAAGAAGGCGGCCGCTCTCCGCACCCGCCTGGGCAAGGTTCCGGGAGCCGGTTCGGACGCGCACACCCTGGGCGAGGTCGGGCGCTCCACCATCACCGTCGAGAGTCATCCGAACGAACCGGAAGCGTTGGTGGATGCGCTCGCGGGCGGCGTGGTGAACGGACGCATGTCGTCTCGCCTCGTGCATTTGGGCTCGACTTGGGCCAAGTTCCGAAAGAAGCTGGCAGGAGGCCCGTGGACCGAGCCCGAAGTCGAGGACGAGCAAGGAGGAGCGGACTGTTGAGCTACGAAACCCCGGAGAGTCGACGTGCGAAGGTAGTCGAGGTGCGTGAGATCCTGCTGAGTTCGAGGCGCGTCGTTCTCACCACCCATGCCAACGCCGACGGAGATGCCGCCGGTTCGGAGGCTGCGGTCGCTTCCTGGCTGCGAGCGAACGGAACCGAGGTCACCATCGTCAATCCCACGCCCTTTCCCAACCGCTTCAAGTGGATGATCGACGAACCGCGGAACGTTGTGAGGACCAAATCGACGCTCGCTCGGGACAGGTGCGCCGAATCGGACCTCGCCGTGGTTCTCGACACCTGCGACATCGGCCGTCTGGGCTCGGTCTGGCAGCTCATCAAGGGGCTGCGGGTCGTGGTTGTCGATCACCACCTTCCCGGGACGCGACCTGTGGGCGGCGTCCAGCTCACCGACACGGACGCCTGCGCCGCGGGCGAGCTCGTCTACGACCTGATCAGCGACGCCGACGGCCCGTGGACCCGGAACGTGATCGACGGACTTTACGTCGCCATCTCGACAGACACGGGTTCCTATCGCTTCGACAACAGCACCCAGGCGGCGCACGCCATCACCGCAGATCTGATCGAGCGCGGCGTCAGCCCCGGGGAGGTGAGCCGCCGGCTCTACGGGGCCGTCGATCTGCGTCGCTACGGAGTGATGCGCGAGGTACTCTCCACACTCGAGAGCGACCGCGGGGTTACTTCGATGGTAGTGTCCCAGGAGACGTGCCGGAACCACGGCGCGAGGCCGAGCGACCTGCAAGGGTTCGTCGACATTCCCCGATCCGTACGAGGAACCGAGATCGCCATCCTTTTCAGGGAGACCGAAAGATGCGAGGTGAAGGTCTCGTTCCGGGCGGCGG
>LXNJ01001123.1_pt1 | contig 16481 bp, 16 predicted proteins | sample 809081 | NCBI WGS metagenome assembly LXNJ01 (sample SAMN04870510, study PRJNA318959) | sponge metagenome | biome: sponge; feature: marine sponge reef; material: water | host: Petrosia ficiformis | place: Greece: Milos, Mediterranean Sea | collected 2013-05-29 | depth 5-7 m
GAACAGGAGCGGCATGATCGTGACGGCGATCAGCATGATCACGGTCCCCGCCACGACCGGTGTGATGATCCGCCTCAGGAGCGCGAGGTGCCGCGAGAGCCCGAACTGGAAGAGGGAGGAGGCGATGACCAGCGATGCGAGGAGGCCGGGACCGCCCTGGACGAGCGCCGTCACGGAGGCCGCGATGAACGCGCCCGATGTCCCCATGAGGAGGACGTACCCCGCTCCCACACGCCCGACGCGCGCGGCCTGCACGGCCGTGGTCACGCCGCTCACGATCAGGACCGCGAAGCTCGCCCATGACAGGTAGTCCTCCGAGCCGCCGGCCACCCGCACCACGATCGCCACCGTGATGACGATGGCCGCGATGGTGAGGATGACGTACTGGAGCGCGAGTCCGATCGCGATCCGGTACGGGGGCGTCTCGTCGGGCTCGTACTGGATCGCGCTGTTGAAGTCGCGGGGTTCTGCCGCCATCGGTCACATCCATCGTTGGGGAACGGAGATGCCGAACGCTCGCGCTCGAAGCTCAATCCGACGGGGGCGACCCGCAAGACCGTACCGGTACCGCGGCCCGCGGCGCGAAACCTTGACCCAAAACGCTAATATGGTCCATATTGGTCCAATTCTACCCCGCTGGTCGGATGGACCGATTATTGGATGGAAGGAGCATGCCAGTGGACACTTCCGGGTTCGCTCGCACATGGAGAGTCGCCGAGGCGAAAGCGCGCCTGTCCGAGATCCTGCGCCTCGCGGACGAACAGGGACCGCAGCGTATCGGCGTTCGAAGGTCATTTGTCGTCGTCTCCGAACGCCTCTGGCGGGAAAAGGCTCCGATCCGGCGGCCTCTCGGCCGGTGGCTGATCGATCACATGCCTCGCGGGATGGACCTGGAGATTCCGCGGGAGCGAGGGTCCGCGCGGCGGATCCCTTTCGCTTCGGATGACGTCCGGGACGACACCGAATGAGCGGCGTCCTCCTGGACACCAACGTAATCTCGGAACTCACGAAGAAGGTCCCCGCCCCGCCCCTGGTCGCGTTTCTCTCCGTGCGAGACGACCTCTGGCTGTCTGCGCTGGTACTGCACGAACTGGAGTTCGGTCTGCACCTCCTGCCTCGCGGAAACCGCCGAGACGCGCTCCGTGGCGTGTTGTCGGAGTTCATCCGGCACTACGAGGACCGTATTCTGCCCGTGGACGAGACGGTCGCCGTGTGGGCTGCCCGCTTTCGCGCCGAGGCTCGTAAGCGAGGGCGCCCGATCGACCTGGGAGATGCACTGATTGCGGGAACGGCCAAGGCTTGCGACCTGTCGCTCGCGACGAGGAACGTGGCGGATTTCAGCGGACTCGAACTCGTCCTCACGAACCCGTGGGATTCCCGGTGAGCCGCCCGGCGCCGGCTCCGGTCGAGGCATACGACAGACTCGATGGCGACCGGGAGCTGGGTGTCGAGAGAAAGCGGGCGACCGGGGTCGAACCGGCGACCTTCAGCTTGGAAGGCTGACGCTCTGCCAACTGAGCTACGCCCGCGAGGCCGTCGAATCTGGCGACGGGTGCCGTGGGCGGGCAAGTTTCCGGGTCGTGCGGGGGGTTCTTTGCGCGCGACTCTGCGCTACGAAATCCAGGAGGATGATCGCGTGAGCGTTCGACATGTCTCGGAGTTCGGGCTGACGCCGGTCGCGGCCGGGTCGGACACCGAAACGCAGGTTCTCATCGGTCCGGATCAGGGGCCCAACTTCGCGCTGCGGCGCTTCGTCATGCAGCCGGGCGGCGGGATGCCGCGTCACACCAACACCGTCGAACACGAGCAATACGTGCTCCGCGGACGGGCCCGGGTGTCGATCGGGGACGAGAGGCACGACGTGAAGGCCGGAGACGTCGTCTACATTCCGGCGGGGACGCCGCACTCCTACGCTGCCGTGGGGGATGAACCGTTCGAGTTTCTGTGCGCGGTCCCGAACCGCCCCGACAAGATCGAACTCGTCGACTGCTGAGAGGAGGCCCGGCGCGTCCGGGCGCCCGGCAGCCCCGACCGGAGTCGACGCTAGGCCGTGAGGACGATCCTTCCGACGACATCTCCCGCCTCGAGGTCGCGCAGGCTCGCCTCCGCCTCCGCCATCGGTCGCGTCTCGTAGGGAATCGGGTCGACGCGCCCGGAGCGGACGAGTTCCATCAACTCCCCCATCTCTGCGAGACTTCCGAGATCGGACCCCTGGACCGCGAGATCCTTCAACACGAGCAGCGGTAGCGGCACCGGGAGCGCGCCGCCCAGCAGGCCCACGACGACGAGTCCGCCGCTCTTGGCGACGGTCCGGAAGCCGAGGGCGGCGGACGCGGAGGAGCCGGCGAAGTCGACCACCGCGGTGCAGCCGCCCTTCGTCAGCCGCTTCAGTTGCCGGGCCGCGTCGTCGTCGCGGGCATCCACGACGTGCGCGACCCCCGCCCGCCGAGCCGCATCGAGCTTCGCATCATCGACCTCGACGACGATGAGTTCGGCGTCGAAGAGCGCCCTCGCGATCTGGATGCCGGCGAAACCGACTCCGCCGGCCCCGATGATGACGAGTTGGTCTTCCCGCCACCGTTCCGCCTTGCGGAGGGCGCTGTAAGCGGTGAGCCCCGAGCACGCGTACGTGCACGCCAACTCCGGCGCGACATTCCCGAAATCGAACAGGTAGCGCGGGTGCGGGACGATGACGTGGTCCGCGAAGCCCCCGTCCAGGTGTGTGCCGAGGGCCCGCGGGCGATGGCAGAGGTGCTCCCGGCCGCTGTCGCAGAAGTCGCAGGCGCCGCAACCGATCCACGGGAAGACGACGCGGGCATCGCCTACGCCGACGCCCTCCGCATCCGGCCCCGCCGCGGCGACCTCGCCCACGATCTCGTGCCCCAGCGTGAAGGGCAGTTCGCGCACCGCCCGGACGTCGAGCTTCCGCCCGCCGCCCATCTCGAAGTAGCCCTGCCACAGGTGCAGGTCGCTGTGGCAGACACCGCACGCGCGGACGCGGACGAGCACCTCCGTGCCCGCCGGTTCGGGCGTCGGCCGCCTGGCCAGCCCGAGCGGCTCGCCGTACTCGCGGAACTGGTAGCTCTTCATCTTCTCCCCCCGCTTCTTCCCCCGTGTCGTGTCGCCAGGACTTTCGCGAACGCGTCCACGACATCCTGCATCTGGGCGGCCCCCGCCAGGAGGACCTCCTGCTTGATCCAGATCGTCGTGCGACAGAGCCGGTCGCATACCGGAAACCCTCGCCCGAGCGGTGTCGTGTAGCCCGGATGCGCCGGGATCCCCTCGGCCCGGAGCGCTTCGATGATCCAGCGCTTGTCGCGACGCTGGCCGCGACCCTTGCCGTGGTCCTGCCCGTGGTCCTGCCCGTGGTCCGCCGCGAGTACCGACTCATCGAGCCGGATGATGAAGATGTGGCAACCGTGGGTCGTGACGCGTTCGTCCCGGTCCGGCGTCTTCACGCCCTCGAGCTCCGCCAGACCCGTCGCGAGCGCGTCCATGGCCTGCCGGCGGATGGCCTGTTCGGCGGGCAGGCGTTCCAGACCGGAGAGAAGGAGGGCCGCCTGGAACTCGGTCATGCGGAGGTTCAGTCCGACGTCCGCATGGGCGTGCCGGCTTCCCCCCGGATCGCGGCCGCAGTCGTGCCACGACCAGGCGCGTCTGTAGATGGCTTCGTCGTCGGTGAGCACCATTCCGCCCTCGCCGGCCGACAGGTTCTTGCTCGACTGGAAGCTGAAGGCGCCCGCATCGCCCAGCGTCCCCGCACCGCGACCGCGCCAGCTTGCGAGCCACGCCTGCGCGGCGTCCTCGACGACCCGGAGGCCGCGGCGGGCGGCGATCTCGTTCACGCGATCCATGTCGGCCGGGCGACCGCCGATATGAACGGGCAGGATCGCCGCCGTGCGCTCCGTGATCGCGTCGTCGATCAGCGTCGGATCCAGGTTGTGCGTCCCCGGTTCCACGTCGACGAACACGGGAACGGCGCCCAGCGACCGGGCGGCGTGGGCCGTCGCCACGAAGCTGTACGGGCTCGTGATGACTTCATCGCCGGGCTGCACCCCGGCAGCGACGAGGGCGGCCTGAAGCGCCATCGTGCCGTTGCAGCAGGCGATGGCGTACCGGGCGCCGTGCAGCGCGGCGAAGCGGGCCTCGAGCTCCGGGACGGCCTCGCCTCCCAGGCCCCAGCGGCCCGATTCGAGCACCTCGGCGAGGGCGCGCCGCTCCGCCGCCCCGGAGCGCGGCCACGCGGGCCAGGGCGCGGTGCGGACCGGAGTGCCGCCGTCGATCGCCAGCCGGCCGGTCATGCGCTTCCCGGCACGATTCGTGGCACGGCTCGCCGCGCGGTCCGTGCTGCGCCGGCTACGAAACGGCGCGCGGCCGGCCCCGTGCGATGACCGCCGGGACGCCCGAGTCCCGCGCGAGCTGGTTGAACGCATCGAGCATCTCGCCGAGCACGCGCGAGAGCGCCGCCTCCTCCACGATCCACTCGGCCTCGAGGTCGCCCCATCTTTCCAGCACGCCGGCGCGAGGCGGCAGATCCGAGCCATCCACCTCTCCCATGAGCGAGGTCAACTGCATGTTCAGCAGCCCCTCGTAGGCGACCATGTCCTGCTGCGCGGCCCGCCGCTTCTGGAACAGCCTGTCCTCCAGCACGGTGATGGAATCCGCGAGCGTCGTCCCCGCTGCCTCGAGCGCCTCGGCGCCCGAGAGGCCGGCCTCCGCCGCCTGCCCGACCACCGCGTTCACCTGCGCACGCACGTCCCGGATGTCGTTCAGCCCGATGTGCAGGTCCACGACCGCCCCGAACACCGACTCCAGGAAGCGCCCGTTCGCCACGAAATCCGTCTGCGAAGCCGGTATGCGCGGATCCCCGCGGACCTCGAACGAGCGGGTCTGCGGCGGGGCGTCCCCCACCGTCAGGCGAGCGCCGTACGTCCCCGGCATCACGCGGTACCCCTGCGCGTCCCCGAAGAACGCGTACGACTCCGTGACTCTCGGCCCGCTCTCCACGCGCAGGTCCCAGAACACCCGGTTGTGACCCGGCGTGGCGGGGGCTCGGGCGTGCCGGATACCCGTGGCGGTCGTGGCCGTATCCGTCGTGAGGGTTCGGATCACCGCGCCCCCCGCATCGAGAATCTCCAATACCAGCCGGATCCCTTCGGAGGCGTCCTCCGAGTCCGACCCTTCCGCAGCTTCCGTCCCCTCCGGCGGGGCGCCCACGACGTAGTCGATCGCGACGCCCGGTGGCTTGTTCTGCCCCGTAGTCGTCGGACCGACCGGACCTCCGAGACCCTGGCTCACGCGGTACCCGGTGGAGGGGGTGTAGAGGTGGTGCCCGCCGGCGGCTTCCGCGTCCGCCTGCTGCCGCAGCGGCGAGAGATCGTCGAGCACCCAGAAGCCTCTCCCCTGCGTCGCCACGGCCAGATCCCCCGCCTGCACCTGAAGGTCGGTGATCTGGATGAGAGGCAGGTTCAGATCCAGGCTTCGCCACGAGGCGCCGTCGTCGAAGCTCACATACATCCCGAGTTCCGTTCCGGCGTAGAGCAGCCCCCGCCGTTCCGGATCCTCGCGCACGACGCGAGCCCACGCCTCGGGCTTGTCCGCCGCGATCCCGGCGTCGATTCGTTCCCAGTTCTCCCCGTAGTCCGTCGTCTTGTAGATGTACGGCGCGAAGTCGTTGAACTTGTAGCGGGCGAGCGTGATGTACGCGCCGCCCGGCTCGTGCGCCGACAGATCCACCGAGTTCACCATCCCCTCGGGCATCGCCTCAGGCGTGACGTCGCTCCACGTCTCCCCGTCGTCGCGGGTGATGTGGACGAGGCCGTCGTCCGCTCCCACCCATATCGTCCCGGCCTCGAGCGGCGACTCGGCCATCGCGACGATGGTGTTGTAGACCTCGCCGCCCGCCGCCTCGTTCGTGAACGGCCCGCCCGCCGCGACGTGCTTCTCGGGCTCGTTCCGCGTGAGGTCGGGGGAAATCTCCTCCCACGTCACGCCGCGGTCGCTCGACCTGAGCAGGTGCTGCGCCCCGTGGTAGATCACCGTTGGATCGTGCGGCGATACCACAACGGGTCCGTTCCAGTTCCACCGGTAGCGCATGTCCTCGGCGTCCATTCCCAGCTGGAACTGCGGGTAGGCCTGCACGCTGCGCGCAGAGCCGAGTTCCGTGTCCAGCTCCGAGATCATCCCCTGAATCGAAGTCGCGTAGAGGTAGCGCGGGTTGTCGGGATCGAACGCCACCCAGGCCGATTCCCCGCCCCCCGCATCGAACCAGTCCTTCCAGCCGAGCCCGCCGGAGTGCGTCGCCCACCCCAGAATGCCCACGCTCGTGTTGTCCTGCTGCCCACCGTACATCCGGTACGGGAACTGGTTGTCCACGGAGATACGGTAGATCTGCGCCGTGGACTGGTTCTCCTGCGTGGACCAGGTTTCGCCGCCGTTGAAGGTGACCGTCCCTCCCCCGTCGTTGGCGGACAGCATGACCTGGCCGTCGAACGGGTTGATCCACAGATCGTGATGATCGACATGCGGCGTTTGGATCGTCTCCCACGTCCGCCCCCCGTCGATCGACTTGAGGAAGGGCGAGTTCATCACGTAGACGGTCTCGCGGTCCAGGGGATCGGCGTAGATCTCGATGTAGTACCAGGCCCTGCCACGCAGCTGGCGCTCGGAACTCACCAGGGTCCACGTCTTCCCCCCATCGTCCGAGCGGTAGACGCCGTCCACGTCCTCGTCCGCCTCGATCAGCGCCCACACGCGGTCCGGGTCCGCGGGGGACACGTCGATCGCGGTCTTCCCCATCATCTCGGGGAGGCCCGCGTCGATCTCCTCCCACGTGTCTCCGCCGTCCGTCGACTTCCAGAATCCAGAGCCGGGGCCGCCGCTCCGGATGTACCACGGATCCCGGTCGTGGTCCCACATGGAGGCGTAGAGGATGCGCGGGTTCGTGCGATCCATCGCGAGGTCCGAGGCGCCCGTGTTCTCGTCCACGTGCAGGACGAGTTCCCAGTTCTCGCCCCCGTCCGCCGAGCGGTAGATGCCCCGCTCCGGCGTCGGCGCGAAGGGCGACCCCTGGGCGGCGACGTAGACGAGGTCCGGATCCGCCGGATGCACCCGGATGCGGGAGATCGTACGCGTGGGGGCGAGGCCCATGTGCTTCCAGGTGCGGCCCGCATCTGTCGAGCGATAGACGCCGTCGCCGTGCGAGGTCGTCACGCCGCGGATCGAGTGTTCGCCCATCCCGACGTACACGACGTTCGGGTCCGACTCGGAGACGGCCACGGCGCCGACGGAGGAGGTGGCCACGAAACCGTCGGTGATGGGACGCCAGCTGATCCCAGCATCGGAGGTCTTCCACACACCGCCGCCCGCCGTGCCCATGTAGTAGGTGAGCCTGTCGTCGGGGACCCCCGCCGCGGCAACCGCTCGGCCACCGCGAAACGGACCCACGTTGCGCCACCGCATCGACTGGTAGAGCGCGGTTTCGTCGGCGGCGTTCGCCTGACCGTTGTCCGCCTGACCGTCGTTCGCCTGCGCGAGCAATCCCGCCGCGTGCGCCTCCGCCGCAGGTGCGGCGAGGGCTACCGCCAGAAGGATGTGTCGCGCGTTTCGCCGGAAGGGTGGGGTGGGTGTTCTCGCTTCGATCAACCGCATGGGAGCGAACCTCCGCGCTGGGATGTCGGCCTCGAAGCCGACGCGTCTCATATTCCGTACGGACTCCCCGCCACACGCGGGGCCGCGAAGAATAAGCCGCCCCGCGGCGGCGCCGATAGAAGCCCCAGCCCCCGAGGTTGCATGCGCGCACTCGTCAAGCGTTTCGCCGGGCGTTTCGCCCTCACCATGTCGCTGGTCGTGCTCGAGGCCGGTGGCTGGATCCTCTTCCCTCTCGTCATCGGGCGGGCTATCGACAGTGTCCTCGCGGACTCGGTCCGGGGTCTCTACGAACTCGCCGCGCTCGGTACCGGGACCATGCTCATCGCGATTGTGCGCCGTCTCGTCGACAGCCGGGCCTACGCGAAGATCTACGTGGGCCTCGGCGACGAGATGGTCGCCTCCGATGAGGAGAGCGGAACGTCGACCCGGACGGCCCGTCTGGGCATGCTCCGGGAGATCGTCGAGTTCTTCGAGAACTCCCTTCCCTCGCTCGTCAACAGCGTCCTCGGGCTCGCGGGCACCATGCTCATCCTGTGGGTGCTCAACGTCCCCGTCTTCCTGGGGTGTGTCGTGGTCGCCGTCGCCACGGTGACCCTGTACGCCCTCACCGGACGTCTGACGACGCGCTACAACGAGGGGTTCAACGACGAGTACGAGCGGCAGGTCGACGCCGTCCAGGGTGGCGATCCCGGCGACCTGCGCAATCACCTCCGCGCCATGATGCGATGGAACATCCGGCTCTCCGACCTCGAGGCCACGAATTTCGGGATCAACTGGGTGTTCATGACCGGCCTGCTGGTCTTCGCGGTGGGTGCCGCGGCCCAACAGACCCTCGAGTACGGCGCGGTGTTCGCCGTCGTCATGTACGTCTTCCAGTTCGTGGAATCGATGATGGGGATCCCGCTCTACTATCAGCAGTGGCTGCGCCTGCGCGAGATATCGGGTCGGCTCGCCACCGCCGTCGCCTGGCGTCCCGCACCGGAGGGAGCAACCTGAGGTGCCCGGGGGCGCCCCGGGGGTCCCTGTGAAGCGTTAAGCCGATGCAGGGGGCGTGGGACTCCTCCCACGAGAGCTGCTAGCGCCGGCGGATCGCCTGACCGGGGAAGGCGTCCTCGACGAGTTCGGCGTCGCGGACCACGAAGGTGCCTCCGACGATCACGTGCTCGATCCCGGACGACGGCTGCGTGGGCGCCTCGAAGGTCGCGTTGTCGATGACCGCGGCGGGGTCGAACACCGTGATGTCGGCGTCCGCCCCTAGCCGGATCCGGCCCTTGGCCGCCATCTGCGGGACGTAGGCCTCGAGGCGCCGCGCCGGCATCAGCGTCATCTTGCGAAGCGCAATCCATGAGCGTGAGGAGACCGTCCTCGCGCACGTAGCGTCCCAGCACGCGGGCGAAGGTGCCGGCCCCGCGCGGGTGTCCGCTGCCGTCCACGAACGGGACGCCGTCGCTCGCCACCATCACGATGGGATGGGCGAGCGCGAACTCGAACATCTCCTGCGGGATGATGTGGGCGATGATGCGACCGCCCGTCTCCCGGCGCTCGTTGAAGGTCTCTTCCGTCAGGCGCTCTCCGGTCGCGTCCCATTCGATGTCGCCGTAGTCCGACCCGAACCGCTCCCGCCACCCGGGATCGAAGATCGCGGCCCGGATGTCGGTCGAGGCCGCCGTGTAGGGATAGACCTCGGTCGTCACGTCGAGGCCGCGCGCCTGCGCCCCCTCGATCATGCTCAGGAGTGTCGGCACCTGCCCCAGTCCGCTCGATCCGATATGCACGATGTGGACCCCGGCCCCGGTCGACGCCGCGTTCGCGATCATCTCGTGCACCGCCTCGATCGAGCTTCCCGGCTCGACCATCCCGGCGTAGCGGATGTGGACGAAGTTCGTCACGCCTGCCTCCGCCGCGATCTGGAACATGCGGTGGATCTCCTCGCGCCGGGCCCCCGGCGTGTACTGGATGCCGTAGCCGATCCCGAGCGCCCCGCGCCCGAGTTCGTCCCGCAGCCGGTTCTCCATGACCGCGACCTGCTCGAGATCGGCCGCGAGCCGGACCGCTTCCTCCCGGCCGCCCAGCGCGAGTCGGCGCGCCGCCCCGTGGGAGGCCGTGGCCCCGTAGTGGATGACGGCCTGCCCTGCCCGGCTCGCGTACCACTCCTCCACATCGCCCGTGCCGCCCTCCAGTTCGAGTGCGGTCGTGACCCCGTCCCGCGCCTGCAACCGGCTGGAGAAGAGGTCCTGACCGTGCGCGTGCAAATCGATAAAGCCGGGAGCGACGACGAGACCGGACACGTCCACGACGATCTCGCCCTCCAGCGGTGATCCGGAGATGATCTCGATGGTCCCGCCACGGATCCCGACGTGGCGCACCGCGTCAAGACCGGACTCGGGGTCCATCACCCGACCGCCCGCGAGGACGAGGTCGTAGCTCTGCGCGGCCGCCCCGGAGACGGTCGAGGCCAGCGCCGCGGCGACGACGAGCAGCGTTCCAGTTCTCATGGCGAGTCTCATGGGAGCATCCGTTTCATCCGAGCAACGCGGGGAGCAGGCGGGCCACCGACAGCCCCAGGAAGGTGCCGACGGCGTTTCCGAGCGACCCGATCAGGACGGCCGGCAGCACCAGGTCGCCGCGCCCGAGGCTGCGCGCGAGCGCCAGAGCCGAGGTCCCGCCGCCGACGTTGGCCTGCGACGCCACGGCCGCGATGTCCACGTCCAGCCTGAGGAGTCGGGCCGCGCCGAAGGTGACCGCCCCGTGCACCACGACGATCGTGAAGGTGAAGACGAGGAGCGCGAGACCGAGCGGGCCGATGTCGGCCAGCGCCCGCACGTCGCAGTGCGCCCCGATCACGCACAGGAAGAGGTAGACGGAGAACAGGCCCAGCGTCCGGCTTCCGGCGAGGTTCGCGATGGCCCGGAACTGGGCGAGGATGAGGGCGATCACGGTGAGGATCAGGATATCCGGGATCGGGAACCCCACCGCGGTGGTCCACGCCTCCAGCCGCTGTGAAGCCCACAGCGTCCCGAAACCGATCGCGAGAACAAGCGCCAGATCGACCGGATGCACGCGCTCGGTGTCCTCGGCGATGCCGAGGTCCGGAGCCCGGTCGCCGGAACCCGGCGCCGCATCGGCCGACCCGCCCCAGTTCCAGCCGGACTTCGGCCAGAGCGGCCGCAGCCAGCGGGGAATCGCGATCGTCGCGGCCATCCATACGGTCGTCATGATCGAATCCACGGCCGACGCCCCGCCGAACAGCACGCCCTCGCGCATCACGTCGTACTCGAGCGCGACCGCGTTGAAGTTCACGCTGCCGCCCGTGTACGTGCCCGTGAACATCCCGCCCAGCGGCCCGAACAGAGGGCCGATGCGCTCCGGCCCGTCCACCAGGGCCATGCCCGCGATCACGCCGGCGACGGTCCCCACCGAGCCGATGAGAAAGAGCGTGATGATCGGCAGTCCGGCGCGGAGAATGTCGCGCAGATTGACCTTCAGGAGGAGCCACACGATGGCGAGCGGGGCGACCGTGCGGAAGATCGCATCGTAGGCCGGAACCGGGTCGGCGTCGGTCGAGGAGGTCGGGAGGAGACCGAAGTTCGCGATGAGCGCCGTGAAGATGATGACCATCAGCGCGGTGCCGCCGTGCCGCAGGAAGCTCCGCCGCACGAGCCATTCCGTGCCCGCGATGACGAGGCACAGGACGGCGACGATGTAGAGCGTCTGCTCAGTCACCGGCGTAGAGCGACTCCGCCTTCACGGCGGAGGTCGTGATCCCCTTGATGAAGGCGGAAGAAAAGCCCCGGTGCTCCATCTCGTTGAGGCCGGCGATCGTGCAGCCGCGCGGCGTCGTCACGCTGTCGATCTCGCGTTCGGGGTGACGGCCCTGATCCCGCACGAGGGCCGCGGCTCCGAGCGCGGTCTGTGCCGCCATCTGTAGCGCCTCTTCGGGGTGGAAACCGATCTCGATGCCGCCCTGGCAGGCGGCGCGCACCGCCCGCAGGAAGAACGCCACACCGCAGGCGCAGAGAGCGGTCGCGGGCACCATGTGCTCCTCCTCCACGACGAGCGTGGCCCCGACGGCGCGGAACAGCTCCGCCACCCGGTCGAGCGCGCCGGCGTGGGCCGGTTCCGCCGCGAGGCACGTCATCGACTCGCGGAGCGCCACGGCCGTGTTGGGCATGGCGCGCACCACGGCGACGTCGGGTCCCACATGGCGGCGGATCGCCGCGATCGACGCCCCCGAGACCACGGACACGAGAAGATGCCGATCCGCGTCCACCGACGGGGCGATTTCCGTCAGTACGGCGTCCAGGGCCTGCGGTTGGACCGCGACGATCACGGTATCGCACGCGGCGACCGCGGCCGGATTGTCGGAAGACACGCGGAATCCCCGCTCGGCGAGATCCGCGACCCGCTCCGTGTGGCGGCGCGTGACGTGGACCTCCGCCGGAGCGCGCGAACCCGCGGCCACGAGCCCCTCGGCGATGGCCCGGCCGATGTTCCCCACCCCGAGTATTGCGACGCTGTCAGCCATGGTCGTCAGCGCGGATCCTGAAGCGGGGCGGGCAGCGGCACCCCGACCGAGGCCACGCCGAAGGTGGCGAGCAAGACGGCGATGGCCGACAATTTCGAGTAGCGCATATCCAAGCTTCTTCGCGTGTTACCGAAGTGTGATCCGCGCTGGACCGGTGGCGGCCGAGCCTGGCGCGAGGCGCATTGTCGCCCGACGGACGCACAACCCGCAAGGCGTTGCCGCCCGAACGGCGCGGCGATGTCGCCGGACGGGGATGCCGCACCAACAGTGGCAGCAACATTGGCGGCGGCAGTGGCGGTATCCCTACAGGAAACGGAGGACGGAAGATGGATCGACGGATGGTCGAATACGAAGCGAAGAAGCAGACACCGCTCGTGGCGTACATTCTCCTCGTGGTGTTCGGCGTGGTGGGCGCCCACAACTTCTATCTCGGACGACGACAACAGGCGCTGGCCCAACTCGTGTTCTCGGTCGTCATGGCCGGGGCCATGCTCTGGCTCTTCGTGGGCTTCGCGTCGGCCGAAATGGGGGATGTCTCGGGCGGCTTCGATTCCTTCGTGCGGCGCGCGTGGACCTTCTATGCGATCGCCGTCGCCTGGGGCATCGGTACCTTCACCTGGCTCGTGGTGAACGCCATCGAAGTTCCGAAGCTGATCGCGGAGCACAACGTCCGGCTCCACGGACGCATCTTCGGCGAGTAGCCGCACTCACAACTTGTCGGCGATCGTGTGACCTCTCGGGAACCGGTTCGTCAGGGCTCCAGACGCTTGAGGTAGCGCGCGTCGAGGCCGTCGAAACGCTCGAAGTCGCGGTCGTTGGTGAGAATCGCGGAGATCCCGTGCTCGCGGCACAACGCGGCGATCTGCGCGTCGAACATCAGGTTTCCCCGCGCGTCGGCCCCGCGGGAAGTGGCGGCCAGCAGACCGATGAAGCCGGCCCCGGGCAGGACGACGCGGCAGCTCGGCGAAGCGACGACGCCGTCCAGGAAATCCACGGCCTGCTCCAACGTTGACGGCGGGCTGAAGACGCGCCTGTGGGTGACGACCCGCAGGAACTCCACCGCGCAGAAGACGGGCAGGCCCCAGTGCGCCGCGCCCTCGGCGAGCGCGATCAACTCCCGGGCAGCTACGGCGTGAAGTTCGGCTTCGGCCCGATGCGCATAGATCAGGACGTTGGTGTCGACGGCGATCACGCGCGATCCAGAACGTCGTAGAGCGCCTCTCGGTCGGAGATGTCAACCTTGGGCGGGGCGTCACCGCGCACCGTCTTGAGTTCGAGCTTGAAGGCCGGATCCTTCCGGCAGTCGTCCATCAGCTTCGTACGCAACGCATCCTCGACGAATCGGGTGAGAGAGATGCGCTCCTGTGCCGCGCTCGTTTTCGCTCTCCTCAGGATTTCATCGTTCAGGTTAAGCGTGGTCTTCATCGGACTCTCAACCGGGATTGCGAATGTGTGGTATGGTAGTACCATATAATCGATGCCATATGTATGGCAACCGAACCGGCGCTACTCGCCGTCCCAGCGGCGGATCGCGAGGCAGGCGTTGTGGCCGCCGAAGGCGAAGGAGTTCGACAGGGTCGCCGAGACGGGGCGCTCGATGGGACCGGCGTGTGCGTAGTCCAGGTCGCACTCGGGATCGGCCTCCTCGAAGTTGATCGTCGGAGGGATCACGCCGTACCTGCAGACAAGCATGGAGATCACGGCCTCCATCGCCCCGGCGGCTCCGAGCGGATGGCCCGTCATCGACTTTGTCGAGCCCACCACGATCGATCGAGCGTGGTCGCCGAGTACTTCCTTGATCGCCTTTGTCTCGGCTGCATCGCCGATCGGCGTCGCGGTCCCGTTCGCGTTGATGTAGCCGATGTCGGTCGGTGCGATCCCCGCATCCTCGATCGCCTGCCGCATGGCCAGACGGGCGCCGACTCCATCCGGAGCGGGGGCCGTCATGTGATAGGCATCCGCGCTCTGCCCGAAGCCGGCGATCTCCCCCAGAATCTCCGCGCCACGAGCGCGAGCGTGTTCCATTTCCTCGAGGATCAGCATCCCCGCGCCCTCGCCGAGCACGAACCCGTCCCGCCGGGCGTCGAAGGGGCGGCAGGCCCCCGCCGGATCGTCGTTGCGCGTCGACATCGATCCCATGGACGCGAAGCCGGCAACCGCTAGCGGAGTGATGGCGGACTCCGTGCCCCCGGCGATCATCACATCCGTCTCGCCCCTCCTGATCGAACGGAAGGCGAGTCCGAGCGAGTGGCCGCTCGAGGCGCAAGCCGACACGGTCGCGTAGTTCGGGCCGCGCGCCCCGTACACGATGGACAGCAGTCCGACCGTCATGTCCGGGATGAACATCGGAATGAGGAGCGGGGAGACGAATCGCGGTCCCTTCGACAGGAGCTTCCTGTGCTGTGCCTCCAACAGCGGGAGCCCGCCGACCGCGACGCCGACGACGACACCCGTCCGATCCGGCGGCAGGTGGGCGAGCCCGTCGCCGAACCCCGCCTGTTCCATGGCCTGAGTCGCCGCGCCAATGGCGAGCTGCAGGAAGCGGTCGGCGCGGCGCGCCCCCTTTTTGTCCAGATACTGGAGGGGATCGAAACCCTTCACCTCACAGGCGAAGCGGACGGCTTGGTCGGACGCATCGAACTGCGTGATCGGGCCCGCGCCGCTCCGGCCACGGAGAAGTGCGTCCCAGGTGGAATCCACATCGAGGCCGATGGGCGTGACCATCCCGACGCCGGTGATGACGACACGCCTCGCTGCCTCGGTGTGGATCAAGCCGATTCTCTCCAGCCGTTCTCGTTTGGCCTCAAGACGGAAGGATCCCGCCATGGAATCGTGGGATCGACCTCGTTCCGCCCCTCACCGCGTCGGGGGGAGATAATACTGTGACTCCGAAGGCCTGACATGACCCCCGAGGATGGGCGGGTGCGGAGAGGGTGGAATTCCGGCGCAGGAGGTGGGGGATGTCCTGATCGGAGCGGTCAAGTCGCTGCCCAGGGATCCAAGACCTCGATACCCATGCCCTCGAAGTCACGAACGTTGCGCGTCGCCACCGTCATGCGGCGGGATGCCGCGATCGCCGCGATCTGGCAGTCCGCCGGTGAAACGGGACGTCCGGAGGAGCGGCGCCGGGCCGCAATGTAGCCGTACGCTCGAGCGGCATCGCTGTCGAAGGGGAGCACCCGGTCCTCGAAGGCGTCCCGGAGCATGGCCTCGACTTCGAACAGCAACGTGTCGCGGCGGCGTCCCACCGGGAGGATCGCCACACCGTAGCGCAACTCCGCCTCGCTCACCGCCGAAAAGAACAAGTCCTCCACGGGATGGCCCGAGGCCCAGGTCGCGACGGCGGGCTCGGGCGAGGTGCGGATCAGTTCAGAGACGACATTCGTATCGAGCAGCGTGGCCACGGGCCGCGAACTCACTCGAAGGAAGGTGGCTCGCGCCCCGACTGCCGCGGCGGCAACTCCAGGTCCACGCCGTTCGTCGGCCCGAAGTGGGAGCGGATGATGCTCGTGAGATCCCGGGATTTCGGCGCAGGTCCGACCGCCTTGCGCAGGATCTGCCTTACCTCTTCTTCCATCGAGTGGCCGTTGCCGGCCGCCTGTACGCGCAGGCGGGTCCGTATGTCGTCGTCAAGGTTGCGGATCGTGATGTTCGCCATGCGTCGTGCCTCCTCATGGCGACAAGGATAACGACATGCTAGCGTTGCTAGCAAATCCGGGGGGAGTTTTCTGGGACGCAGCGGAGAGGAAGATACGGAGGGGGTGGGATTGGGTCGCCGCTGCGCGGGACTCGCCGAGCTCGCTCCCTGCGGTCGCTCGGTTCGAACCCACGTGGGCTTGCGCCCTTTGCTAAGCGGAGGGGGTGGGATTGGCTTCCTCCCGCTGCGCGGGACTCGCCGAGCTCGCTCCCTGCGGTCGCTCGGTTCGAACCCACGTGGGCTTGCGCCCTTTGCTAAGCGGAGGGGGTGGGATTCGAACCCACGTGGGCTTGCGCCCGCCGGTTTTCAAGACCGGTGCATTCAGCCGCTCTGCCACCCCTCCGGACCACGCGCCTGCCCTGCGCAATCGAGGCTCTGCCGCGGGCTGGCGCGTCGCTCCGAGGGCAAGATAAGGCCCTCGGAGTCGTGAATCCATCGAGGTGGGACGGTGCGGGTGGGGGTGGGATTGGCTTCCTCCCGCTGCGCGGGACTCGCCGAGCTCGCTCCCTGCGGTCGCTCGGTTCGAACCCACGTGGGCTTGCGCCCGCCGGTTTTCAAGTCGGTTGTCCGAGGTCGTGGCGACCGGCACCTTCGAGCTTCGAAAGGACG
>LXNJ01001124.1_pt1 | contig 16478 bp, 14 predicted proteins | sample 809081 | NCBI WGS metagenome assembly LXNJ01 (sample SAMN04870510, study PRJNA318959) | sponge metagenome | biome: sponge; feature: marine sponge reef; material: water | host: Petrosia ficiformis | place: Greece: Milos, Mediterranean Sea | collected 2013-05-29 | depth 5-7 m
CCGAGTTCGGATTCGATTACCTCCGTGACAACCTTGCGCTCACCGCAGAGCAGCGCGTGCAACGCGAGTTGGTCTACGCGATTGTGGACGAGGTCGACTACATCCTCATCGATGAGGCGCGGACGCCGTTGATCATCAGCGGTCCAGGACAGACGCCGACGCAGAGCTATGGCCAATTCGCCCAGCTTTCACGCCGCCTGACTGAAGAGGCTGACTTCTCCATTGACCCCAAGACGCGGGCAGTCTCGCTCACTGAGGACGGCATTACCAAGGTCGAGCGCGCGTTGAACATCGACAATCTCTATGCGCCGGAGCACTATACGGCAGTCCATTTCCTTGAGAACGCGCTCAAGGCTGAGTTCGTCTACCACCGCGACAAGGAATACGTCGTTGACGGTGACGACCAGGTGGTCATTGTGGATGAGTTCACGGGCCGCCTGATGCCGGGCCGCCGTTACTCCGAGGGTCTCCACCAGGCCATTGAGGCGAAGGAGAACGTGGCCATCCGGCGGGAGTCCATGACCCTCGCCACCGTTACGCTCCAGAATTACTTCCGCATGTACGAGCGCCTCTCAGGTATGACGGGGACGGCCTCCACCGAGGCGGAAGAGTTCCTCAAGATCTACAACCTTGATCCGCTGCCCATCCCGACCAACATGCCCTCCGTCCGGGAGGATAGCCCCGACCTCATCTATCTGAACGAGGACGGCAAGTTCAAGGCAATCGTCCGCACGCTCAGGGAGCTGCATGACGAGGGCAGGCCTGTGCTTGTGGGCACCGCCTCTATCGAAACGTCGGAGCGTCTCAGCGCTCTCCTTCGCAGCGAGGGACTGGAGCACGAGGTTCTGAACGCCAAGCAGCACGACCGCGAGGCGCAGATCATTGCGCAGGCCGGCCGTCTTGGCGCGATAACCGTGTCCACCAACATGGCGGGTCGCGGCACGGACATCATTCTCGGTGGCAACCCGGAAGGGCGCGACCCCGACGAATGGCAGCGGGAGCATGATGAAGTGCTCAACCTGGGCGGCCTGTTCATCCTCGGCACCGAACGGCACGAGGCGCGGCGTATCGATAACCAGCTCCGTGGCCGGGCAGGGCGGCAGGGCGACCCCGGCGCGTCGCAATTCTATGTATCTCTAGAAGACGAGATTATCAAGCGATTCGGCGGAGACCGGGTCAAGTCGATTATGTCATGGTCGGGCTTGAAGGATGACGATGCCGTCGAAAACCGCATGGTCTCGCGAGCCTTTGAGAACGCGCAGGTGCGTGTTGAGGGCAACAACTTTGAGGTGCGCAAGCACCTGGTTGAATACGACGACGTAATCAACCGCCAGCGCTCAATCGTCTATTCAGAGCGTGCAAAGGTGCTGCAATCGGAAGACTTGCGTGAAAACATCCGGCAGATGATTGCGGACGAGTGCGCCTTCATCGTTGACGGACACCTGGAAGACCGCGACCCGGCCAACTGGGATGTAGAGGGATTTGTCACAGCGGCCCGCGCCGCCTTTCCCACTCCCGAATGGCTCGAGGCAGGGCAGATCCTTGATCTGACACGAAGCGAGATCACGGATGAGTTGATCGAATATGCGCTGGCCCTCTACGAGGAAATCGAAGAAAGGTTTGGCGCGGAACGGCTGCGGGAACTGGAGAGCCTTGTTCTGCTGCAGACGCTCGACAACCTCTGGGTTCAGCACCTGACTGCAATGGAGCAGATGCGCCTGAGCGCCGGACTGCAGGCATACGGGCAGCGCAATCCGCTGGTCATGTATCGGCAGGAAAGCCACGGCATGTTCCAGGAGCTGATGGACCGCCTACGGAATGGGATTGTCCGAACCGTACTCCATCTTGATGTGACGGCTCAGCCGGTACGGCCAACAACCCTTACCGCGCCGAACGGCGTTGCGGCCAATGGCGGGGTGGCGGCGCGCGGCGCGATGACTGAAAGCCCGATGGCGTCCCAACAGCGTGACGCGAGTGGGCAAGCGCCGGACGCGCAGGCTGCGCGCGGCCCCGTACGCCGCGCCACACCCAAGATTCGGCGCAATGATCCCTGCTACTGCGGCAGCGGCCTGAAGTACAAGAGATGTCACGGAGTCGCGGCCTGATGCGCCGCTTTCTGACGGCACCGACCACGTCGCCGGCTGCATTGCCATGACACCGCAGACTCGCGCCTCCGCGCAGACGGTTGTCGACGTTGAGGCCCCACACGCCAATGGGGCACAGGAACATCGACCCGCGCAGGAGATAGTCGACTCGTTCATCGAGGATGTGCGCGGCGGTGAGAACTGGTTTCTGGCGCTGCTCAGTGCCGTTGCCGAGTGGGGCGAGCCGAGCGAGGAACTTAACGGCCGCACGTACACCTATGTCATAGCGGGAGAGGCATTTGACTGGCTGCTGCTTGCTGAGCGGCTCATTCAGACGGCGGCCGACGTGATACCCGAGCAAGAGGCGACGCGGCTGCTGTTTGAAGGCAAAGCGCCTGTCCATATCAACGCCGAACACTTCCGTCGCTGCATCGGCCACGGCAAGCATGCCGCACACCTGAATTTTATGTACGGAATCGTGGTGGAGGAGGCACTGCAGCAGGCCATCATCGAGGAGGTCGCCAAGGCGCAGCAGAATCTCGGATCACGAGAAGGCTATATCGAGGACGAGGCCATGACTCGGCTCTACGGCGCGTCGAGCGGAGATCTACGCACGGAGTTCCGCCTCGCGACAGGTCGCAAAGGCAATGCTCCCGTCCGTACGTCATTGGACGAATTCAAAACGTTCACGTACTGGCTGTTCAAGCGGCGTGTCTCCAAGAGCGATCCGGCGCGCCTGGCAAGCGATACGCGCAAGGGCATCCTCGTTCTTGAGCGCATCAAGCCGCCCCTGTGGCAGTGGTCGCAGGGAGAGAACGAGTAGGCGAACGCCGTCGTTCCTGGCGGCAACAGGGAATTGTGGGCGCTCGAGTGCGTCCGCAGGGAAACGGGGAGACGCAGGGTGCCAAATCGCCTGATCAATGAGACAAGCCCGTATCTGCAGCAGCACGCGCACAACCCCGTGGACTGGTACCCGTGGGGGCAGGATGCGCTGGCGGCGGCGCAGGAACGTGACGTTCCCATCTTCCTCAGCATCGGCTACTCCTCCTGCCACTGGTGCCATGTCATGGAAAGAGAGTCGTTTGAAAACGATGACACTGCCAAGCTTCTGAATGACAATTTCGTTTCTATAAAGGTGGACAGGGAGGAGCGCCCTGACATCGACTCCGTGTACATGGACGCGGTTCAGGCGTTGTCCGGTCACGGAGGATGGCCGTTGAGCGTGTTCCTGACGCCGGACGGCTCACCATTCTTCGGCGGCACATACTATCCACCAGAGGACCGCCCCGGAATGCCCGGCTTCCCACGCGTCCTGACGACCGTACTGGAGGCATACGGCGCGCGGAAGGCGGAGATCAAGGAGGCGGGCCAGAACATCGTCGACCACCTCCGCCGCGCCACCGTCGCCTCAAGCGGGCAGGACTCGTTGCTGTCAAAGGACCTGTTCGGGGAGGCGTTTACGCGACTAAGTGGCTCGTTCGACGCGGCGAACGGCGGATTCATGGCCGCGCCCAAGTTCCCGCAGCCCATGCTGCTCGAATTCCTGATGCGCTATATCTCCGCCAACGACGACGATGCCAACGCGCGCGCCATCCTTGAGACGACCCTGGAGCACATGGCGGCGGGTGGGTTGTATGACCAACTCGGAGGCGGGTTTCACCGTTACAGCACGGACGCGCAATGGCTGGTGCCTCACTTTGAAAAGATGCTGTACGACAACGCCTTGCTTGTCGGCGTCTATCTTCACGCGTGGCAACTCACCAAACGGGACGACTTTCGGCGTGTCGTCGAGGAGACTATCGATTTCCTGTTGAGGGAGATGGTGTCTCCTGAAGGCGGGTTCTACTCCACGCTGGACGCGGACAGCGAGGGGGAAGAGGGCAAGTTCTACGTCTGGACGCCGGCTGAGATCAGTGCGGCGCTGGGCGATGAGCCTGCCGCGGCCCTGTTTAGCGACGTGTACGGCGTGACCGAGTCCGGCAACTTTGAGGACAGTGGCTCGACCGTCCTAAGCCGCGTCGCGTCCGACGATGATCTGGCCGCACGACACAACCTGTCTGTTGAGGACGTGGGGGCGTCTCTCTCCCGCTCGCGGCAGACTCTGCTTGAGGCGCGAGAGGGCAGGGTGCGGCCCTTCCGCGACGAGAAGGTTCTGACCGGCTGGAACGGTCTGATGCTACGGGCGATTGCCGAGACGGCAGGGGCGCTCGGCAGGGAGGACTACCGCGCCGCCGCCGAGAGGCAGGCAGGGTTCCTGGTTGACACAATGCGGACGCCGGAGGGACGCCTGCTGCGAACGTACAAGGACGGCGAGGCGCGCATCTCTGCCTATCTTGAAGACCACGCCAACCTCGCCAACGGCCTGCTCTCGCTCTTTGAAGTCACCTTTGATCGGCGCTGGCTTGATGAGGCGGTCTCGCTGGCGGACAACGTTATTGAACTCTTCTGGGACGACTCGGCATCACTCTTCTACGACATCGGCAGTGACGCGGAGGCGCTCGTTGTCCGTCCCCGCACAGTGTTGGACAACGCGACCCCATCCGGCGGCGCGGCGGCAGCGGAACTCCTGCTGCGCCTTCATGCGCTAACTGGTAACGGCAACTACCACGACATTGCAGAACGGGCGCTGCGCAGCGTCCACATGTATCTGTCACGCTACCCCACGGCGGTCGGCCATTGGCTCGCCGCGCTCGATTTCGCTATCGGCTCCACGAAGGAGATCGCGCTCATCGGCGACAGGGCGGCGGACGACATGGGCGAGCTGCTGGACGCCCTGTATACGCGGTTCATGCCGAACAAGATTGTGGTTGCCGCCACGCCGGATGAGGCGTTTGAGTGGGGCGATCTGCCCGTGCTGGACGGCCGCTCCATGATCAATGACAAGGCGACAGCCTACGTCTGCGAGAATTTTATCTGCATGCTGCCCGTCACAACGGTTGAGGGTTTCCTAGAGCAGCTTGATGCGCCGCCGCCAACGGTCCAGTTCCTCGCGCCGTAGGGTAGTGGCGGTATGGAGCGACTGTTTACCCCGTGGAGGGCGGAATTCGTGACAGGTCAGACCGGGGAACAGGGCACGCCTGCCTGCTTTCTCTGTGAGAATCCAACTCTCGACAAGGACGATGAACTGTACATCCTCCATCGCGCCGTGCGTTCGTTTATCATCCTGAATCTCTACCCCTACAACACCGGCCACCTGATGATCGCGCCGTACGAGCATATTGGCGCATTGGAAGAGTTGCCTGTGGAGACCGGCGCGGAGATGTGGGCGCTCGCTCAGCGGAGCGTGGACATCATCAAAGGGGAGTACGGTCCGGACGGATTCAACGTCGGTATGAACATCGGCCGTTTGGCGGGCGCGGGCGTGCCGGGGCATCTGCATCTACATGTCGTGCCACGCTGGGGCGGCGACACGAATTTCATGGCGGTGGTTGGCGAGACGAAATTAGTCCCGGAGAGCCTTGACCAGACGTATGCGCGGCTAAGGCCGCTGTTTGAGGCGGGCTAAGAGGGAATCCTGGATCCCCGCTTTCGCGGGAATGACGGAATGGCGGCGGGCTATCGGTGCTCGGGGACGGGCGGCTCCGGGATGGTTCCGCCCAGGACGCGCTCAATCGCCATCACGTGACTGCAGGAGCTCCAGCCCTCGAAGAAGTCGCAGTCGCACGTAAAGACGCCGTCCGTGAGTTCAACGACGTGCTCGCTGTTGTCGCCGGAAATTCGGACGCGAAACGACTCGAACCTAATTCGGTCGTCCCGTTCCTCGGCGTACTTCCGCGCCTTCTCGATCTTGCTGATCAAGCTGGAATTCATCTGCAGAAACCCCCTTGAGCCTCGGTCGATTCAGGAGTCAAGCTACCCTAATCCCATTTTGTCGATGGGTGAAAGACCGGATTTTGTTGTCCCGCGCTGCCATCGGATTGGGTCATGCTACGTTCTGAGGGGTCTTGGGTCAAGGGTAGAGACGCCAAATCTCATGGCCACGCCCGCGTAGGGCGGAACTCGCCGATGTTAGGATGAGAACTGCTATGGCGCGCATTCGGGCAATCTCTCTGGATTTCTACAACACCATCGTCAGGTTCGAGCCACGACGCGAGCAGATTCAGGCTGCTTCCTGCGCCGAATTCGGCATCACATTGGACACAAACGCCGTCCTCCGCGCTTACCCCGCTGCCGACCAATTTCTCTCCGAGGAGAATGGGAAACTTCCCCTGAGCCGCCGCACGCCGGAGGACGTAAGGGAATTGTGGGGGCGGTACGAGATGCTGCTGCTCGCCGGCGCCGGAGTAACGGTGGACCTTGAATTGGCGAGCCGCATCTTTGAGCGGGTGTGGGAGGCTCGGCAGGGCTTCGCGATGTTCCCGGATGTTGTGCCGTCGCTGCAGGCACTCCGGGAGAAAGGTTACTCCATTGGTGTCATCACCAACTTTGAAGGAGGGCTTGCCCAGACGCTCCTGGATCTTGGCATCGCTGAGTACATGTCCTTTGCGGTTACGTCAGAGGAGATCGGTGTAGCCAAGCCCAACGCTCCGATATTTGAGGAGGCGCTGAAGCGGGCAGGGGCGAGCGCCGATGAGGTTGTCCATGTGGGCGATCAGCCGCTTGCGGACGTGCAGGGCCCGGCGGCGGTTGGTATTTTACCCATTCTTCTGGATAGGGACGGCGTTTTCGAGGGCTACAAGGATGCCCGCGTGATCAACTCACTGGAGGAGCTGCCGGACCTCCTGGACCGTCTCAACGCTGAATGGACTTCCTAAATATATTTATAAGCGTTGTCTTCCCCGTCTTCCTGATGGCGGCGGTCGGCGCGCTTGTTCACCGGCTCAGGCCAATCTCACCGGAGCCGCTGAGCCAGGCAATCCTCTTTATCTTCAGTCCGGCGCTCGTTTTCAACGGCCTCGCCACCACGCAGGTTGCGCTTGAGGATCTGGCCCGCATCGCCGCGTTCAGCCTGCTCCTCCTCTCGTCCCTCTACATCATTGCCAGCCTGGTTGCCCGCGCGATGAGGGTGCCAAAGGATGCCCAGACGACATTCGTGATTGCGGCGCTGTTCATGAACGCGGGCAACTACGGCCTGCCGGTGGCGTTGTTCGCGTTCGGGGATGAAGGGTTGGCTATAGCCGTCGTCTTCTTCGTGACGCAGGCCATCCTCGCGTGGACAGTGGGGGCGTTTATCGCCTCCCGCGCGCAGTCGAACCTGGTTGGCTCCCTCATTTCTGTGGCCAAGCTGCCCACCAGTTACGCTGCGGTTGGCGGTCTCGCCGTCAGCATGTTGGCCATCGACCTGCCGGACTATATACAGCAGCCTGCGCAAATCATGGGCGACGCTGCCATACCGGCCATGCTGATCGTGCTCGGGATTCAGCTTGCGTCAACGCGTGAGATGGCGGGGGCGCGAGCCATCGCGGGTGTCGTTGCGATCAGGCTGGTTCTGTCATCTCTCGTGGCGTATGGGCTCGTTCAACTGTTGCAGTTCGACGATCTGACTGCGAAGGTGCTCATTGTCGTTGCCGGAATGCCGACGGCGGTGCTGACCATCATCCTGGCGACGCAGTACAAGGGCAGGCCGGAGCTTGCGAGCGGGATCGTGGTGGCAGGGACGCTTGGCAGCCTCGTCTCCGTGACGGTTGTGCTTTCGCTGGTGGGAGCGGCTTGACAGGACGACGTTAGGCGGACGTGCGGGCGTTCTCTATCTGTGTGCGAAGACTTTCCGCGGCGGCGCGGGCGGCGTCCGCGAAGTCCGGGCCGTTGGATGCGTACAGGATTCCCCGGGACGAATTGACCAGCACGCCGCCGCCGTCTGCGTCGAGAGTTGCCGACAGGGCCGACTCAAGCTCGCCACCCTGCGTTCCGACGCCGGGAACGAGGAATGGCATGTCGGGACAAATCTCACGGATCTTTTGAGCTTCGGACGGGTACGTCGCGCCCGTCACGAGGCCAATGTTGCCGTTCGTGTCCCACGAATTACTAAGGTGGGCGACGGCTTCATACAACGGCATCGGAACGCCGTCATACGTTGCATTGAGGCCCTGCAGGTCTGCGCCGCCCGGGTTGGAGGTACGGCACAAGATGAACACTCCCTTGTCCTCATAATCAAGGAACGGTTGGAGGCTATCCCGCCCGAGGAATGGATTGACGGTGATGGCGTCGAAGCCCATCGTCTCGAAGAGGCCCTTGGCGTAGAAGCGAGCGGAGTTGCCGATGTCGTTGCGCTTGGCGTCGCCGAGCACAGGCACGCGCCCGTTGACGTGGTCGACGATTCTCTCAAGCGCTGCGTATCCTGCCGAGCCATGCGCTTCATAGAACGAGAGATTCGGCTTGTAGGCAGAAACAAGATCAATCGTGGCGTCGATGATTGCGATGCAGAAATCCGCAATGTCGCGGTCGTTCATCTCGGCAGGGTCGGGGTCAAGGCCGACGCAGAGGAGGGAGCTGTTGCGCTCGCTCGCCTCGCTCAGCCGCTGCCGGAACGTCATCGTAGCCGTTGTCATCGCTGCCCCTTTCCTTTTCTCGCAGCCCCCAGATTCCATCGTACCTCACGGACTGGCGCGCCTATAATTCCTGTGTGACTATTTCAGTGCTTGGAATCGCGGGTGGGACGCGGCGCGGCGGCAACAGCGAGACGTTGTTGGAACGGGCGCTTGCGGGGGCGCGCGACGCCGGCGCGGACACGGAACTCATTAGCCTCCTCGATCTTTCCATCAACCCCTGCATCTGCCCGCAGTCCGAAGACTGTATGCTCACAGGCGTTTGCACCGTGCTGGATGACATGCAGGGTCTTTACGCCAAACTACGGGCTGTCGACCTGATCTACATCGCATTTCCTGTGACGTTTCGCGGTGTGCCCGCTCAGACGAAGGCGCTCTACGACCGAACGCAGCCGCTGTGGATCCGTAAGTACGTGATGGGGCAGCAATTGCGGGGAAGCGAGGAGGCGGGCAGAGCGCTCATCATCGCCACCGCCGACCGCGATGATCCCACGGAGTTTGACGGCGCGGTGCAGGCCACGCGCTCGTGGCTTGTGAGTATGCACTTCCTTGAAGCGGAGCGTCTGCTGGTTGCCGGCGTGGTCCGCCCCAACGACGTGCAGGACAAGCCGGACTCCTTGGCGGAAGCATTTGAACTCGGCGTGAGGTTGGTCCGTGGCGACTAGCAAGTCGCGGCGCGGGCGTCGGAAGAAGTCGCTCAGTCTGCCTGAACTCTATGACCGCCTCTTTGCCGAATATGGCGAACAGCATTGGTGGCCGGGCGAGACGCCGTTCGAAGTGATGGTGGGCGCGATCCTGACGCAGAACACGGCATGGACGAACGTGGAGAAGGCGATCTCTGCGCTGCGGGAGGCCGATGCACTGAGCCCGGAGGCACTGCGGACTCGGCTACTTGAAGACATTGCTGCATTGATTCGCCCGTCCGGGTATTTCAATGCCAAGGCTCGCAAACTCCGTGCGCTCGGAGTTTATCTTGCCGACTATGGCGATGACATCGAGAAAGTGTTCGCCTCCAAACCTCTCGACGAACTGCGAGAGGAGCTCTTGGCCCTCCACGGCATTGGCCCGGAGACTGCGGATTCAATGCTGCTCTACGCCGGAAACCTGCCGTCCTTCGTTATCGACGCCTACACCATCCGCGTGCTGGGTCGGCTGGGCATCATCGACTTGGATAGTAGGCCAAAATATGAAGACGTACGCGCCCTGTTCCAGGAATCTCTCCCAACGGATGTGCAGCTGTTCAATGAGTACCATGCGCTGTTCGTGGCGCATGGCAAGGACGTGTGCAAGTCTCGAAAGCCTCTTTGTTCCGAATGTATGCTGGTAGCGTACTGCCCGGTAGGTAGCAGCATTACAGCTTAGGTTTGCGTTTCGAGGGTTACGTATTCCCGCGACGGCGGGAATGACGGAAGGGACTAGTCAGTGCGGCGTTCGTCACCGATTGGGTAAACGTCCGTCAGGAACTGATAGAAGTCTGAATCGAGCGGAACAACAAGGGTTGTGCCGTCCGTCAAGGAAACCTCATACGCTTCAAGGGTTCTGACGAAGTGGTAGAAATCGCGGTCGGTGTCAATGGCTCGACCCTGGATTCCGATGGCCTCCGCTTCACCTTCACCACGAATGGTCCGCGCTCGCTCGTTGGCCTCTGCGAGAATCTGGGCGCGCTGCAGATCGGCTTCAGCCTCGATCTTGGCTCTTTCCTCTTCACCTTCGGCGCGGAAGCGGTTGGCGATACGGATTCGCTCCGAGCGCATCCGGTCGTAGACACTGCTGGCAACCTCAGGCGGGAAGTCTGCTCCGACGATGCGGACGTCAACAACAGACATGCCGAATTCCTGTGCTTTGATGTCACTGCGCTCTGTGACGTTGCGCATGAGAGACTCACGGTTATCGCGGATGACTTCGATCTGATCGTGCGTGGCGACCTCCTCGCGGATTTCTGAGGAAATGATGGCCTCCAACCTGCCGCGAGCGCCCAACTCAGTGCGGACGACCTCGAAGAACTGCCGGGCATTGATAATGCGGTAACGGGCGTAGGAGTCGATGATGAGAGCCTTCTTCTCGGCGGTGAGGAATTCGGACGGCTCCGAGTCAAACCGCAGTAGGCGCTTTTCTATACGGTGTACTGACTCAATGAACGGCGTCTTGAAGCGGAGGCCGGGTTCGGTAGCTTCACGCCGATACTCTCCGAGGCGGGTAATGATGACCTGCTCAGTCTCATCGACGACGTAGACGCTCTGACTGAGAAGAATTAGGAGGGCGCCTCCAACCAAGACGACGGCAATCGTGATCAGTCGCTGTATGTTCGGGCGTGCGGCGGGCTGCTGCATGACTAGGCCCCCGTCGATTCCTGGTCAGTCAGCGGCAGGAACGGCAGAACGTTGCCGCCGATTTCATCGTCGACGACGATAACGTCGACCCTCGGGAGGATACGCTCCATCATTTCGATATAGAGGCGGCGACGTGTTGCTTCGGGGTGGCTGCGGTACTCACGCAGTCGCTCAAGGAACCGGCTGGCATTACCCGTCGCCTCACGCACGCGCTCTACCTTGAACGCCTCGGCTGCCTGGACAACGCGTGCGGCCTCACCGCGGGCACGGGGGACGATGTCTTCCCGATACGCCTCGCCTTCGTTGATGAATCGAGCGCGGTCCTCGCGGGCGCTGATGACGTCCTTGAAAGCCTCCTGTACTTCGTCAGGCGGCTGGACGTCCTGCAACTGCACGTTTATGACCATGATTCCGGTGCCGTAGTCATCCAGCAGCCGCTGCAAGAGCTGTTGCGTTTCAACCTGAACGACTTCCTTGCCGGTCGTCAGCACATCATCAATGGGTCGCTGCCCCACGACCTGCCTGAGTGCCGAGGCCGTGGCGTCTCGGAGTGTTTCCCCGTCGGGGTGTCCACCCTCTGACGGATCCTTGACGTTGAAGAGGAATGCGCCGGCGTCACGGATACGGTATTGAACAACCAACTGAGCATCGACGAGGTTCTCGTCGCCGGTGATCATGCGTGACTCGGCAGATCTCTGAACGGCGCCCTCACCGGAGCCAATCTCTCCGACGCTTCGGAATCCAAGCTCCATGCTCTGGACGCGCTGAATGCTCAATACGTCCTGGCGCTCCACAGGCCAGGGAATATGCCAGTGCAGCCCCTCTGTCTGTTGGTCGCCGTTCCAGTTTCCGAATGTGCGGACGATGGCGACTTCACCAGGGTTGACGATGTAGATGCCGGAGCCAAGCCACACGAGAACGATGACTCCAAGAAGGATTCCGCCGATGCGGCCGATAGGCATAGCAGGGCGTTGACCGTCTCCATCGGCAGCAGGGCGTCTTGGGGGACCCTGGCTGTCGCCTGAGCCGCCACCCCTCAGTCGGTTGATCAGGTCACGAACCGGGCGCAAAAGCTCATCGAGCTCGCTGTCACCCTCTCTGCGGGGTTGTCGCTGATAGCCCATGACGCGTGGTAACCGCACTAGAGGGTGCGTCCCGCGCTTGCCGAGAAAAACAAAGTGAACACTTTCACGCTCCCATTATAAGCAGATTGGGAGCGTGGTAGGGGAGATTGCACGCTTTGAAGATCCTGCTTCTTGACGGATTTGAAGGCTAGCCGGACTCGGAGTCTTCCGGGGTGGCTGCGGCGGACGCCGGTTCGTCGATGGTCTGAACGATCATCTCTGAGAGATCAAGAACACGCATGGTCTCGTCCTGGCCGGTTACGCGCACACCGTCCTCAAACATCTGGGCGCAGAACGGGCAGGCGACGGCGATGACATCGGCGCCCGCCTCAATGGCGTGGCGCGTGCGTCGGTGGTTGATCTTTTCGTTTCCGGGACCGTCCTCCATCCACATGTGACCGCCACCCGCGCCGCAGCAGAATGCGCGGTTGCGGTGCATCGCCATCTCAGTGACCTTGTCGACGCCGGGGATGGCGTCCGCGACTTCACGCGGTGCATCGTAGACGCCGTTGTGCCTGCCGAGGTAGCAAGGATCGTGGTACGTGACGGTGCCAAACGTTGGCCCCTGTCTGGTCTGATCAAGCGTTAGCCTGCCATCCGCGACGAGACTCTGTAGATACTGCGTGTGGTGCATGACCTGGTAATTGCCGCCGAACTCCGGGTATTCGTTCGAGATGGTGTTGAAGCAGTGGGGGCAGGTGGTGACGATTGTCTTGACGCCGTAACGGTCCAGCGTCTCCACGTTCTGCATGGCCTGCAGCTGGAAGAGGTACTCCATGCCGATGCGGCGAGCGGGGTCGCCGGTGCAGGACTCTTCGTCGCCGAGGATGGCGAACTTGATGCCGGCGTTGATGAGAATGCGACCTGTGGCTCGGGCGATACGCATCGAGCGGTCTTCCATGGAAGCGGCGCAGCCGACCCAATACAGGACTTCCAACTCTTCCGGTTTTTCGACCTCGGATATGAGCGGGACATCGAGCCCCTCGGCCCATTCCGTGCGGGTGCGGCTCATGCCGCTCCACGGGTGTCCCCGCGTTTCGAGACTGCGAAGCGCCGCCTCTGCCGTCTCCGGCAGGCGTCCCTCGTTCATGACAAGGGCGCGGCGCATCTCAACGATTGTCGGGACGTGTTCGATAAAGACCGGGCACGCCTCCATACAGGCGCCGCACGTGACGCATGACCAGAGGTCTTCTTCGTCGACGACCTCACCGGCAGGAGCCATGATGAGCTCCTGATCCACTTTGGACTCATCGCCACCCGCCTTGTACAGGGCATTGCCGTAGGAGCCGACGTACCCCTTAAGGTTCTGGATGACCATCATCGGCGAGAGTGTTTTGCCTGTGATATTGGCAGGGCAGTTGTCCGTGCAGCGGCTGCATCGCGTGCAGGCGTCGCCGTCCATGAGCTGTTTCCATGTGAAATCGGTCAGCGTTGCCGCGCCGAAGGTCTCCCGGGTTTCAAGGTTGGGGATGGCCTGCAGCTTGCCGCGTGGCTCAAGGTTGCGGAAGAACCAGTTGGCGGGAGATATCCACGTGTGGCTGAACTTGGACAGCGTGAATGCGGCGTACAGGAGGGAACCCAGGACGGTAGCCGAGTGTGCCCACCAGAGGCCCCGGTAGATCGTCTCCGCAGTGTCTGCACGGATGCCGACGAATTCGTAGAAGAATGCGGCGAATGCAAAGCCGCCGGGCGACCAGATAGCCCAGTCCGGATGGTCAAGATACTCGACGCCAAATGAGGTCTCGCCAAGCTGTCTGAGCCCCTCAAGTCCGAAGCCCTGGAAGATAAGGATGATGGCGAGTGTGAGGATGATCTTGTCATCAAGGAGTCCGGGAGAGTGTGGTTTTCCAATAGCAGAGCGGCGGAAGATCGCCATTGTGAGTCCGGCAAGGGCCATGAGTCCGCCGATGTCCCACGCGAGCGAGGAGTAAAGATACCAATTGCCGATTGGCCACTCCAACACTCCCTGGTGTTCGAGTGGGTAGAGGAACTCTTCTTCGATGGTGCCAACAGCGGTCCCAAGGAAGAGCATGGACGCACCCCAGAAGATGAGCAGGTGCATAAACCCGCCGTAGCGGTCTCGCAGGAATTTCTCATGGCCGTACCCCTGAGTAACAAGGAGACGGGCGAACGCGAAGCCGCGTGTGATGGGGTTGCCGAGTCGGTCTGCCGGCTGGCCTAACTTCCAGAGCTGAGCACGCTCATAGAGCTTGTAGAAGATGTAGGCGACCGTGAGACCGGCAAGCGCGAAGAGGATCCACTTGAGGTCGCCTATCGTCCAGAGAAATTCCTTTTCAGGAGTCACTGTGTCGCCCCTCCCGCCCAGTTTCGGCTGTTCCGGTCGCCGTTCGGGGAAGTATAGCACGGGGTAGGGGAATTCCGGGTTAGAAACCGCCGTTCACGTGGCGCCCGCCACGTTTGTGCAATTTGACACTATTCAACGCAGAATGCTATACATTTATTGCCTCCAGATGCTGGGGGCGTTCCCATGTAAGACGGGTTTTTGGGGGTATGAATGCGCATCATCGTTACCGTTAAACAGGTGCCTGATCCAGAGGCGCCTCAAAGCTCATTCACGGCAGATCGGGCGGCCAAAAGAGTGGCCGTTGCGTCGAGCGTGCCGGCGGCCGTGAGCGACTATGACAACTATGCGACAGAGGCGGCGCTTCGCATCAAGGACACCGACACCGATTCAACAGTCAGCGTCGTGAGCCTCGGAGAGAGCCACGTGCTGGACGTGATCAAGCGACCGCTTGCGATGGGCGCTGATGATCTCTTCCTGGTGCAGGACCCTGATCTGCCAAACGGCGATCCGGTAACTGTTGCTGCGGCGCTTGCGGCGGCAATTCGCAAGATTGGTGATTTCGATTTGATTCTCTCCGGCAGGCAGTCTTCCGACCTTGACCAGGGAATTGTGGCGACTGCTCTGGCAGCGATCCTCGATATTCCCGTTCTCACAAACGCGATCGCGATTGAGGCCAGTGGTGATGAGGTGCAGATTGCCCGCATCGTTGATGACGGCATCGACACGGTGGCGGCGCGACTGCCCGCACTGGTAACGGTGTCCAACGAGCTCGGTCAGCCCCGATACGCGACGATGCGCGGCATCATGGCGGCTCGCCGCGTGGACCCGACAGTGTGGGGCAAGGGAGACCTTGAGGCGATGGACGCGGCCGATCCGTTCACGCAGGTCGTTGATCTGTTCGCTCCAGAAAAGTCATCCAACGTCGAGATGATTGAAGGCGAGTCACCGGCTGAGGCGGCCAAGGCGTTGGCGCTGCGATTGCGTGAAGAGCGCCTCATTTAGACCGGCCCAAGGCAGAGATAATTCCGAATCACGGAACGAGAAGGAGAACAACAAATGGCCGGTGAGAACGGCATTCTGATAGTTGCGGAGACGGGCGCGGACGGCTCATTGAGCTCAATCACGAACGAGTTGATGTCGGCGGCGCAAGGTCTGGCGGCGGATCTGGGCGAGCCGATTTCGGCTGCGCTCATCGGGAACGGCGTGGGAGACCGGGCGCAGGACATCATCAATCTGGGCGCGGACACCGTTTACCAGGTGGACGGCGACCAATTCGCCAGCTACCTGAACGAGACCTACACCCCGGCAGTCATTGCCATCGCACAGCAGGCAAACCCGCGCATCATCCTGATTGGCCACACGCCGAACGGGCGCGACCTCGGGCCATATCTCGCGGTACGCCTGCAGACAGGTATCGCGTCGGACACGTCCGGGCTTAGCATCGCGGACGGTCAATTGCAAGCAGCGCGATCTGTAGCGGGCGGCCTGTTCCGGCAGGTTGTTTCGTTCCCGAAGATGCCGGCCATCGCGACGGTTCACATGAAGGCGTATGACGGCGCGGAGGCACAGAGCGGTCGCTCCGGCAACGTGGTCAACGTTGACGTAGGCCTGGACGCCTCATCCGTGCGCTCCCGGTTCGTCAAGCATGAGGACGCACAAGTTGAGGGCATCCGTCTTGAGGACGCGACGATCGTTGTGACCGGCGGGCGCGGCATGGGTGATGAGGCGGGTTTCAACGAGCTCTATAAGCTCCAGGCGTTGCTGCCGCAGGCCGCGGTTGGCGCGACACGCGCGGCGACGGACTCCGGTTTCTGTGAGCAAGATCTGATGATTGGCATCACGGGGCGCGTTGTCTCCCCGGATGTCTACATTGCGATTGCATTGTCGGGTGCGAGCCAGCACATGGCGGGCTGCTCCGGCTCCAAGAACATCGTGGCGATCAACCGCGATCCTGAGGCGAATATCTTCAGTGAGTCTCGCTTCGGCGTCGTTGGGGACTACAAGCAGGTTCTGCCAGCGCTCATCGAAGAGGTTCAGAAGCTGATGCAGGGCTAGACGGCCCATCGTTTCGTTACGACGAAAAACGTCGGGGCGGCTCTAGAGCCGCCCCGATTTTCGTTTTGGTTGCAGATGTTTCGTTCTAGCTCTCT
>LXNJ01001125.1_pt1 | contig 16455 bp, 16 predicted proteins | sample 809081 | NCBI WGS metagenome assembly LXNJ01 (sample SAMN04870510, study PRJNA318959) | sponge metagenome | biome: sponge; feature: marine sponge reef; material: water | host: Petrosia ficiformis | place: Greece: Milos, Mediterranean Sea | collected 2013-05-29 | depth 5-7 m
AAGGCCTTCAGGCTGCTCGGCGTAAGCCACCACTAGGCGGGCCGACAGCGCAGCCAGCCAGCGGCACTCGTCGCAAATTCCACAAAATCCAAGCGCCTTCTCGGTCCCCTTGCCGGGTACAATACTATGAAGTTCAGATTAGAGATGAGTCTGGCCTGATCAGGTTTCGGTACGGTTCTCATGAGTATTGTTATGACCGTTTTGGGCTCTCTCGCGCAGATCAATGAATTGCACCGCAACGGAATCATCTGCATGCTGCGCATGAAAGCTAACAGGCATAAATCGTGCGCCTTTTCACGGCGCACGGTAAACTTGGGTTAAAAAATTTAGCGAGTCATTCGGCAGGCGGAACATTCATTCTGGAGATCCGGACACGGGCTGTGTTACTTCGAGTTGCCCCATCCCAAACACACTCCCCTTCCCCACATGCAGCCAGCGCAGTGCAGCGAACAGAGGCCACAACTCACCAGGGCCGTGAGGAAGCCACATGCTTCCCGTAACCCCGTAAAGCTTGACTTCCCGCTTTTGAGCAGCTGACCAGCGAACCAAGTCTGCCCGCTCACCGTGCCACGCTGTTGAAGGTACACGGACTGCTGCAACCCTAATCCGCTCTTGGAAGTGTCGATATTCGGTGCCTCTGCCCAGCCCAGCCAAGTGTGCCAACCGCCGACCTCCCGCGACAGCCAGGTCAAGCAAAGAAGGGTCCTCCAGCAGTTTGCCTTTGCGAAGGATTCGAAGGGGCGTAGGAAAAGTAAGCTTGCACGCGGCCCTCGCTGGATCTTCGCCCACGGGCCAATCGCAGGCAAGGGAATCCAACGCATTAGTATCGCGGCCCACTGAAATGAGCAGTGCCTTTTCACGAACGCGAAACGGCTCTCGTTGTGCTCCCAAGCCCATCCCACAGGCCATAAGCCATGCCTGCCACAGCACGGTCTCAGTTGACGGCTCTACGTTAACCAGGATAAAATCGATGGCTGGCGCAGTGATGGGATCTGGGGGAGCCGGGCGAATGATGTATTTCGGAACGCGCTGGCTGGCAGCTCCACCGCCCTGGAATACGTCTGCATAGGCGTGTTCATTCAGAAACTTAAGCGCTCGTCCCCACACACCGCGCAACATCGGTGTCGTTGCATGCACAAGAGGGGTCTCCAGTAAGAGTCTCCAAGCAGAGAAGCTGATACGGCCAAGAATGTCCTCCAGCTGTGCCATTGAGCTTTGCACTTACCGCTGTTGAAGCTAGCGTTGAAATTAGTCATAGATTCCATACCGATTCGTTGGGATCTGAGGATGCTGCGGTGTAATAGGCTGCTCTGCGGATGTTGGCGTGCTGGATCACCGGCGGATCCGCTTCAGGGGCTTCATCGCGGTCCCGGCCGGTCTTGAGAAATGGAGGCGACGCTCTTGTAATTGCAAGTGCCCAGCACCAGTGTGAGACGGCAGGCAGCTTCGAGTCGTGCCTTCGGATACTTGTTCGCCAGAGTCCCATGGTGCTCTCGAAGCCCTGCTCCAGATGCTGGCGAGGGCCATGATGGTCTCCGCCAGCACCTCTGCAAAGGGTCCCATGGCCCCGGTTCGCTTCAATAAGCGTGTCTGGTCCTGATACTGGCGATGTTCGCTGGGCATGTGCGCCGGCTTGGTGTGATGAAAGTCTTGAGTCGAATGCGTTGGCTGCGGATAAAGATTTCGACCATGTGTTCGCTCATGCAAACGTCCACCTTCTTGCGCACAAACCGGTAGGGTACGCTGTAATGTAATAGGCGTAGTTCACCTAGGCATGGTAATCATCGATGTTGGCTGTGCGCTTCTTCCACTCCGCTCGTAAAGGTGGACGGCCCCGGAGGAAGCGGGCGCATAGCAGGCCGGTCCGACTCCCTCAAAATGGCTGTGCCGAGCTTCTTCTGAAAAGGTTTGTCGTTAAGCTGCGCCAATAACGGTGCGATGGCTCTCCGACAAGCTGAAGAACTACCGACCATGCAGCCGGCCCAGAGTCCACGTTCCAACGAAGCGGACCGCTTGCTCGACACAGGTTTTATTCCGGAGCTTTCTCACGCGAGCAGCCAGCATTGCCGTGTCGTAGTGCCTGGGCAACTGCTGGAACGTCCGGTTGATGTCGGGATCGTAGCGATGGGGCTTCTTGACGGCCGCCTTCAGATTGTCGCAGACTACGGCAGCCGGTCACGGCGCCAAAGGATGCAAAGGCGCGCACATGTACGCCAATCCAGCTGCGTAGTGTCTGATCCGGCGCCAGTTCAGCATAACGTGTAATGCGAACAGCCGAGTGTGGCCACAAAGATCTGTGCCTGTGACACTGTACCCGTACCAGAAGCAATGACCGGCACGGTGGTGCCGGCAAAGTCCACCAATAGTTCGTCTCCGTCCTGGTGCTCCAAGCGCATGACCATTGGCTGCTTCTCCAGTCCTTAGTAGAGCTGGTAGAAATGGCTGTAGCTGTAGCCATCAGGCTGTGCTGCGCGGTAGTCTTTGCCAGACCTGCTCCGGCGTCATGCCTTTGCGGCTACCTTCTTTGTGATGTCGGGCCGATCAGGCTGGGACCGCACGGGCGTCGCTGCAATCTCTGAATACAGAGCAGCACAAGCGCCGCGTCTCCCAGCTCTCCGGAGCAATACGCATGCTGCGCGCAATCAAGCGCTTGCTGAGATGCTCCCGATGATAGTAGCGGGGTACGTCTCTGACTTTTCGCATGGAAGTTCGCTTCTGTGTCGTCGTGCTCCGGTTGGTGAAAAGAGCAGCGAAAGCCTTACTGCGAGGCATGCTCCAACATCCGATGACTTTAGACTGAATACACTCCGAGTGGGTAGCATCAATCGGAATATGCAGGCAGGTACAGCCTTTTTCCTGGCAGGCTGCGGTTTCAATCCCCTGTAGAGCGGGGCGTGCCTTGCAAGCGGTCTGACAAGGTTGCCCGACCGGATAGCCAGCACCATCAGTGTTTCAATCCCCTGTAGAGCGGGGCGTGCCTTGCAAGTGAGCTATCCGAGGTCGGCATGACTAATGAGTGGCTAAAGTTTCAATCCCCTGTAGAGCGGGGCGTGCCTTGCAAGAGCGGCTAGCGCGTCATCCGCATACGATCGTATGCGGGTTTCAATCCCCTGTAGAGCGGGGCGTGCCTTGCAAGATCGGGGCGATAGGGTATCGGCCTATCTGGCGCTCTTCCCGTTTCAATCCCCTGTAGAGCGGGGCGTGCCTTGCAAGCTGGGCATGTCTGCGCTGGGCCAGCTTTGGTTCCCCATGTTTCAATCCCCTGTAGAGCGGGGCGTGCCTTGCAAGCTTGGTTTACCCCCACACCGTGGGAAGACAGTCTCGAGGTTTCAATCCCCTGTAGAGCGGGGCGTGCCTTGCAAGTTGCGACCTCGAGGCGCTATTCGATCCCGAGAGGGCAATGTTTCAATCCCCTGTAGAGCGGGGCGTGCCTTGCAAGTTCACTTGCGGATTCGCTCGAGACGAACATAACGTCTGGTTTCAATCCCCTGTAGAGCGGGGCGTGCCTTGCAAGCTAGCCTGCGCCGCCCGTCGGGGCTACGCAAGATGGTGTTTCAATCCCCTGTAGAGCGGGGCGTGCCTTGCAAGGCACCCGACATTTCGAGTTTCGAACGTATTTTGCCAAGCGCAGGCACAATAACACAAGTAGAACACGCAAGTTGCCGCCAAAGTAGCGGATTTGGATGAAAAAAGCACGGCAAAGGCATAAATCGCGGGCTTCTGTGCACATTAGGACCCAGTGATCCGATCCATTTCAAGATATCGTAACGTCCTGCGGTGCCCTCACAGTGGCGTAGTAACGAGTTCCAGTAGTGGCTGAGTACGCCGCCCACCAGAGAAGACCATGTGGCGGTGTGAATCCGCATTCAAACCAGCACTTGACGGGGGCAAAGGTGCTAATTCCACCGCAGGAACCACGCCAGAAGGCTGCTTTATTGACCTAAAGTACAGACTGCACACCCGAACTCACGCTGTTACCAGACCATCGCAATATCAAAGGCCTCCTCGATGAGGCATAGTAAATGATATCAATCTTGTCAAAGAACAGCTACATCGCTATGCAACGGCGTGAAGCGCTACGGGTTCGTAACCATGCCGTTTAGTGCCGCATTGACACGGTTACGAATATCCCCTTTTTAGGCGATAAACACCTGCTCCTCCCCAATGGTTCTGGCCTTTGCACTTGACCCATGATAGCGCCGGTTACTCTCGCAATTTGCACACAGATGGTAAACGGCCACCTGGTCTACCGCTGGATCAATAAGCGCGTTGACTTGATCTAGGCATCGCTTGTAATTCCGGAGGCTCACTTTCAGTTCAAAAACGCTCTTTTGCGCCCGGTCTCCGTAGGAATCCAGACAGTCGGCGACCTTTTTTCGCCGTTTATTGTTTGTAATATCGTAGCAGACGACGTAGCGAGGCATAGGCTCTCTTTCAATTTAGCCAGAGAATATCGGAGTGTACTTCGCTCGTCCCCGCACATGGGACGCCAGTCGGTTTGCTTGGCGCCTCATAAGCTCTTCCGGCGAAATGCGCTCCTTCAATCCGGGTAGCGGCTGGTCCATGAAGGCCTCCCATAAGCGGAAAAACGTTCGCATCCCGCTTCGCGTAAGCCTGACGCCACCGCGCGCCGTATCAGCTTCGAAATGCTCCGGGCGAAGCTCACGCCTGTTGCAGACCCGAAGAACAAATCGGTCCACCACGGGATGCCGGAATTCTTCCGTCAGGTCGAGTGCCAAACTGGGGCGGCCGGATCTAACTGCATGCAAAACCCCGACGTAGGGATCAAATCCACGTGCCTCCAGGAGACTCGCAAACGCATTGACCAAGATTACATACCCGAAGGATAGTAGTGCATTTGCGGGGTCTGGAGGCGGCCTGCGTGCCCTGCCGGTGAAAGGTACGCCACCGTCAAAGGCCGCCCTCAAGCCTGCGAAATAATGCCGTGCCGCATTTCCCTCAAATCCAAGCAAATCTTCCTTAACGGTCACCGCCTGTACGGCCTCGAGCATCGACCTAAGTTCACGAATTGCATCGCTGAATTCGGGTCGACCCGCGCGGTTGGATCGAACCGCGGACAGGACCGCAATAGCGCTTCGGAGCTTGGAAGCGATGAAAACCCGCGCTAGTTCAAGCGAGCGGACATCGTCACTGATCATGCGAAACTGCGCAAGACGAAGGTCAGCAGTTCGTGACAACTCCGGTACTAGGCGGCCCAGAAAGTCCCCGCTTCTCCTGAACCAGGCAACAGCGATGCCTTGCTGGAGACACAGTTGGGTCGCGGATGAAGTGATGTGCGCACGGCCAACCAGCGCAATCATCTCAAGCCGATGCGGCTCTACCTCAATCAGCTCCTTCTTTTTTTCAGGCAGGGGTCCGCGGCCATCGGGATCCCGGGTAATTGTGACCACTATGGATCCTGCAGAACGGCGAACTACGGCGCCTGGTTCAGTTACGTATAAGGTCGGCATATCCCCTACGCGCGCGAAAAGTCCAACGATCGGGCTACGGTTAGCCTTCTTCGAGCTGCTTCAGGGTCGTCGACGTCCAATAGCTCTTCAAGGGTCTTGATGTATGTAGGGAGTTGCGCCCGTAGTTCTGGGGACATTGCCGTGAAACCGTGGATCAAAATCCCCTCATTGCGAGCTTTGATATGCTCCTCAAAGGACTGTTCGAATCCAAGAAGTTTTTTGGCAACTGGATCCCCCATAGACTTGAGCAACCCTGCAACCTGTCGCCGGCTCGCGGCTAAGGTACCCCTGAGGTCCTTGCGCGTGTTCTCGCGAAGAGGATGACTTTTCTTCTTCTTCAGTTTCGCCTGGTAAGCAGCTACTTTGCAATCATCAGCGGGCAGACATGCGCTGTCATAACCCCGGTCAAACAATCGTATCTGCCCAACCAATTCCAGAACCCGGTAACACCGTATGGCCGCGTCTTCCCAGTGTCCGTCACGTACCCTGCGCTCCGCGCTGGCTAGAACGTCGCACGCCAAGTGCCGCAGGTGTTGGGCGGCCTTCATGTGGTCGCTCTTGTCAAGCTTCTGCGAAAGCGTGGCAATCCAATGCGCCATTGCTTCGGTCGGCGCAAATCGTTGCGCGAACCGGGCACGCTCGCAGAACATTGCGGATAACCTAACGGCATCTTCATAATCAAAACGATCCCAAGCAGCGTAGATGGCAGCAGCAGAGCCATAGGCCTTTAACCTGCTTTGCAGTGACTCGGGCAGATCGGATTGCGTACTGCCGCCATTCTCGATTAGCGTGTATACAGCCTCAAAAGACCCTCTTCGCATAAGGTGCTCGGCCAAGTCAAGCCTTTGCCGCGCACTGGCGACCTCCGTACGCACTTCCCGGATCTCCTCCGTACCTGCAAGTACTGTACCGGTTGAATCACGATCTCCTTGTATGTAGCGTAACACAGGGACTCGTCTGCCGACGCCAGCCAGAACCAGCGCAGCACTCATGGCCTTCGTTCCGCGAGTAAAGTCCAGTGTTATGTTCGCTGGATCGTAACCGTTCTCAATAATCTTTCCCAGCACTTCGTCAAAATGAGCGAAGCAGGCATCCACATCGTTTTCGCTGCCCTTACCCGGTATCTGGCGGATATCTACCGATATTTCTGGCGGTATTTTTCGAATTCGATCTTTCAGCTTCTTGGCTTGGCATACCGTAACCTGCGAAGGTAAGAGCACCACACGCTCCCAATTGCCGATCTTTATACTCTTGAGTAGCGGCACATAAATCGACCTCTCCAGATCCTTGACATTGCCGGTTCCCACGGTGAGCACCAGCATGGACGGGTTAGAATTACCAATACTCATCTTCGCTTCCTCCTTCTCTTTTGGCTTCTGGCGGGAGAACGATCGGACCTCGCTGAATCGGTCTTGCTCCTTTTGGACTGCGGCTTAAACCGAAATGCTATCTCGTCTCTTTCAGGATTGACATATTGAACAAACAGGTCTATGGTTTGCCCAGGTACTACATCACCTGGGATGTCATCCTGCACGACGCCGATTAAGCCGCTTTCCCGATGCAGTGCCTTCCACTTACCCCTCCTTGTTTTCTCCTTCAGCAGTTCAACCTCCGCGCGCGTCCCACTCTTTGGGAATGACGATCCGGCCTGCCGGGCTTGGCGACTCAGGACTGACGGCAGCTTCGAATTGTGGCGTACTCCGTTCGCTGGCTGTTCATCTGCACGATCTCTTAGCTGCCGGTCAGCTTCATCTCGAAACGTCTTCAGAATCCGGACACTCTCTCGGTGATTGGGCAGCTTTGAAGTGGACAGCTTTGAAGACGGAAATGCGATAAGCCGAACTGCAATTCGGTCATCATCTTGGCGCGTAAGGCTCCAATGCACGGGCGAGGCGTGCCTTTTTGGTAGTCTACGGTCGGCACCCCTCCGTGGTAGCCCTAGCCCGGCGCGCTCCCTCGGGTCAAGCGACTTGGTGGCATGCTGCAAGATGGTGCCCACCTGATGACAGGCGTAAAACGGATCATCCCATTTCGTTGCAACATCTGAAAGGATTAGCCCTTCCTCCAATGCCGGCGCGTAGTATCCCGGTCTGGATGCGACCCGAATCCATAGCTTCTTCAAAAATTTTTGTGCAAGCGTGTTGCAGTCCTCGATGGACGCAATACCGGGCACCGTAATGTCCAGAAATGACCCGAAACCCTTCCGTGCCTTCGATCCAGCACCGCCATACTTTGCGAGGAGCCAAAGTGCAGCGGAGGCCTGATCCAAGAGCATTTTTGCGCTTAGCACCACGAACCCCTTATTGGCCGAACGGAAATGCCCGCCCCGGGCGGTAATCACTAACTGCCATCGGCACCCCGCGGGGCGATACCAACGCTGTCTACGCTTCTCAGCCATTCCGTAGGAGGCGTAGTAAAGTCCCAGCGTTACTTTCGTGCCTTGGCGAGGTCGATCCAGGATGCCATGCTCGCGCAGAAACTTCTGGGACTTGCTGAACTGTTCCGGAGATTTATCTTCTGTCATACGCACTGCAATCCGCACGGGGCTACCCTGTTCAGTATTGCCCCAAACAGCTGCTTCTAAAGTGCGCAGCGTCTCTACATTGACCTTGCCCGCGTACATGGTGCGCCACCACCAGCGCAAAAGGCCCCGCAATGTGGCACCACGCAGGGTGCAGTCTTCGCGGTCCTGTGCTGCACCTGCCAAAAAGGCTGGCGTAACAAGCTCGAGCTTGTACTCTTTGCTGCTGAAGCCGGACGGAACTTGCGGCTTTTTGTCCGCAGCTGCAACAAATCGGCCGTACCCGGCAGCGGTTTTGGCACCGGCTCCCTCGATCTGCAGCGCGTTACAAATCCACCCCTCGACCAATTCTAGCGTATCGTCCCCGCAGGGTTTTCGATCTGAAATGGCAAAAGTAAATTGCACATTCTCGCATGCAGATAGGAAATACACCAGGTTTGGGTTCTCCCAGTCTCCTGGATCGTCCTTTTGGCTGTAGTAGCCCGCATGGTGGTTGTTTGCGATATCCACCTCGAGCCGCGGCCATTTTTTTGGCCACGCATCATGGAACACAATCCTGCCTGCGCTGGCGCCTTTCTGAGGCCTAACAGCTTGGGGGCGCCAGCCAGGCAAGCCCGCCTGCTTTTGCGGAAACTTGTGCCCTTCCGAGCGCGGACTGAATCCAAAAACATCCTCAATCCTGCGCCAAGCTGCTTCCTGATCTTCTTGCGCCAGTACCCAGACGGTTTCCGCCCAGCTTCGCACGAGGCCCTTGATGCCGCTGCCTGGCAAGTAGACGAACCCGTACACAGGATGCAGGCAAATCCCAGCGTTTTCCCATGTACCGGCACGAGAAAGGTGCAGCGTCAAGGGACCGGCCGTAATCATATTCACCATGCGCGCACCAACTTCGGCAAACATAGCGGTGCGCCTTTGGTTCAGCTCGGACAGCAACGCTGAATCTCCACGGATCTTCGTGACTTTGGCAATGGCCTCCTTCTGACGCTTCATAACGCTGCCCTCCGCAAGCCCAATGCCCGAAAATTTGTCCAGTTGCAGCCCTGGATGCCGCCCTTCCAACGGGAATGCCCCTTTCTCCTCTACCAGCCGGGCCGTAGACTGTGGGAGAAACGGTCTCACACAGGCCTTATTTGGGGATCGCCTAGTCATTCAAGTCGTCTCCTCCAAATTCCGCCTCAGCAAACCGTGAAAGCCATTGCAGGTAAAGAAGAGCTTCTTCGGTGGCACGACGCAAGAGGTCCGAATCCCCATCCATGATGGCACGAATCACCGCGTTACGATCGCTTGACTGCTGTGGCCGTTTTGCTAGCGAACGTCGGTCCAAAAGCCATTCTGCCAAGCACCGCAAAATGCGACCTCTTCCGTCTTGGTCTGAGTCATCCGACTTTGCGTAAAGGAAGCCCAAGGCCTGCCCCAGACCGGCAGTACGAATTCTGACAGGAAGCCGCTTGACCTCCCGTGCGAAATCCTTAGACTCGCTGTCTTTAGCGCTTCGTACGCATTCAACGGTACGCCATGCGTGCCGCGCCCGAAGCTGATCCAATGTTGCGCGACCCTTCATCATTGTACGGCGTTTGCTGAAGCGGGAGCAAATTGGATCGAGCAGATCCCCTTGCCGACTGTCTCACCGCCACCGATCTGGAGATGCTGTATTTGCCGGCTCCGAAACCACTCTAGGATTTCTGCTCCGCTGGCGGGATGCTGCTTGTAATAGCTTCTACGGCAGAGCACCAGAGAATAGAACAGCGTCTCAGCCGGCAAGTATTCCTCGTAGAACAGAGCACCGGACCGCACGGTTTTGGTATCGTAATTAAGCCCGATACGTGCCACGACTTCGGTTCCGTGCCGAACGAAATGCGTAAAGTCGTCATCGTGCAGCACGGCGACATGCTGTCTTATGCGTTTGCGAGTGTCTTGGTCCCCTATCGCATGATCAGCAATCCATTCAGCTACACTGGCCCCGGCTTCATCACACGAAAACTCGAACTCCTCCAGGATCATCTTACAGTTGGGTGTAACAAGCGGACTGCTCGCGGCACATGAAGCGGTGTCGCGGCTTGGATTCGGAACATCACGCAGTGCCACTCTGCCAACGATGGCAAGGTCACGTGACAGCCGATTTAGAACGCCGGGACACGTAATCCACGCAAACACACCTCGCAGAGACCGGACCGGAAAAGCCAGAATTCGGGCATCAGATAGTGTTACGGCCCCTGCATGCTCCGAGGCAGATCCGGTGGGCGGTCCAAAAGCCGCCAGCACCTCGGGGCACTTGTCGGGTGCTTTGCCGGACCTGCGGTTGCATTCGGCACGCAGTACGCCTTTGAGTGACGAACCTGGGATGAGCGGCCATTCCGTGTGGCGCTCCCGCTGCACAGGGAGGTCCACTACGCCGAGCGCGGTACCGCCGCCCGGGTGTAGCCCTGTGAGCGCGTGAACAAATAGCAGGGTTTTATCAGACATAGTTCCAGTTTCCCTCCAAAAAATGACCCCAGCCGATCTGGCTGTCTTCGGCAAGGCCCAGATAGGGCGGTACCTGTGCACCTGTGCGTAGAAAATACACCGAACCCGCAGGTACCATGAATCGGTTGGGCTTCGGGCCCCCGCGCGCCATATCCCACCCCGAAACCGCCTGCGGCTTGCCAACAGCAGCACTTACCAAATCCAGCCCATTGGGTCTCCAACCATCAAGTGCTGCCGGTGTGGTAAGAAGCAATATTTTCCTTTGGCCAGCCTCTCGCGGTATAGGCGGCCAACGGGCGAGCGTGGTGGAAGATTGCACGGTGACGTATTTGCCTTCTCCGCCGAATCGCATGAGAACCTGATCATCCAAGAGTGGTGCCAGCGCTGACTCTGGGCCCGATACTTCCGCGTAGAATGTCACGCCGGGCTTGAGTTCCAGCAGGCTGGTAGAGTATATAAGACCGGTAGCCGCCGTCCCAGTGGCTGAGTCCAAGCCTATCCCAACGCGCACATTCATTGTGTACAGTTTATCGCGATCCACCAACGCGCATGCCTTGGGAACACCGCCTTCAAGGAACACTGCCAGCCCTTGGAGCCGCAAGTACGTAGTCGGCCCCAAGGGCTTTAATCGTTCGCGTCCGTAGCGCCAAAGGGGCAACATGCTGCCCGCAGCGGGTGCCCAGCCGGGCGGCGGCTTTCTGAGAGGGTCAAGGCGCACGACCCCATCGCTCATTTCCCCGCCAGTTTTCTGCCGGAGGTTGGCAGGGGCGGGCACCAGAACTTCGTTGTCCCTCTTGATCCATGGTCCGCAAATCGTGACTTTACCGATGGCGGCAAAGTCCGGTCCCAGCTCCTCCAAGGCGCGTTGCAACGAGCCGTACTGACGAGTTCCATTTGCCACTCTACTCCAATCCACATCGTGACGCTCCAAGAGCATGGTCCGTATGGCCCCGGCAAGCGTCTGTGGTGTGGGAAGGCCCGAACGTCCCTGACCGGCAGGCCCGAAGGGCCGCGCATCCCTGAAGAACAAGGTGTCAATCGGCCGTATGTCAAGCGCTAGCTGCATCGCCCTTTCATTCAGCATGTCCACGCGCAATGAAGGAAGCCCCTAGGCATAAGTGGGTGAAGGCCCTAACGGAGCACTTGCCGCTGTCCGCGAGACTGCAATACTCCTCCCACCACTCTTCCGGACGTGATGCCGGACTGCCTTCGCCTTGCGCATCCTGATCCTGACTGCGGGCGACGAGTCGGCGAATTTCTCCGGCAACCGCAGCTGCGGGCAGTCCCGCATCGCTTAGCGTGGGAAGCTCGCGGCGGAGATGGTACAGCCAACGGTCGGATACGCCAGAAGCGAATGCTTCCACAATCGATTGGAGCCAAGGAATAAGGTTCCATGTGAGCTTAATGACGGGCTTTTTCCCAGAGCGGTGGACGATTCTAAGCGTGATCCGATTCCTGCCGTGATCCTTTGAGAATTTTTCCGCCTTGCGTGCAGCCCCAATGGCTTCTCTGAGGTCATGCTTATAGTGAACAAACGCCAGCCCAGCAGACAACGTGGCTTTGCACCCCATGGACAGGTATTGGTGCCCGTCAATCTCTGTCCAACCGGGGACGCCTCTTCCCTCACCTTGAAAGGCCTGCCGGAGTTTTTTAGTGCAGTCCAGCGCCTGATGCGCGGGAAGCAGAGCCAGCACATCATCCCCGCCAGAATAAATCAACGTTCCATGAAACTCCTTGACAATCCGCGGAGCCATGTGGCTCGCGAAGTTGTTCAGTGCCTCGCTGATCGCTGCATGCAGCGCCGGGCCCACCGGCCGCTTCACGTCAAGGTCGGCGCCCTCCAGCTTCCTGAAGTAGTCGACGAGCTTGGGATGGATAACATCGGCGGCCTTCGGAGCGAATTCACCATTCAGCCAGCGGCCCATATTGTCCGCGTCCATCATCAGCACAGCATAGTACGACGGTGGATTGCCCAAACGCTTACGCGCCATTGTGATGCGGTTCCACACCTCCTCCGAAGGTACTTCGTCGCCCGGTTCCACCTCGTCCCGCTTCCGCTGGTGCAGCCAGCGGCCACTCCACCTTTCGCCCACAGTTACGGATGCTTCATTCAGCCAGGCCTCTGCGGCGACGGTAGCCGTGTCAGGAAACCGCAGGTCTTCCAAACATAGATTCAGCTCTTGGTAGAGTAGCGTTTCGGCAGCGAAACGCTTGCAGAGTGCTATCGCTGAAAACCGCTCACGCTCACGCAGCCGAAGGCGGCTTGCTTGTGCATGCCGCCAGAACTCTGCGGATGCACTTAGCTCTGCCGGCCCCATCTGTTCGTACGAGCCGAGCAGGCTGCACTTTTGGGGAGTCGTTGCATCCGCAGGCAGCACGGGAACATGCCGAATGGCGCGCTGTGCCCCCACTAGCCGCGCCGACAATTCCAACTTCGCCTGCCACCTTCCGGCACCATTCTGAGGAAACCTGTAGCGCTCAGAAGACGGGATGCACCGGCTCAACTCGCGAACCTTATACGCATCTTCCCACACATCGCCAAAGCTGCGGGAGTTACCAACAAGTCCAGCGAGCATCTCGTCCGTAAGTGGCTTATCGGGAAGTAAAGAGATTGTGATTTCAAAAAAGCTTTCAACCTGGTCTGACCAGCGGTCATCCCAGTTCGAATCGAAACGGCGGAAAACAGGATCGACATGGCTATGCACTGCGTCAGATACCTGGTGCCAGCCTGCCCTGATGGCCTCTTCGCACTGCTGCGCTATACACTTGGCTACTTCTCCGTCTGATCCCCAAGGCACGAGCGCCAAAAACCTGTTGGGAATGGATGGTGCACGCCGTGCCTCAACAGATGGAAGGGGCACGTGATCTTCTAGCCCACCCTGGTCACGCAGCCACAGATCGGCCAGTGGGTTGGCACGCAGCGCAGGAAAAACCAAGGCCGTAGGACCAAATTGCTTGAGGACGGGTCGCATGCCTTGGAATACGAGCCACGATAGCAAAGCACTACCAGTCCAGAGGTCACGAACGCTGCGCGCGGCCTCGATGAACGCCTGAACCGGGCCAATAGCCACCGACAGGTAGGCGTAGCCACCTTGGCTCTGCGATCCGGTAGAAATGCCCGTGGCGATATCGGAATGCTGAAAAAGCGAGTGATCCGGTACGCGCGTATCGGCTGGCAGTAGAGCAAAATCGCGTCCCAACTTCTTGGCAAGCCGTTCGGGCAATAGGCGCCACAATGCCAGAAATCGCGCACGCGGACTTGTGGGCAGCGTCCTGACGATATCCTCAATCACACAGCGAACGGCCGCCTCGTCAAGAACAAGATTCGTTAGAGTATGCTTTTCGGCACTTACGGGATGCCGAATCTCAAGCGGGCAATCCCCAAGCCCTACGGCACGCTTACCACCCATTCCCGCATTGGGCATTGGCAAGCGATCCGCTATGGCTGCGGCTATGTCCGCTGACTTGACCGCAACATCTATGTCACGGTACGTAACAGGTTTTCCCACTGCGCAGCTGACGTAACGGGCCGCCCGCGACTTGTGAGTCCCTACGTCGAGTGCTTTGTCCACGGGATCGTGCATCCATACGTACAGCACCTTTGTCCAGTTGGTATTGATTTGGTTGACACGCATCAAAAGCGATTGAGAACTATTCTCCACCTGATTTCGGTTGGAAAGTTACGCAGCCTATCCAAAAAATGGAGGGTTATACACCATAATAACGAACCAAAGCGGAATGTGCATGGCAAAATGAGACCAGTGCTCGTGAGGTCTTAATAAATTGAGTGCCCACGGAGGGGTATGGTTAGTGAACGGGTTCAGGGTAGGACCGGTGTCTGCTTGTGGCTTGGCCTTCCGGCGGCCCTGGAGGTGTGTGCATAGGCTATTGGATCTGTTTATCCAGTTCCTGGCATCCTGCAAGGACCCGAATCGGTGCGGATAGCCTGTGTGGTACTTCATCGTCTTGAACTGCGTTTCGGAGAAGGCGTTATCATTCGAGCGGTAGGGCCGTGAGAAAGAGCGATGCACGCCCAGATCGGCCAACAGCTGGGTATACGTCTTGGACACCATGGGTGCACCACGGTCGCAGTGGATGACCAACTGGTGGGGGCTGACGCCCTGACGCATACAGGTCGTGTTGATGAACTCCCGGGCCAGATCGGCCGATTCACCCGGCACCACCATCCAGTCTACCACGTACCGGCTGAAGATGTCGAGCATCACGTACAGCGTGTAACGGGTCCACTTCTGCGGCCCACGAAGCTTGGTCGTATCCCAACTCCACGCCTGGTTGGGGGCTGTGGCCAACATCTCCGGTTCTTGTACGGCGGGTGGACGAGTTGATTGCGCCGATCGCGTATCTCTTTGTATTTCGTTGAGGATAGCATACATCGTGCGCCAGTGGCACAGGTACTTCCCTCGTCCAGCAACGTAGTCCAGATTTGACGCGGAGGCATGTCCCAGAACCGCTCCGAGTTCATGATCGCATGGATCCGGGCTCGCTCCTTCGCAGGGAGCCGATTCTTGTGGGGCTTGGTCGCTTCGTTTGCCGCACGACAGCAGGCCGCTGGCTCCGGTAGTAGGTGGCTCTCGAGAGGCCCACAGGCAGGCAGGCGGCACGAACTCCCATGATTGGCACAAGCTGCTTCACGATCTCTGTCTTCAGCAATCTTCGTCGCTTGGGCTGCTGATCCCCAAAACATCCGAGATTTTTTTTGCACCTCGATGATTGCCTCCGCCTGAGAGAGCCACTTCTTGAGATGCTGGTTCTCCTTCTTGGCCGCCTCCAGCTGAGCCGTCAGGGTGGTTATCTCCGTAGCGGCCTGCTGGCCGCCTACCAACACACCCTCGCTGCGCTGCTTGCGCCACTGTGACAGCTGGGAAGCGTAGAGCGCTTCCCTGCGCAGCAGCGAACCGATTTCCTTGCTCTGCTTGCAGGCATCGGCCTCCTGGAGAATCCGAAGCTTGTACGCTGCCGAGAGTCGACGCCGACGGGCCCGTGGAACTACTTCCGTGGGCGGGTGTCGACTGCCCCGTTAGTCTGTGATGTGAGGTCGTCTTCCATGGCATTAAGTAGTTGAGTGAGTCTGGAAAAAGACTGCCGAACATGGCCATCTCTCCCCTCGACGCAAGGCACGTCATTTCACTAATTCCGGTCGCAATGTGTCTCGCTTAATCTATGCACTGAGGGATGGTCACACTTGCTGGAGAAGCGCGGAAGATTCTGAGGCAGGCGGTGCTGATTTTTCTGCTTGGGCCAGAAAACACTGACTTTAAGAGCAAGGGTGCGGATACGGTATCTGGTGATTTTGATCGCAAGGTAGACGCACGATACTTCGAGCATCTTTTCGCGGCGCCAGAGCAAGGTAGCGATGAGATTCTCGAGGGGTGGAAGCGGTTCCTTAAGGAGTTGGCATTCTCTCAAGCCGATGTGGTATGGAAGAGCGGATCACCCCCTAGAGCACGGCGAGAATTGGCTCGGGCAAGGTCTGAAGCACGTCTTGTCGTAGGGCTGCGGAAGGTGCTGCCCGAAGCATTTTCCCGTATAGATTCACCAGATGGAGGTCAATAGGAATGGATGTATCGGCGGGCGAGCCGGTTCTAGCACCTCAGGCGGATTCGCGCCGGCTGGGACAGGTGATCGCCTCAATTTCTCACCGCCTTAGCGCTGAACGTATCGGTACCGGAGCACTGGCGACTGTACCTCGCAGATAACGTTGTCCCTCCATATTGGCGCGATAGACTTGGGACCTCTCAAATCCGAGTTGACCGGGCATGGGCGAGCCTGATTCGGGCCATGGTAGAAATGGCACCGATTCCGCACTCCTTTAAGTTTAAGCGACCGTTCGGGACGGCCCTAGCTCTCCCCATTACTCACACTTTGAACTTAACAAGGGGATCTGCCTGGCGCTTATGGCGAGGGCAGTGCGACGTAGTACCGCTTATGTTGACGGTGAATTCCGCAAAGATCGTCGTGGTCGGCTTTCTTGCTTTTGCC
>LXNJ01001126.1_pt1 | contig 16450 bp, 13 predicted proteins | sample 809081 | NCBI WGS metagenome assembly LXNJ01 (sample SAMN04870510, study PRJNA318959) | sponge metagenome | biome: sponge; feature: marine sponge reef; material: water | host: Petrosia ficiformis | place: Greece: Milos, Mediterranean Sea | collected 2013-05-29 | depth 5-7 m
ACCTCCTCGTCGCTCTCGTTGGCGCTGGTGCTGACCACGGGGTTGCCGAGCTGCTCCACCAGCGCCAGCGGCACCGGGTGGTCCGGTATACGGATGCCCACGGTCTTCTGCTTGGACTGGAACACCCGGGGCGTTTCCTTGGTGGCGGTCAGCACGAAGGTGTAGGGGCCCGGAAGGAACCGCTTGAGGATCCGATGCGCGAAGTTCGACACGTGGCCGTACCGGCTCACCTGCACCAGGTCCGAGCACACGAACGACATGGGCTTGTTGGCATCGCGCCCCTTGATGCGGCGGATGCGTTCCACCGCGGCCTTGCTGGTTACGTCGCAGCCCAGGCCGTAGATGGTGTCCGTGGGATAGACGATGACGCCGTCGCGCTTCAGGACGTCGACGGCGCGGTCCACGTGCCGTCCCTTCAGGTGGTGGGGATCGATGCTGAGGGTGGTGGCCATATGAACTCCGGATGCAATCAGCTCAAGGCGAGGACACATCCGTCCGGCGGGTCATGAACAGATCCACCGGAAGCCGCGTGCCCAGCTTCTTCTTACGGGCTTCCTCCAGCACCAGATGGCCGATGGCGGCGAACTGGATGCCCATGCCGCAGTTGTTGTTGTGATGGGTGATCTCCGAGGCGGTGGTGCGGCCGGCGATGTTGCCGATGACCAGGTCCCCCAACTCGTGAATCTGCTCCCAGCCGATGATGCCCTTCCGTATCGGCGACATCAGCTCGGGCTGCTCGTCGATCTCCACCTGCTCCTTGGAATTCACCACGATGAGGTCGCAGTTCTCGATGGCGGCGTCGTCCAGCTCACGGCGCTTGTCGAACCAGTCCGGGCCGATCATGGAGACGACGTGCGTGCCCGGCTCCAACAGGTCGCCGTCGAACACCGGGTCGCCGGAGTTGGTGGCGGTGACCACGATGTCCGAATCGTGGACCACGTCCTCGGGACGCCGCACGGCGCGGGCCTTGACGCCGTAGCGTTCGGTCACTTCCCTGGCGAAGCGCTGCCGGTTCTCCTCCCGCAGCGAGAACACCTTGACCTCCCGGATCTTCCGCACCGCGCAAAAGGCCGACACCTGGCCGTGTGCCTGGGTGCCGCTGCCGAAGATGCCCAGCACCGACGCGTCCTCCCGCGCCAGGTACTTCGCCGCGACCCCGCTGGTGGCACCGACCCGGAGCGCCGACAGGTAGTGGTCGTGGACGATGCCCTTGAGGGCCCGTTCCTTGATGCTGAAGAGCATGACGAAGCCGGAGAAGTCGCCGGGGAACTCCATGCGGCTCGCGCCGTCCACGTTTCGGAACCGGATCTGGGACGAATCGAGCCGCACCGCGGCCGTATCGAAGGCCGGCACCGCCCCGGGAATGACGTTCAGCCAGTACCAGGTGCGCTCCAGGCCCTCCTGCGGCATGTGCAGCCGGCGCCGGGGCATACCCTCGGCGATCTTCCGGCCAAGCTCTCCGTACGCCGTTTCCACCGCATCCACGATCTCCCCCATGTCGAGGAGACCCTCCATGTCCTCGTTGGTCAGGACCAGCACGTCCTCGTCAGCCATCATGATCCCCCTGCCGGCGTTGTCCCGGAGTCGCCGCCCGCGAACATCGAGCGTCCGATTCGTCGCGACCTCTCGTTTCAGTTCAGCAACTTACGGTAGACTGACGGTCCGTCCCCGTCAAGTGAGGACGGGGCATCCCGACAAGGCAGGACCTGGAGGCGACAATGTACCGACTGATTCGAGCGATGGTGGCTCTCACCGTTACGGGGTTCGGTTTCGCTGCGCTGGAACCGGCCCACTCCCGCGACCTCGAGCTGGTGGAGCGGCTGAAGAAGAACGCCGCGGAGTTCCGCCACGAGATCGGCAAGCCCGGGGGGACGCTGACCTACTCGACGATCTCCGGTCCCAAGACTTTCAATCTGGCCATTTCCACGGAGACGTCGTCGACCGAGATCCTCGACTACGTGTTCGAAGGACTCGTCGAAACTTCCTGGCTGACCGCGGAGGTCGAACCGGGGCTGGCTGAACACTGGGAATCATCCGAAGACGGCACCGTCTGGACCTTCTTCTTGCGCAAGGGTGTGAAGTGGGCCGACGGGGCTCCCTTCTCCGCGGACGACGTCATCTTCACGTTCTCCAGGATCATCTACAACGACGATATCCCGGCGTCGGCTCGGCCGGGCCTCACCATCCGCTACCGCGATGACATCGCGCAGACCTGGAAAAAGGGCCAGGTGAAGGCCGAGAAGGTCGACGAGCATACCGTGAGGTTCACCCTGCCGGTGCCGTTTGCGCCTTTCTTGCGGGCCATGGGCACGGCCATCTATCCCAGGCACATCCTGGAGAAGCACGTGGACGACGGCACTTTCACGTCCACCTGGGATGTGGGCACCAAACCCGGCGACATCATCGGCACCGGGCCGTTCACCATCGAGCGCTACGACGCGGGGGAGCGCATCGTCCTCGGGAGGAACCCACGGTACTGGCAACGGGACGCGGCGGGAAAGCCCCTGCCGTACCTCGACCGGATCGTCTACCTGGTGGTGCCCAACCTGGCCACGTCGCTCTTGAAGTTTCAGGCGGGTGAAACCGACGTCCTGGAAGTGACCGGCGAGCACTACCCGATCCTGAAGCCGCAGGAAACGGCGAAGAACTTCACCCTGTACAAGAGAGGTCCGAACTTCGGAACCACCTTCCTCGCCCTGAACATGAACGCCGGCAAGAATCCCAGGAACGACGCCCCGTTCGTCGATCCCGTCAAGCTGGGATGGTTCCGGACGCTGGACTTCAGGAAGGCGGTGGCGCACAGCATCGACAAGGACAGCATCATCGACAACGTCATGAACGGTCTCGGCTATCCGCAGTGGGCGGCGGTGAGCCCCGCGGCCGGCGACTTTCACAACCCGGAGGTGACCCGGTACCCGTACGACATCGACAAGGCCAACGCCCTGCTGGATGGCCTGGGCTGGTTCGACGGCGACGGCGACGGCGTCCGGGAAGACGCCGAAGGCAACAACATTGTCTTCACCCTTGCCACCAACTCCGGGAATACTGTGCGGGAACGAGTGTGCACGATCATGAAGCAGGACCTCGCAAGGATCGGCATACGGGTGAACCTCCGGTTTCTGGAATTCAACACCCTGGTGTCCCAGCTCACCAGCACCTACGATTGGGAAGCCATCGTGATAGGCTTCACGGGCGGCGTAGAGCCTCACCACGGCATCAATTTCTGGCATTCCGGCGAACGGCTTCACCTGTGGTTTCCGAACCAGGAGGAACCCGCCACCGAGTGGGAAAAACGGATCGACGGGCTCTTCGTCCGCGGCAGCCGCGAGTTGGAACGGCGAAAGCGGGTCGCCGTCTACCGGGAGTTCCAACAGATCGCGTCAGACCACGTGCCCGTGGTCTATACCGCGCTGGCCGAGCGTATCACCGCCGTCCGGAATCGCTTCGCCAATATGACGCCGACCCTGTTCGGACTGTTCGACGTACGCAGACTTCATCTGAAGTAGCCGGCGTTCCATCCCTGGTCCGGGGTGACGTCACGGAGACCTGGTTGATTCGACCATGACGACCTACATCCTCAGGCGGCTGCTCATCACAATTCCGTCACTCTTCGCCCTGACCTTCGTCATTTTCATGATCATCCAGATCGCTCCGGGAGACTACTTCGACCAATGGGCGCTCCAGCCTGACCTCAATCAGCGGCAATTGCGCCAGTGGAAACGCGAGTTCGGCGCGGACAAGGGCTGGGGGACCCAGTACCTGCGATGGCTGCGCGGCGTGTTGTTAGACATTCGTGTCTCGAGCGAGCGCACTCGCATCGCCGACTTCGAATACGCCGATCTGGCCGCCAACCGGAGTGCCTACAGGATCACCGGCAACGCTACGCCCATCCTCGTCCCGGTGCCGGAAGACGGCACCTTCGGGCTCGGGTTCAACTTCGCCGCGGCCGGAGATGCCGGCGTGTTGCGAAAGACGGACAACCCCAATACGGCAAGTCAACGGCCGGGAAATCACTGGTCCGGCAACGACTTCCAGGCCGTCGAAATGGAACTCCGCAACGACCGGGTGGGCGGCGCGGACATTTTCCTGCGCATCCAGGACCGCGACGGGAAGGCGTTCCAGGAGCGCCGGTCCATCGACACGGACGAACCGGCGTCCATCGCGCTGACCGACGCCGACTACGCCCGCTTCGATGTGGACCGGACCAAACTCAAGGGGCTGTTTCTCTTCGCACGACAACGCGGCGGAAGGCCCGCAGTGCTGGAGGTCGCCTATCGTGCGGGAGACACGGTGCTGGCCACCGTGCGCCACGCGCTGGATCCGACGCGCCGCCTGGCCCTGGTGCGCAATGCCTTTCCGGCGGGGCTCAGGGACCCGGGCCGCTGTGACCGCGTGGCCTTCAGGATCATCGCGGAACCGACGCCGCCCATGACCGTGAACGTGGCTTTCCGGGATGCGGACGGCGACACCTATGCGACCGACGTGGCCCTTCCCCCCGGCGTGACCACATCACTCTCCGTCGACTTTGGGGAACTTCACTCCGCGGGCCTGGATACCACGCGCATGGAGTCGATCTCGTTCCGCGGTGACGTCCCCGGCTCGCTTTTCGTGGACGAGATCCGGCTCGAGAAGGCCGGCAGCGGCTTCCACGTCGGCATGCCGGATTTCGGCAAGTCCATCGCGAACCGCCAGCCCGTTTGGACCACCATGTGGCCTTTCCTCAAGAACACCATGCTGTTGAACGTGCTGGCCATTCTCTTCACCTGGCTGCTGTCGCTGCCCATCGGAATCTACTCCGCCACGCATCCCTACTCCTGGAGCGACAAGGCCTTCGGCTTCATGGCCTACATGGGCATGGCCATCCCTTCGTTCTTCTTCGCGCTGTTGCTGCTCTATGCCGTGACACTGACCTATGATCTCGCCCCGGCCAATCCGCTGTACGAGTTTCTTCCCATAGGGGGGCTCACGTCGGCGAACTACCATGAGCTCGGCAGGTGGGGGCGGATGATGGACGTGGCCCGTCACCTGGTGCTGCCGGTCCTCGTGTTGGGAACCGGCTCCATGGCGGCGCTGGTCCGGGTGCTGCGAGCGGAGTTTCTCGACAAGAGCCACATGCAGTTCGTGGTAACGGCACGGGCCAAGGGCCTCTCCAATGCCGCGGTGAACTACAAGCACATCCTGAGAAACGCCATCACCCCGTTCGTGGCGGGCTTCGGCTCCCTGCTACCCACCCTCATCGGCGGCTCGGCCCTGGTGGAGATCGTTTTCGGCTATCCCGGGATCGGGCAACTGATGCTTACCGCGGTGCGGTCCTACGACATCTATGTCGTGATGGCCAGCTCTCTGGCGGGAGGCCTGCTGCTGATCATCGGCAACCTCATCGCCGACATCCTGCTGGCATGGGTCGATCCGCGCATCAGCTACAGGTAGCCGCCATGTCTCCCGAGCCCGAAACCGCCATCCGCGAACGGCGCGGCACACCGGGGTCCCGCTCCCCGTTCCGCCGCGCCCTTTCCCGTCTGAGGCGCAACCGCCTGGCCATGCTGGGTTTCTGGATCCTCGTATTCCTCTACGGCACCGCCATCTTCGCGGACTTCCTCTCGCCCCACCACTATGCCGCCAGCGCCCGCAAGAAAGCCTATCATCCGCCCATGATCACCTGGGTCCACTTCTTCGACGAGAACGGGCTGACGTGGCCCTACGTCCGCAACAGCGCCTTCGAATTCGACGAGAACCAGCGCAAGGTCTACCGCGAAACGCCGGGCACCGCCTATCCCATCGGACTCTTCGTCACCGGAGACGCTTACCGTTTCCTGGGGCTGATCGAGACACGCCTCCACCTGTTCGGCTTGCGCGGCGTTGAGAACATCTCCCACACCGACCCGAACCGGCCCATGCTCTTCCTGCTCGGCTCGGACAACTTCGGCCGCGACGTCCTCTCCCGCCTCCTGTACGGCGGCCGCATCTCACTGTCGGTGGGGCTGGTGGGAGTGGCCATCACGTTCGTCCTGGGAATGCTCATCGGCGGCGCATCCGGTTATTTCGGCGGCCGCACGGACATGCTCATTCAGCGGCTGTGTGAAATGCTGATGATGATGCCGGGCTTCTATCTTCTCCTGGCCCTGCGCGCCGCGATTCCGGCGGACTGGTCGTCCTTCGAGACCTACCTGGCCATCGTGGTCATCCTGAGCTTCATCGGCTGGGCCAGCCTGGCGCGGATCATCCGTGGGCTCGTACTCTCCATCAGCGAGATGGACTACGTCACCAGCGCACGGGCCATGGGCGTTCCCCACTCGCGCATCATCATACGCCACGTGCTCCCCAACACGTTCTCCTACGCCATCGTCGCCGCGACCATGTCCATCCCGGGCTACATCCTCGGGGAGTCCGGGCTGAGCCTCATCGGCCTCGGCATCCAGGACCCCGAGGCCTCCTGGGGCAACATGCTGGCCCTGGCCATGGACATCGCGCAGATCCGCTTCCATCCGTGGATCCTGATTCCCGGCGTCCTGATCTTCATCACCGTCATGGCGTTCAACTACATCGGCGACGGTCTTCGGGACGCGCTGGACCCGCATGGGGTTCAGCAATGATGAGGCCACGTCCCGCGGAAACGGGACAGACGTGCAACCGCGTCCGGGCAGGAGGCTGGAAATCGGCGGGGGAGTGGTCGTCCTTGCCGTGGAGAACGGACCCGTAGATGCCGTTCGTGTAGCGCCCGCTATGCGGGTTCCGCTTCGGCCGCCCGTTGCAACGCCGCGTAGAAGTCCCGGTACGGGGTCCCGGCGATCTCCTGGGGCATCTCCCGGACGATCTCGACGGTATAGGACCCGGGCAGAACCACGCCCACCACGGTGCGCACCACGAGCCCGTCGCCCGGACCGCCGCCCTCGCGGACGACGCCCACCACGTGACTGAGCCCGTACTTGCCCCGGCCCGGCCGCAGGTCCCTCAGGACCATCGGCGTCTCCACGCCGCACCGGATGTCCCCCGGACGGCGCACGAAGGTGTCCCAGACCGGCGCGTCACTGCTTGAAGCCATACTCGCTCCAGTTCTTCAGCACCTTCTCCTGCACCTCCTTGGAGAAGATCGAATCCAGGGTCGCCTTGACCGGCGTCTCCCACTCGCGGGACCATTCACCCGGCCAGGTGCAGTCGTAGAGCACGGTGGCGCCCTTCTGCGCCGCCCGCTCCGCCTGGCTGTAGCAGGGCGTCAGCGTGTTGGCCCGGCCCTCGTAGTGGATCACGTGGATGCCGTTGGCCGGGTGGCACTTGGTGGAAAACGCGTGGAGGACCTTGCCCATGTCGAACACGTCGGTGTCGGTGTCCACCAGGAAGAGCTTGGACAGGAGCGCCCGGCGCGAGGTCAGCACCTGGAGCACCTTCCGGGCCACTTCCTGGCCGCCGTAGTCCACGCTCATGACCGCCAGGTGCACGGCGCCCTCCGGCGGCACGTACACGTCCCGGACGGGCACGCCGTGGCGCTCCAGCCGCCGCTTGATGGCCAGCGCTCCGGACAGCGCCGTCACCGTCGAGCTGTCATCCTTGTAGCCGGTGGCATCCACCGTGAGCACCGGGGCCTCCCGGTGGGTGATGGCGGTGGTGCGGAACAGGATGCCGTTGCCCATCTCCCCGGTGCGATAGCCCGGATACTCGCCGTAGGGTCCCTCAAGCCCCACCCGGTCCGGCAACACCTCGCCCTCGATGACGATCTCGGAATGGGCCGGCACCATCAGATCGCTGGTCTCGCAGCGGATCATCTCCACCGGCCGGCCGCGCAGCCCTCCGGCCAGCCCGGCCTCGTCGCCCCCCAGGGCGTAGGTGGCGGCCGCCGCGAAGTGGGAGAGCGGATCCGTGCCGATGGCGATGGCCAAAGGCATGGGCTTTCCCTTGGCGACGTAGTGCTCCTGAAAGACCTTGCCCAGGTGGCTCGTGGGCCGAGGGAAGCCGGTGAGGTGGTGCGCGTCGTAGACCATGAACCGGTACATGCCCCAGTTGACCCAGCCGCTGTCCACGTCCTTGGAGATCACCAGATCCCAGGTGCCAAGGTAGCGGCCGCCGTCGCCCTCGTGAAGCATGGGCGTGGGCAGATCGAAGAGGTTGGCGTCGGCACCCTTGCGTATCACCTGCTTGCACGGCGCTTCCTTCACCTCCACCGGATCGACGGGACTCCCCTCCCCCTTCTCGTAGGCTTCGTAGATCTCCCGCACGGTAGCCGTGGCGGGCAGCCCCAGGGCGATGGCGATGCGGCGCCAGGTGGCCACCGGATTGACGAAAACCGAGACCTCGTCCACGTAGTCCGTGACCCGCTTGAACCACACCGCCGGGCCGTCCTTCTCGCACGCCAGCCGGCTGATGGCGCCGAGCTCCAGGTCCCAGCTCACCTCTTTCTCCACCTCCACGAGGTCGCCGGAGCGCCGGAGCGCCTCGATGAAGCCGCGATTGTCGTCGAAAATCATGCCGTCAAACGTAAGGTGCCGGTGGTGCGATTGCAAGCGTGCAGACAGGGGCGCCGGGCGTCGGGCCGGACCCGCCGCCGGAGGAGGCGGCGCCCTTCCTTTACCGGCGCCCTTCGTCAAGCGCGATCAGGGTGAAGACCTTCTTCATCTCCTGCTTCCTGAACCTGCCGGAGAGGCGGCGCATCACCTCCCCCTTGTTCTCGGAGAGCGTGATGCCGACCTGGCGGTATTCGTCCATGACCCGGTTCTTGAACTCCATCTCCTCGCACACCTCGGCGATGCACTCGTCGATGCAACTCCTGAAGCGCTCGATCTCGTCGTCGGCATACTCCTCCGCCAGCAGTGGATGGAGGGTCTCGTAGGTCAGCACGTCCTGCGTCTCGAACAGGTTCCAGCAGGTGGCGGTGACCGCGGCCTTGTTGATGCTCCCCACCCAATGCACTTCCTCCACGGACTCGGGCTTGCACTTGAACAGCACCGTGGCGCCGTCGCGCGTGCGCACGTGCCACACCGCCCCCTCGACGCCCGTGATCCTGCCGTCCTCGGCCGGGCGGTTGTCCCGCTCAAGCCTCTCGCGGATGGCGCCGTACTCGGCCACCGGATCCTTCCCCGCCGCCAGCGTGCCGTAGAGCGTCGCCACCGGCACGCCGCGGCTGTCCAGCCCCGAAGGCGACAGCGGCTTCCCGTCCGCGGTGACGCCGAAGAGCAGCACGCAGTCCAACGGCTCCTCGTAGAGGATGAGATGCGTGTTACGCCTGCCGTAGAGCTCGAAGCCCAGGGAACACCCGTTGACGTCCACCAGCTCGGGGACCACCGGGTAGCGCTGCAGCATCTCCCGCCACAGGTCCAGGAACGCGCCGAAGCGTCCGTTCCGCAAGACCGGCGACAGGCGCAGCTTGTAGGTCAGGTACCGGCGTCCCCGGGCGTCATGATAGGCATACGCCAGCACGTTGGTGCCGTCGTACTTCTCGAAGATCTCGATCTCGCGGACCGGTGGAAAATTGAACCGGCCCTGCCGGTCGAAGGGATAATGGAGCTTGGGCGTGGCGAAGACGAGCTGCGGAGCGGATTCCTCGTTGACGTGGGTGACGGCCAGCGCTCCATAGCGGTGGTCCGGCCGGCGGGACAGGAAGCCCCGCAGCGCCGTGTCGTTGAAGGGATCGACGACGTCGAATTCCTGGAGCCACTTGGCGTCCAGGGCGAGAGTCTCGGCGGCGGTTTGCAGGTCGTCCATGTGCTTCAACGCAGTCTCCGGGATCCCGCTCCGCGCCCCTCACGCTTGTCTCCTGTCCCGGATCCGTCTCACCTTGATTCGGTTCTCAACTCCGAGTGAACGGCCGAGCTCGCCCGGCGACAGCAGCGAGGCCTCCATGGTGAGGCTCGTGGCCACCTTGAGCTCCCGCTCCAGCCGTTGCCTGATCTCTCCGGTGGCCTCGCAGCCCGGCCGCATCTCCACCTCTACCGTCACGGCGTCCTGCTGTCCCACCCGGTCCACGGTGACCAAGTACTCCCGGGTGAGCTCCGGCAGGCTCTCCAGCGCCGTCTCCACCGAGGTCGGATAGAACGGGATGCCGCTCACCTTGACCATGTCGCTCAGCCGGCCCCGGAGCTTGGAGATGCGCCGGAAGCCGCGGCCGCAGCCGCAGTCATCCTCGATAAACGTGCACAGGTCCTCGATGTTGTAGCGGATCACCGGCGCCGCCTCCTTGAAGAGGCAGGTGACCACCAGCACGCCCTCGCTGCCCGGGGCCACCGGCTCGTGGGTGGCCGGGTCCAGCACCTCGAAGATGTAGGCGTCCTCGTTGATGTGGTAGCCGCTCCGCTCCTCGCACTCGAAGGTGGGGGAGCCGGTCTCGACGCTGCCGAAGTTGTCGTAGGCGGACACGCCCCAGCGGTCTTCGATGGCCCGTCGCGCGGGCTCGGTCATGGTCTCGGAAGTGTGGATGGTGCGCCGGAGCCGGAAGTCCTTCCGGAGGTCGAACCCCTGCCCTTCGGCCACGTCCGCGAGATGGAGCACGTAGGAAGGCGTCCCCGCCAGCACGGTGACCCCCCAGTCCCGGGCGATCTTCACCTGCCGCTCGCTCGGGGTGACGCTGCCGCTGCCGGTGGGCACCACCAGCGCCCCGAGGCGCATGGCGCCCTCGGAGGCGGTGAAGCCCACGATGAACAGCGTGTAGGCGAAGACGATCTGGAGGATGTCCCCTTCCCTCACCCCCTGGGCGTGGAAGCGCCGGCTCCAAAGCCGGGCGATGATGTCCCAGTCGTTGCGGGTGAAGAAGAAGGGCTTGGGGTTGCCCGAGGTGCCCGAGCTGGCCTGCACCCGCACCGCGGCGAAGTCCCCCTGGTAATCGCCGAAGGGCGGATGGAGCCTGAGGCTGTCCTCGAAGTCGCTCTTGCGGATGACCGGGAGCTTGAGGATGTCGTCGGCGGTGCGGATGTCTCCGGGTTCGACGCCCGCCGCCTTCCAGCGTTGGCGGTAGAACGGGATGTGGTCCCAGGAGCGCCGCACCAGGGCGGCAAGGCGCTCTCCCTGCATTTGCCGGATGACTTCCGGCGGCGCGGTCTCGATCTCCCGGCTTTCCGGCGCACCGGGGTACAACTTCGTCACGGTGGGAGCTTCGGGATTATGCACAGGCTCTTCTTAGCAGATCGGTTGTACGGCGGCGAAGAAGCAGGCCAGGGAGCGCGCACAAGGGCCGCAATGCAACCTCGTCACGATGGATCATCGACGGGAGGCTCGAATACCGATGGGAAACATCTTTTTCATGCTCGCCAGGTCGGGTTGCATCTGGTGATCGATGGTGGCCTGCTTGAATTCATGGGCGAAGGCGTAGAAATACTGCGGGAACACGCCCATGCTCGAGGCGTAGAACAGGTGCTTGAAGCGTTTACGCAGACACAGTTCGAGCACGTTGCGAATGCTGAGCGTATTGCTCTTGCGGATGTTGCAGACCGGCGCTGCTGAGGAAGGGCACGTGCTCGCAGTCGAGGATCAAGGCCTTGTCCGACGAATCGACTCCGGTTCCAGCATGCGCTCGAACAGGTCCGCGTTGGCGCTGCTGAAACGACCCACCAGCATCGCGATGACGATGCCACCCTTCCGCCCCCACTTGATATCGACGTCCATGGGTTTCAACTCCGTTCGACTCACACGGAGATCGAAGCCTACGATTGTCACACCTGTATCCCCTAAGGGTGTATCGTCTCCAGAAACCAGTCCGTGGGAATTTCCCGGCCCAACCCCTCCTGCTTCGCCAACTCCAGCACCCTGGCGCCCACCGCGGCGAACTGGATGCCCATGCCGACGTTGTTCTTGTACACGGTGATGTCGGCGTCACGGGCCCGGCCCGGCGCCTCGCCCACCAACAACTTGCCCAGCTCGTGGATCTTGTCCCAGCCGAACACGCCGTCCTCGATGGGCTTCAGCAGGTCGGGATGGCCCGCGTACTCGGACTGGGCGCGGGAGTTGATGACGATCACGTCGGCCCGGCGCAACGTCGCCTCGTCCAGCTCGATGCGCTTGACCGATTCGTCGCTGTTCACGATGGAGCCCACGTGGGTGCCCTCTTCCAGCCATTCGCCGTTGAAGGTCGGCTCGTTGGTATTGGTGGCCGACATGACGATGTCCGACCCCGCCACCGCGTCCCTGGGATCGTCCACGGCGGTGACCGGAAACCCCAGGCGATCATTCCAGTCCGCGGCGAAGGCCCGCCGGTGCTCCGGGTTGGGGCTGAAGACCTTGACCTTCTCGAGCTTCCGCACCTTGGCGATGGCTTCGATGTGCGCACCCGCCTGGAGGCCCGAGCCGAACAGCCCGAGCACGCAGGCATCCTTCCGGGCCAGGTACTTCACGCCCAGGGCGCTGGTGGCCCCCACCCGGGCCTTCTGCAGGAATCCGTCCTGGATGATGGCCAGAGGCTCGCCGGTTTCGAGGCTGAAGAGCTGGATCAGGCCCACGAACTTCTTTCCGGGCGCGGCCGGAACCTTCTCCTGACGCACCAGGCCGGAAACCGTGGGAAAGTGGACGATGTCCGACGAAAGACGCAGGGCCATGACGCCGAAGCGGGGCACCGCGCCGTTCATGGTCTTGAGGCGGTAGGACTGCCTGGAACTCTCCAACGAAACGTACGTGTGTGTGCGGAGCTGGTTGACCGCGATCTCCCGGCCCAGGTCCTGGAAAGCCTGCTCCACGGCCTCCAGGCAGACGTCCATGGTGAGCACCTTCTCGACGTCGTCGTTGTTCAGGATGTGGGTCATCGCGCCGGCATCCTCTCTACTTCCGCCACCTCACGTCTCCGGCATCGGGATGCACCACCCCAGGCTACGGCTACCCGCCTACGACTGCGGCTCGATCAGCGACACGTCTCCGGTCTCCAGGTTGTAGCGCCGGCGCAAAATCTTGGTGAGGTCCGCGCTGAGGAACCGGAAGACCACGGCAGGCGGTTCCGCTACCTGCGTCGAATGAATCTGGCCCGTCAGGTACGGGTAGACGACGCCGGGTCCCAGCCTGTGGACCTCCTTGATGCGCAAATCGGCCTTGTCGGCGTTCCGGCCGTCGTCGGCGCGCTCGTAGAGCGGTATTTCCGTGAGTCCCGTATAGGCGCCGTAAACCACCCAGCAAGGCCCGTGGTCGTGGGGCGTGTTGCCGTGTCCTTCGGGATGCACGTGACCCATCTGGACGAAGCCGTAGTCCGGGTCCCGGTAGAGCTCTCTGGACGGGTCGGCGTCTCGGATGATCTCGGCCATCCAGGGATCGTCCGGACTTGTGGATGCGATCATCCGCTCCATGGCGGCCTTCACCTTGAAGGGCAGCTCCGCGTCTTGACTGTCTCTCCAAAGGGAGCGCAACTCCTCGATGTAACGGTCGAACGTGTTGCTCGTTGTCGCCGGATCGAGCGCCATTTCACACCTCCTTGGTGGGCTCCTGAGAGTCCTTGTTGGAAGCCATCGGACAATAGTCGCCGGATTATACTGCAACGCGGTGAGAAATAACAGAGGACAAAAAGTTGAAAAAAGAGTCACGGCATATCGTTCTTGATATTGAACATAAGCGAATAGAGATCGTTGGAGATTCCTCAATCGGCGTCGGGCAAAGCCCGTTGGCTTGACAACTCCAAACCGTTCGAGGGATCATCGGCGGGTTCCGCCGCCGGATGGGCCGTGCACGACATCAGGGACTGAGCCAGAAGGAACTGAATCCATGATACTCGCCATCGACAATGCCCTATCGGAGCAACTCCTCGACATGCGCATGAGCCTGTCCGCCCTCGAGGAGGCCTACCGCGATCTCGGAACGGGCGCTTCCATAACGAGCCCCCGCATCGACCTCCTCACACCCGATTCGTACGTGGACGAGGACGGCAACACCTCGCCCGGCGCCCACAGCCTGAAGACCATGTCGGCTTCCACACAGAAGTACGCGGCCATCCGGTTCCTCACCGACAAGCTCTTCTGGCAGGAGCGCGCCGGCAGCTTCCGCCGCGACCGGACCCCGGGGACCCGGCGGAGTCACAGCGTCACGCGGGGCTTGCTGATGCTGTTCAGCCTGGAGAACGGCGACCTGCTGGCCCTCATCAGCGAAGGGCACATACGCAATTTACGGGTGGGGGCGGCCGCCGGCCTGGCGGCCGGATATCTTGCCAGGCCCGATGCCTCCTCCGTCGGCGTGCTGGGCACCGGCTTCATGGCCGGGGCGCACCTGGACGCCATGCTGAACGCGGTCGAAGGGATCAAGTCGGTCCGGGTGTTCAGCCCCAACCCGGCGCATCGAGAGCGTTTCGTCGAGGACCCCCGGTGGGAGTCTTGCCCGGACGTGGCCGCCGTCGCCAACGCCGAGGAGGCCGTGCGCGGCAGCGACATCGTCGTCATTGCCACCAACGCGCTTACGCCCGTGATCCAGACCGGCTGGTTGGAACCCGGACAATACGTCTGCTCGGTGCGCCACTGCGAAATCGCGCCGGAAACCTTCGGCCGTTTCGACGTCCTCGCGGTCAACTCCAGGGACAACCTGGGGCCGACCACCTTTGTCGCCAGGAACTCGCACGGCCCGCTGCCGCAGCAGGTCCTTCTGGACATCGAGAAAGGTTATCCGCCCGGCGACGCCGTGAACATAGACTGGCGCAACACTCCTGACCTGCCGGACCTGCTGCTCAATCGTCACCCGGGCCGGACGGATTCCGAGCAGGTCACCTGCTTCAACAACAGCGTCGGTTTCGGGCTCCAGTTCGCCGCCCTGGCGGGGAAAGTCTACGAGGCGGCCGTGAGCCGGGGAGTCGGGCGCGAGATACCCGAAGATCTGTTTCCGGATCTGTTCTAGCGGTCGGGCTGGACGTCACTGGCGGGCGGCGGCACCAGCGGGGTTGCGATGGGCTCCGTCCACAGACGCCGCCCTCCGTTCTCCTTCTCGATCAGTATCCAGTTCAGCCACGCCTCGTCGTCCCGGTCGGGATAGTCCTCCCGCATGTGGCTCATGCGGCTCTCCCGGCGCATCAGCGACGCTTCCAGCATCAACCGGGCGGTCTCCACCATGCACCGGGTTTCCCGCAGGCGCACGAAGCCGTGGACGTGGGCCGCGCGGCTTCGGGCGCCGCGCTCCTCGATGGCATCCAACTCCGCCAGTGCCCGCCGCAGGCGCGATTCGTGCTTCAGCACCGAAACCTCGTACGGGAAAATGAGCGTCTGGAGCGCGCGAAGGAGCTCGTCGTCGATCTTCTCGTCTCCGTCGCGCCATCCAGCCAGGGTCTCCGCTTTCACCGACCGGGCATTGCCCTCGGACACCCGGGGCGCACCCAGCCGCCGGGCGTCGTCCGCGGCGCTCCTGCCGGCGATCCAACCGGTGCCGTTGCAGGCGCCGATATGAAACCCGGCGAAATGACTGGCGCAGCTCGCCTGGGCCAGTCCCGCCGCCAGCAGGCCGGGAACGGAAGAGCGGCACGCGGCGTCGGTCTTGATTCCCAGCTTGGTCATCTGGAACAGCGGGTAGTACTCGGTCTTGCCGAACATGTCGATACGGGCCCGGTCGCCGAGCTTCCGGAAGAAGTAGTCCATCCACGCCACCGAGCTCTGGAGGTACTGTCCCCGCTCCTCCTCCGGGATCAGCGACATGTCCAGGTAGAGGGGCGTCCTTCCCGCCTTCTTTTCCCGGACCATGGCCTTGCTCAGCGCCTGCACGTCGGCCCGGTCCGCCCAGTCGGGTTCGTACCGCTCCATGAACGGCTCGCCCTGGGCGTTGACGAACCTGGCGCCGTCCTGGATGGCGAAGGTGATGCCCTCGAAGTAGAACTTGGGGGTTCCCGGACGCAGATAGCCGAACTCCGCGTTGGTCAGCACCGCGCCGGCGTCGTAGGCCAGTTGCGTGCCGGTGCCGGTGAGGTCACGGACGAAGCCGGCGCGAAACGTCACGCTGTTGGTGGCCAGCACCGTGGCCCCGGCGCGGACGATGACGAACTCGCCGGTGCGGCCGTCGACACCCAAGGCCCCGGTGACGCGCCGGCCGTCATCCCGTGCGAGATCGGTGATGAAAACCCGCTCCACCAAGTCTACGCCCTCGGCTTCCAGGGCCTTGCGCAGGCGCCAGCAGTATTCCAGACCGCCGCCGTCCGGCTTGAGCACCTTGGTGACCTTGAGGCCGCGGGTGGGACGGCGGATGAAGCGGCCGTCTTCCTTGGGGAACACGAGCCCCATCTTCTCCAGCTCCAGCAACTGGGAGTAGGAGACCGACAGGATGTCGCGGATGAGCTCCTGCTCGGCGACCCACTCGTTCCCTTCGACGATGTCCCGCACGCAGGCGTCGAGGTCGTCGTCGGGCGTCACCACCACCATCCAGGCGTTGGAGAAGGCGGTGTGGCCGGTGCGTCCCACCATGTGGGCGTCCAGCAGGGTGACTCGCCCGTCCGGGAGGTGCCGCTTTGCGCTCAGCGCGGCCCACAGGCCGCCGGCGCCCGCCCCGACGACGAGCACGTCGGTGTCGATGAGTCTGCCGATCTTTTCGA
>LXNJ01001127.1_pt1 | contig 16441 bp, 20 predicted proteins | sample 809081 | NCBI WGS metagenome assembly LXNJ01 (sample SAMN04870510, study PRJNA318959) | sponge metagenome | biome: sponge; feature: marine sponge reef; material: water | host: Petrosia ficiformis | place: Greece: Milos, Mediterranean Sea | collected 2013-05-29 | depth 5-7 m
GGAGGGTACATTTCGTAAATTGGGGTAGTGAAAGAGCTAAACTCCTGACTTTCAACAGGTGTTTAGTGCGTCAAAAAACGTTTTGGACGGGTGTGATTTGAAATATAAAGTGTGGAATCTTCCACCTCTACTTCCGCATCCTGAGCATAGAGACAAGCAAAAGAAAAAATAAGGGAGCCCAAAAGGCCCCCCATCTTTTTAGAACCGAATGTCGAAGAGTAAATCATCTGCCTCCATTTGGCCTTGTTCATTCGTAAGTTTGAAAGTAACGGTCCAATGTCCTGACATGGTAAAGTTTACTATTCCTTCATAATGTCCGTTTGCAGAATGGGTAGGATCCACATTATTGGGCGATCCATGCCCCATGGAAGGCATCTCAGGCTCATATTGTTCATTCCAATCTCAGCATTCATTGGCGATTTCCACGCGGCAATAATCTTGATGCTTGAGTTTCCCATAAGTACTTTGGCTCTTGTATCGGCGAGCTCTATAACACGAATTGGATCAATGGTGAACTGATAGTTATCTCCATCAATTTCAGCTTCAACAATCAATGACCAGCGCATCATTCCCATACTACCTATTTGGAAAACTATGGCTCCAGAAAAGAGTTTAAAATTGTCTGGATCGGCGTTCATTCCAGGATTTTCAACAGGGGCACCATGCGTCATGCTTCCCATATCCATGCTTGGACTTAATGCAATTTGTGCCACGTCTACTATATTGCCTTGTTCATCAGTTATTTCGAAATAAACATTGTTGTAACCCACGAAGAAGGAATCAGCAGCCAATACCTTAATGGTATAGCCTTTATTCTCAGCCGATCCTAGATTTAAGTATCTGTGCGTTTCATTAATTGGTGGATCTTCAGTCTCTTTTTTACAGGATGAGAAGAGAACAAAACTCGAGAGAGCAAGCATTGCAAGCATAACCCTTGTATTAAAACGTTTCATTTGGTGGTAATTTGATTTAAAAAAGCAGTTGAATGTGTGAACTGAATTTTAAACCAAAGGGGGAGGGGTGATTACATCCAAAGAAAGAGAATGCACCTTCCGATCGTTTGCAAGTAGATGCTTATCCATGCGTAAATAATTGTGATCTAAATCATCATCACCTACTTCATGAACAACTCCAGGAAAGAATGGAATGGAATATTCCAAAGCAGATTCAGTTCCCGATTGATCCATTTCCCTTTCAATATCATCAACGAGTTGACATTTTCCTTCACAATGCTTTTCAGGTGATTCTTTGTTTTCACAAAGCACTTCCGCATAGTAATGGTAATTCAAGGAATAGTTGATGGCCGGAATGATTCCGTGCATGCTGCTGAGCACGTAGAAAAAGGCAAATATGATTCCGACTCTCTTCACTAGCACAAATATATATCCAACGGAAGGCTTCAAATGTGACTAATGTCATAAAAAGACAAAGAGGTCTTATTTAATACACTTGTTCCAGCTCTGTAATGGGATAATAAAAGCATCCACTTTTATCATAGGCGATTCCTATGATATTCCAATTCAATAGTTTAGCTAGAAATTGTTCCACCTGAACAGGGGCGGCCTTGGCAATTTTTTGAGCTTCAGAAAAACTCATTTCACCTTCTTCATTTAAAAAATCCAACACGGCCTGTTCCTTATTCGAGAATTGAAGGATACTTGGTCCCGATTTTTCCTCTCTCCACGAACGAACATGAACCCCGCTTGCCTTAAATACTTCATCCTCTTGACGGCAATAGACGTGTTGCTCATCTTCTTGAATGGCAAAATGTGGACGAACACTTGATTTCTGAATAAGGATCTCCAAAACTTTTCCTTGAGCGAAAGAATGGACCTTAGATTCAAATGGGGTAATGGGAGAGGTATAAAGCTCGGCGGCAGCTTGAATCATATGAAACTCCTCCATAGGATCCACACCTTTAATATGACCATTGTCCTTCACTCCAATAAACAATCGACCTCCATCCGTATTGGCAAAAGCCACCAAGGTCAAAGCAATTTTCTTAGCAGAATCTATACGCAGCTTGAAATCTTGATTCAGACCTTCACCGGCCGAAATTCTACGTAAAACCTCCTTATCATCAATGGAAAGAGTGAGCATTAGATTATATTGATTGGAAATTTAGAAGCGGTGTTAACCTCTCCAATGCACCAGAACTCTTGTCCAGCTTCTGTTAAAGAATCTTCAAACTCACTTTTACCTTCACGATCTAAAGAAATCAATAATCCGCCATTGGTTTGAGGGTCGCAGAGTATTTGAACTTGTCGGCCGCTTAATTCATTTGTTTTATGACCGTAACTCTTAAAGTTTCGAAAGGTATTATCCGGTATCATGAATTTGGCAATATACTCGTCCAATAAACCATCGCCAATAAGAGGAATGGCGTCAAATCTAAGATTGAACGAAAGGCCTGATGCCTCTGCCATTTCTAAAGCGTGCCCTAGTATTCCGAAACCGGTAACATCGGTCATGGCATGAACACTTGCCATGCTCGCAAGTAATTCTCCAATGGAGTTCAAACGGCACAATTGCTCAACGAGCAATGACGAATCTTCTTTGGAGGCTGTCCCTCGTTTGATAGCGGTAGCCAAGATTCCTGTTCCTATGGGTTTGGTTATGTACAGAAGATCATCAGCTTGGGCGGCACTGTTGCTCTTAATCTTTGATGAATCAATTAATCCATTCACTGATAATCCGAAAATAGGTTCACTACTGTCAATACTATGTCCGCCGGCCATTTGAATGTTCGCTTGAAGGCAAATGCTTCGAGCACCTTTAAGCACTTCAGAGGCAAGTGAAGTTGGCAGTTTGTCTACGGGCCATCCCAGAATTCCAAGTGCAAAGATTGGTTTTGCTCCCATAGCATATACGTCGCTCAGTGCATTTGCAGCTGCTACACGACCAAAATCATAAGGATCGTCCACAATGGGCGTAAAAAAGTCCACAGTAGATATCAGGGCTTGATTACCTAAATCATAGGCCACTGCATCATTCATGGAATCGGAACCAATTAAAATGGAGGGATCTCCTCCAAAATCACCTCTTGAGCCCTTTAGAATTTCCTCCAATTGAAATGGAGCTATTTTACAGCCGCAACCAGAGCCATGACTGTATTGCGTTAATCGAATTTCCGATTCATCCATTATTCTTTGCCTTCCATTCTAGAATTTTGCAGGCCGCTTCCACATGCGTCAAGCTTGCTAAGTTAAGCGACCATTTCTCAATTCCCGATCGTTTGTCTAGACCAAATTTATACGCCTTATCGTAATAATGCAGTGCAATATTTGCTGCCTTTGGCAAATCGTTATGTTCAATGGCCATGATGGCATTTCGAGTTCGATCACCACCTAGTCGTTTCATTATTTTTCGGAATCCTTCCCGAAGAAAATCCCCATCCTCTTTTCCATAAAAGGAGCAGAGGTGTTCGATCCGCTCTTCCATCCCTTTTTCAATGATCAAGATATCAGATTCACGCATCTTGGTATAAAAAGTATGGTCAATGCAACAGCCACCAATGTGATGGCTTTCATCTTCTACCCAAATGGTTTCATCTTTAGTAAAGCTGGATAACACTTGGGCACAGTTGTTTTCAAATTGTTCGGTTGATGGTTGATGGGTCGCAGAAGAACCAAATACCGATCCTTTATGTTGAGCCAATCCTTCTAGATCAAGAACATTTTCCCCAAGCTTTTTCAGTTCGTGCAAGATTTCCGTCTTGGCACTTCCCGTATAACCTCCTAATAAAATCAATTGATAGTCTCTGGCCAGGATTTGTTTCACCCACCGTCGATAGGCCTTGTAGCCGCCCTCCAAAACCGGAACATGGAAACCATTATCAACCAATAGTTTGACCATAGATTCGGATCGAAGTCCACCGCGCCAACAATGTAGGAGTAGGGTGTTGTTCACTGCTAATTTGGAAGCTTTACTTAGAAAGTGATCGATTTTAGGGTTGGCATATTTATAGCCCAGTTCTATCGCGCGATCAGGACCTTCTTGTTTATAGCTTGTACCGATATCAGCTCTTTCGGCATCAGAAAACAAGGGAAAGGAAATGGCCGAAGGAATGTGTCCGGAACAAAATTCCTTAGGCGAACGCACATCAAGGATGGGTAGTGATTTAGAAAGTTCGAGGAAGGCATCAATGTGCATCTCGTAAAGGTAATGGGGGAGACGAGAATGGGAAAGGAATGTGCTAATCTTTTAAAGGAGCAAACAAATGCTTCATATCGTTCCAGTACTCATCCAATATTCGAATGTTTTGTTTGAAGAAGGCAAACATATTTGGCCAATCTTCCTTTTTGAAAATGCTGTGTTCATTCAAGTTTAAATACACTCTTGGGATCATTGCTCCATCTCGATTAACAAAATCAAAATCCCATGTCCATTCATTGTTTCCAAGTTGATGTAAGTAGGCTTTGGTCTCTAGGAGTTGTTCCCAGTATAGATCTCTAATCTCGGCATCCTTATGACGGATGTAAATGGAAATCTCACCGCCATATTGATTGGCATCCATTGAGAATTGAACAACCGGAATACCAGTCTTATAATTGATCCAATTCACTCGCATACCCTAGGAGCTCAAATGAGGTTTCATGAGTCGACCAAATGTGGTCCAAAACTCGCGCTTGGTTTGCTTGCGTTCTTCTTTTCCGTACATTCTTTGGCGAAATTATTCAAAAGCTGCTTATGCCTTCTTGGTATACCTCTTTTCTTTTTGTCTGGATGGGCATCGCCCTTATATTGATTCCCATTCAGCTTAAAATACGTGCACCATACGGACGTCACAGACGAAAGGGCTGGGGACCGGAAATATCCAATAAATGGGGATGGTTTTGGATGGAACTTCCGGCTCTACTCATATTCCCGTCCATCGTTTTATGCTCGACTGAATCGATTGGATCACAGGGAACGCTTCTAGTGGCATTGTGGCTGCTTCATTACAGTCATCGAACCTTGGTATTTCCGTTTCGACTAAGAACGAAGAACAAAAAAATGCCATTAAGCATTGCACTTGGAGCGGTGTTCTTTAATTCGGTCAATGGCTTTTTGATCGGCTATTTCGTTGGATACATTCATCCTGGTGCCGCCATTGAAATATCAGGAATGGTGGTTCTTGGCTTAGCGTTATTTCTTTTGGGCATGTGCGTGAATATTTGGAGCGACTACACATTGATTGGGATGAGGAATAGACATGTGGAATACTCTTTTAGTACCAAAGGTCTGTTTCGCTGGATAAGCTGCCCGAATCACTTTGGGGAGATTTTAGAGTGGGCGGGTTTTGCCTAGTTGCGATGAACTTTCCTGCTCTGAGTTTCTTTCTTTGGACGGTGGGCAATCTTATACCAAGATTCATTGGACATCACCAATGGTATAAAGAGAAGTTTGAGGATTATCCGGTGGATCGGAAGGCCGTGATTCCCTTTGTTTTATAGACCTCTTATCTCACCACCAGTTCACTTCGAAACCAAAGACCAATTGCCAAACTATAGTAATGAAGAGGAGTAGAGGATGAAGTGCCTTGCGCACGAAGGTTTTAAGCTTGGAATACGAATGAGGAATTCCTACAATGTTCAACAATACAGAATAAAAGGTTGAATCCGGATTGCTCGATTCTTCTAAAGCATGGTGCTTATTTAATACGCATCGTTTCAAAAACATGAATTGAAGGATTACGCCTACATAAGCAATGCACATCAATTCCCAAGGGAACACGAAGGGTCCGATCCAGACGCAAATGACCAAAATCAAATGCAACCAAAAAACGAAATTGTAATCAACGGAAACTTTACTCATTAGGTGTAAAGTTAGAAGTTCGAAACGATTTTATCGTCCATTGGCTTCACGGAGGACTTGAAACTTCCAATCAATTCTCCCTCGGGAGAAATAAGGTATTTGTGAAAGTTCCATTTTGGAGCATTTACTTCATCTCCATCTAGGGTCTGACTAGTCAGCCATTGATAAACAGGATGTTGTTCATCACCTTTAACATCTACCTTTTGAGCCATTGGAAATTTAACACCATAGGTGCTTGAACAGAATTCTGCGATTTCCTCAGCACTTCCAGGTTCTTGCTTTCCAAATTGATTGCATGGAAACCCAATAACCACAAGCTTGTCAGCATATCGCTCGCTGAGTTCCTCCAAATCAGCGTATTGACCAGTGTATCCGCATTTGGAGGCAACGTTTACTATAAGGACGTATTTCCCTTTATAGTCGTTCATGTCAATTTCTCCTGACATCAGACCATTTGCTCGTAAACTGTAAAATCCATTTTCATTGGTAGGCATAGAAAAAGCGGATAAAATAAATAGACTAGATAGTATAATAAGATGTTTCATATCTCTCAAAACGATGAAGAGTGGATATTGTTTATCTCTTTTTCAAATTCCGAAAATCTCAAATCATATAGGATACGGTCAGAATTCCCATCCTCCTCCAAGAGCTTTATACAGCACGGCATAGAACGCTAGAAGCATGCGCTGTGCTCCGGCTAAATCTTGTTGCGCATCGAAGGCCTGACGCTGGGATTCTAAGAATTCCAAATAACTGGTAACTTTTTGTCGTAGCGTTGCAAGGATAATTCCGGGGCATTAATAGCGGCTTCAACGTGCATTTTTCGAATCTCGATTTCTTCTTTGTATTGCTGAATGCTAAAGAGAATATCTTCAACTTCCTTAAACGATTTATAAACGGCTTGTTCGTATAAAATTACCGTTTGATCTCTCTTGCTTCGTTCAATAAGAACATTGTTCTTATTCTGGTTCCAATAGAATAGAGGGCCCATCAAAGATCCGGGGCTTGCCAGGTAGGGAAAGTTCCCGTGATGTTACTGAGATCAGAAGTTCCTACACCCAATAAACCCGTTAAACTTATACTTGGAAAGCGATTGGCATGCGCCACTCCCGCGTAGGCGTTTTGAGCGATGACTGCCTGTTGTGCCTGAACCAGGTCAGGTCTACGGAGTAAAAGCTCACTTGGTAAGCCTTCCGGGATAACGACTTCCGTTTCCTGAACTTCCAAGGTATTGAGCACATTATAATCAGATGGAAGACCACCGACCAAGACGGCTAGGCTATTTTTTGTAGCAAAAACATCCCTCCTAAAAACAGGCACTGAACTCGCTGCGATGGCTCGTTGAATTTGTGCTTGATTTAAATCGATCTCGGGTACAATCCCTTTATCGAATCGCTCCTCAATAATGAGTAACATGCTGTCTCGCAGCTGCGTCGTTCGTATGGATATTTGTAAGCGCTTCTGATATTCCAAAAGCTCGCAATAGGTTTGCGTGATGGTTGTTATTAGACTGATTTGCGTGGCGCGGTAACCTTCTACAGAACTAAGTAGTTCCGCACGTTTTGCTTCATTCAAACGACGGTATTTCCCCCATACGTCCAATTCCCAATTAACCGTTCCAAAACCCGTGAATAGAGTAGAGGTCCCATCGGTGGGTACAAATTGAAAATTTCCTTGAGAGATATTGGAGCTATATCCAAACTTGGGCAACATTTCAGCTCGCTGAATACACAGTGCATATTGCAGCTGCATAACTCGTTCAGCCGCTACCAATACATCTTGATTGTATTCCAATCCTCTTCGAATTAAAGAATCCAAAAACGGATCGGTTAAGATTCCGGACCAATCCAATTCTCTTGCCGAGTCAATGGCCAATGAATCGGTATTCAATCGAGTAATTACTGTAGAAGAATCTTGATCCAAAGCTCTAAATCCACCAGGTACATCCACTTCAGATCCCTGGTAGTTTTCTCCAACCTTACAACTGTGAAAAAGCAAGAAGGAAAGTCCAGCGTACGCTATTAATCGGATAGATATTCTCATAATTCCTCCGTATTTAATTGAACTTTCGCATCACGTTTCTTTTCATAACCAGCGAGTTTACCTACAAAGATGTATAGCATGAGGTACATAAAAACTCCAAGCAGTGTGGCTATGCCCATTCCACCAAGGAGGGCCATTCCCATGACTTTTCGAGCTTCATCTCCTGATCCTGACGCCAAAATGAGTGGAAGTACACCTGGGATGAAGGAAAAAGCTGTCATTAAAACAGGTCGGAATCGAAGTCGTGCAGCCTCCACAGCAGCATCGTAGAGCGACATACCTTCTTCAAACTTAAGGTTGGCAAATTCGACAATTAGAATGGCGTTTTTAGCAGCCATGGCGATCAGCATGACCAAGGATATTTGAGCGAATATGTTCAGGGAATAGGACTCGCTAAACAAACGTGCAAACCATAACAACAGAAAGGCTCCGAAGAGGGCGAAAGGTGTTCCTGGTAAAATGGAGAATGGCATGGACCAGCTTTCATACTGAGCGGCCAGAATCAAGAACACGAAGAACAATGAGAAGGCAAATATTATTCCCGCCGAACCGCTTGCTTTCTTCTCTTGGTAACTCATTCCATTCCATGAATAGGTCATGTCGTCTGCAAGAATTTCTGCTGCCACTTCTTCTAAGGCCGTAATTGCTTGGGCAGAAGTATAACCTGGTGCTGGTGCGCCCGTTATTTCTGCAGAACGATACAGATTAAATCGATTGGTATAGTCTGGCCCGGATGAGTTTCGAACTGTGACAAAGGTGGATAATGGAACCATATCACCTTGACTATTCTTGACGAAGAAATGATCCAATCCAGTTTTATTTTGTCGGTATGCTGGTTCGGCTTGAACATAGGCTTTATACAAACGTCCAAAACGGTTGAAGTCATTTACGTAGGCTCCACCAAGGAAGGCTGTAAAACTGTCATAGATATCAGAGAGCTTAACTCCGGCTTTCAGAATTTTCTCCACATTGATGTCCATCGAACGTTGCGGAACACTGGCCTGGAAGGTGGAAAAGGCAGATCCAATCTCTGGACGCGCCATAGCTGCAGCAATAAATGATCGAGTCGGAATCTTGTAAATAGCTCGAATCTCCGCCAGATCTATCTTGAATCATAATACTGAATCCCGAACCCTGACCCAAACCAGGGATGGCCGGCGGACCAAAAGCAAAGGCTTGGGCCTCCTTAATCTCTGAGGCCAATCGCATATTTATTAGGCGGGTAACGTCCTCGGCGGTTTCTTCTCTCTTGTCCCAATCATCAGGGGTGATAAAAAAGAAACAGCTATTCGGTGTAAATGAAGAGGAGAGAAGGCTATAACCGGTCAATGTTGTTACCATATCAATGGCCTCATATTCCAAAAGTATGCCCTCTATTTTATCCGAAACCACATCGGCTCGTTGCATGGAAGCGGCATTTGGCAGCTGGACGTTTACATACATATAACCCTGATCCTCTTCTGGAATGAATCCACCCGGTACGCGACCTCCCAAGAATCCAGCAAGTACGTCAATAATGAGTACATACAAGCCCCCCGCATCGCTTTGCGTGCCAATATGCTTGTAAACTTCGTATATCCTTCCGTTGATTTATCGAAGCCCTTATTGAAAGCCCGAAAGAAAGGAGCAAGTGGTCCTTTGGGTTCGCTTGGCACTTTCAACATAATAGAACAAAGGGCCGAACTCAAACTAAGCGCATTAATGGATGAGAATAATACAGACACAGCTACCGTGATGGCAAACTGCTGGTACAGACTTCCCGTAATTCCAGCCATACCTGCTACTGGTATAAATACGGCTACCAAAACAAGGGTTGTTGCAATAACTGGGGCCGTTACTTCTCGCATAGCCGCAGAAGTGGCGGTCTTAGCGTCCATTCCCTTACCCATGTTAACCTGAACGGCTTCCACCACCACAATGGCATCATCGACCACAATTCCAATAGCCAGCACCAGACCCAATAATGAAAGGGTATTTACCGTAAATCCGAGCAATGGGAACAGCATAAAGGCCGCGATCAAAGAAACAGGAATGGCCAAAGTTGGAATTAATGTGGCTCTAAAGTCTTGGATGAAAATGAACACCACAAAAATCACAAATAGGAGGGCGATGATCAGGGTTTCGATAATTTCGGAGATACCGGAAAGAATAGGCTTGGTGGAATCCAAAGAGATGGCATATTCTACATCATCTGGAAATTCCCCTTTCATGCTTTCCATTTCGGCAATAATGCTCTGCCCCAATTCAACGGCATTGGAACCTGGGGCCTGATAAACGGCTAGAATGGCGCACTCGTCCTTATTAAGTCTTGTGAAAGCATTATACGTCTCCACACCGAGCTCCACTTTGGCAATGTCCCGCACTTTTACTTGGCTTCCATCCGAGTTGGTTCGAACCACAATATTTCCAAATTCTTCCTCATTTACCAGACGATCTGGAAGTCGCACGGTATAGGTGAACTCCGTTCCAGGAGGGGCAGGCACGGCGCCAAATTTACCCCCGGCTACAATGACGTTCTGCGATCGTATGGCATCCAGAATTTCAGGAATGGTGATGCCCAATTTGGCGAGTAGATCTGGTTTTACCCAAATTCTCATGGAGTAGTCACTGGCCCCAAACACATTTACACGACCAATTCCTTTGATCCTGGAGAGTTTATCCTTGATGTTTATAATGGAATAGTTTCCGAGGAAATTCTGATCATAAGTTCCTCCTGGAGAGAATAGCGTGACCAACATTAAGATGTTGGGCATGGACTTCTCGGTCTTTACTCCGAATCGTTTGACTTCTTCCGGTAGCTTTGGCGTAGCAGCAGAAACACGCGTTTGCGTAAATACTGTGCTCATATCGGGGTCGGTCCCCACATCAAAGGAAACCAGGATATTTAAAGTACCATCATTGGCATTGATGGACTTCATGTAAATCATGTTTTCAACTCCATTGATCTCTTGCTCAAGTGGCGAGGCAACGGATTGTTCTACACTAATCGCTGAGGCACCGGTATAGGTGGTACGCACTTCAACAACAGGATGGGTAATATTGGGATATTGTTCTATTGGCAGACCTAAGATGGAAACGCCTCCAACAACCACAGAGATAATGGCAATAACCATTGCAACAATGGGCCGACGAACAAAAAATATGTGATTTTCTTCTTGCTGGCTCATTCTCCCTCGTATTGAGATTCAAATTGAGTCAATACAGCTTCCACAACGACACCATTGGATACTTTCTGTAGACCTTCAAAAACCACTTGCTCGTTGGCAGTTACATCGCCTTTAATCAGGAAGTAGTCCTTGTAAAATCCTTCGATCGTCACATTTCGACGTTCCACGGTGCCGCCATCAGCAACGACATACACGAATTCTTTTCCTTGAAGTTCTCCAACACAACTTTGTGGCACCAAGAGTCTATCTTTAGCATTGGCTACCGGAATACGGACACGTCCAAACGCCCCTGGCCGAATTAGACCATCTGGATTTGGAAAAGAAGCTTGAATCAGGATGGAACCAGTATTGGGGTTTATTTCTCGATCAATAAAATCAACTTTTCCAATCTCATCATACATAATTCCATCTCCAAGAATAAGTCGGAGAGGAAGAGGACTTCATCTTCATCTCTTTCTTGAATGGCTTCAGAGTTTTTCAGTATTTCTCGGGCAAGACTTAAGTAATCATTTTCAGTAAGAAAGAATTCAACTCGAATATTCGTGATATCTGAAACGACATTGAGAATCACGGGGTTTGGTTCTCGACCAACAAATTCGCCCACCTTAGCTTCCGTTTTACCAATTAAACCGCTGATAGGGGAATAAATAGTACAATAACTACGATTTTTCTTGCCATTTCTAAGGCGGCTTCGGCAGCTTCAACGGCCGCATCTGCAGCCCTTTTTAAGCAACGGCCGCATCCAGATCAATTTCACTAACAGCTTTAATTTCCGCAAGTGGACGTATTCTGTTCAGATCATTTTCAGCTTTAACCGCAGCAATTTGAGCCTCAGCCAAATTGCTTTTCTTCTCCGCTACGGCCGCCTCAAAAGGTTGAGGGTCGATGGTATAGAGCAGGTCGCCTTTTTTAACACGGCTTCCTTCTTCAAAGTGGATGCCTTCCAAAAACCCTTCGACTCGGGCTCGAATAGGAATATCATATTGTCCGTAGATCGACGATACAAAATCGCGTTCGATCGGCACATCTTTCGTAAAGACTTCTACAACCTTTACCTTCATAGGTGGAGGTGCTTGGGTGCTTTGCTTTTCACTACATGAAATAAGTACGGAAAAAAGAAGAATTCCCGATAAATACAGGCGATAGGGTAATTTCATTCTGCTAGGATTGATGCTTTTCAAATATACTGATATGATTGTCTAAAACAATTGCTTTATCTTGAAGCAGAATAGAATTCTTGACCTATGAGCTATAAACCACCAAAGGACTTTATCGAGCAAGGTGTACGTCTAACAATCTTACTATTACTTCTCTATTGGTGCCTTTACATTCTAGGTCCATTTATACTGCTCATTCTTTGGGCAATTATTATTGCCGTAACACTCTATCCTGTATTGCGAAGAATCGTAGATCGCTTTGGATGGAATCAGAAATTTGTTTCGGTATTGCTTGTTTTGGCTCTTTTGGCTGTTTTTGTTGTTCCCATTTCATTGGTAGCGCAATCGGTTATTAGTGAAATTGACCACTTCTGGATCTTTAAGTCCAGCGGGCAACTTGAAATTCCTATGCCGCCAGACACGATTCAGGAATGGCCATTAATTGGGGAAGAATTGTATTCCCTATGGATTGAGGCCCATGAGGATCTAACAGCTTTTGTGAAGCATTATAAAACCCCAATAGGACAAGCAGGTGCTTGGGTAGGACAAAAATTGGCCGGCCTTGGCTTAGGGCTTCTACAAATTATTGTATCCATCATTATAGGAGGAATCTTAATGGCCAACAACTCCACGGCCGAAAACAACATTTCCAGAATTTTCGATCTACTCTTTGAAGATAAAGGAAAGCATATGCTGAATGTAGCTGTGAGTACGATTCGGAATGTGGCTAAAGGGATATTGGGAATTGCCTTTTTCCAAGCAATGCTCATGGGCATAGGAATGTATTTGGCAGGTATGCCCGGTGCAGGATTATTAACCTTGCTTGCTTTATTCTGCGGTATCATTCAAATAGGAACGGCTCCAGTGACCATCATCGTGCTACTTTGGGCATGGCCAAATATGAGCGGATTCCCTGCTACCGTGATTACGGTTTATATGATTGTTGTGGGATTGATCGATAATTTCTTGAAACCCTTGGTATTGGGTAAGGGAAAAGAGATGCCCATGATAGTCGTTTTTCTAGGTGCTTTAGGAGGGTTTATTGCCTACGGTCTAATTGGACTTTTTGTTGGAGCAGTTGTTCTTGTCATCGCTTGGCAAGTGATCCGCGTATGGATTGAGGAAAAAGTAGAAGAGCAGCACGATAATGCTCTTGAGCTTGAATCTAAGGAAGACTAGCTCGGACCCCTAGCAATACGGTGTTTGGGAGGCCATTAAATCCATATACCTCTTGAAAACTCTGACCACTCATGTTTTTTATGTCTAAATAGGCATCCAAATGGTTTTCAATAATCACATAACTCACAAATCCATTTACAATTAAATAGGAATCCAGGGTAACTTGTTCTTGGCCAAAGGTTATAGGATTAAAGTAAACATCATTCCGGTCGCCATTGTAAATAGCCGTTAAGCTATACGACCATTTTTCGTTCAATTGCCCACTAAGACCAAGGGTGAATCGATGTTTGGGACGACGCAATAAACCTACAGAATCTTCATTCGTAGCATCCAATCGCATCATTCCATCAACATATCCATAGGTGAAATGAATGTTTGCTTTTGAGAACTTGGTGTAATTCACACGCAATTCAAGCCCTTGATCGTTTTGAGCATTGGCATTGGCATAACCAAGCCTATCCCAAATGATTAAGTCTGTGATGGTTCGATCGAAATAGCGTAGATCAATAATTAAATGTTTGAGTGGTTTTAGTTCAGTTCCAAGTTCCAAATTGGTGCTTTCTTGTGGCTTCAAGTTAGGGTTTGCACCCCACTGACCGAATAATTGCCCTAAAGTTGGCGCCTTAAATCCTGTTGAATATGAAAGGTAAAGGCGTCCTTTTTCTGAGAAATGCCAACCAGGAGTAATATGGTAATTGTAGTTGGAATTAAATGTGGTATGACTGTTTAGTCTTATGCCGAGGTCAACATAAAAGCGTGAAGCAAGGGGCTGGAAAAAGGTAATGTACGGACTATAGATTTCGTATTGAGAGATCTCTGAAGATGCGGTATAATCGGTTACTTGCATTTGTTGGTACAGAAAACCAAGCATTATTCGCCCCTTCTTTGTTAATTGATAATTGGCAATAGCATCAATATTTCTTGATTGACCGTCGTACTTATCCGTCACAGGGGATCCAGTCCAATCGAGGCGATCATATTCTGTTTTCGAAAATGAATTATTGGCAGAAACTCGAATGTTCCATTTCTCCTTGTCGAAATAGACATTGAGACCATAATTCTGAAGTTTGGACCTAAATTCATTATCGGCATCTTGCCATGAACCATTATCAAAACCTCCTTGGAACTGAGCAATTCGACCAAAAGACTCTATTCTGAGATTCCTCGTTTTATAAGCGATTTTAAGAAGACCTGCATTTTTGGCAAACTCATCCTTTTTATAGTCCTCAGCAATGGAGTCAGGCTTGGCGGCCTCACTAATTCCATCTGTGGTGTATCGATTAAAATCCAATCGATACTCCCAATGCTCCCCAAAGGTCTGACCTATGTTAAGCCCGGTCTGTAGGGTGTTTAAATTACCGTAGGCCAGATTCATTTGAGCATCAAAATCCTTTTCCGATTTTTTGGTGATAATGTTGATCACCCCACCAATAGCATCCGATCCATACAGTACGGACTGACTTCCAGTTAACACTTCTATGCGTTCAATCTGATTAACCGATAACAATCGAAGATCGAAATTGGCCTCAGGTAGACTGGGGTCATTCATAGGAATTCCGTCAATGAGTATCAAGGTAAATCCAGCCGCAGCCCCTTGTAAATAGAGATTCTTTTCTTTGCTAGGGTTGGACATAGCACCATTGACAATCAATCCGGTTTCTTCAAGTAAAATCTGAGAAACATCTTTGCCTACCGAACGTTTAATGACCTCTTGATCAATAACGATAACAGGCTTTGAGCTTTCTCGACTTTCAACTTCAAACTTGCTAGAAGTAACAGTAACTGCATTTAATTTTGTGGTGTCTTGACCATTCGAACTCAAGAAAAAACATTCTAAGAGGACGAAAAGGAGGGAGGATTTATGCAACATGCAAATGGGTAATTAATAGCGGTTTTTATGTGCTGCAAATGTAGGTGAATACAATTGCTTCGTACTCGAGGAATCGTTTTTTAACTAAAGATTTTTATAGGTGACCTTGGTTGTCGTCAAGTTCTACAAACCATTCCATTGCCCGGAAAACAAAAGCACGAATGTTGGTTAAATCGTTTCTTCCATTGAGCACGCTAATGGGTAAAACGGCTCCTTTCCAATCGCCTTGTGTGATCCATTTCCCTACTTGAAGTCTGGGAGCGTATTTATAAGGAATCTTAATATCATCTCGATAGGAAGCCACATAAAAGTAGGCTTCGTTCACCATAGCATCTTTCATTGCCAGCCCAATACCAAGACCTACCTCTGGACTGGAATACAGGAAAATCCCCGTATCAAAGTGATGTGGCCAAATTCTTGGATCGCCACTAACGCTGACAAAACCGAGTACATCCTGACACACTCTCTTGCTCAAGCCTCTCCAGTGCATCCAATGCTCAATTTCATCTTTGGAGAAAGCAGTGAAGGCTTCATCCTTAAAATCGTAATCGGGGATTTCGTAGTGCATAGGATCAGAAAAGGCTGGCCCTGTAGGTTGTATGTCTTTGTAAAACTCTTCTGTTTGCGATAAGAGATCGGTCATAGTGATGCCTTGTAAGGGAATGACCAATCGTCTTTTTAGATTTCGCCCCATAATCTTGAACTCAAATTTGTCCAAATCAAGAATGGGTAGGAGTTGATCATCTTCGGTATTCACCCATCGGCCCATTAAACTGCTATGGGCAATATCAATGCCTATTGTGGTATGTGAATCATCGTCCTTAGGAGTTACGTAAGTACGGTTTATTCTGGCCAGTAATTGGCACATATGATGCAAGCGTTGGTCGATTTGATCGTAAGTCATGAACTAGACTTTGAGGGTTATAAGTGGTAAAGAGTAAATATATGGAATCGTAGGTATGGAAGATTTAAGGATTGGAAGAATATTTTGGAATGAATGCTCTCTTTATTCTAATGCCTTAGCCAAGCTTTGAACACTTGTGTGCATATTAAATCCGTTATTTGAATAATGACTTCTTAAGTTTAATTTGGACCTACTTTGAAAGAAATACACACATCATCAGTAGGGTGGCTCCAGGCCATCCACTCCTTTGCTCTCAAAGGCATGCTTCCACCTGTAAAACAAACTTTGGCTTAACTCATACTCGCGGCAGGTTGCCACCATTCCA
>LXNJ01001128.1_pt1 | contig 16436 bp, 10 predicted proteins | sample 809081 | NCBI WGS metagenome assembly LXNJ01 (sample SAMN04870510, study PRJNA318959) | sponge metagenome | biome: sponge; feature: marine sponge reef; material: water | host: Petrosia ficiformis | place: Greece: Milos, Mediterranean Sea | collected 2013-05-29 | depth 5-7 m
CATGATGGGCGGGGGCGGCGCCTACGTCGGCTCGATTCAGAACCAGGCGCTCGCCTACGGCTCCGGACCCGGAGCGCTCGAACGCGGCTATGCAACGGTCGGCACCGACACGGGCCACGTCAGCACGTACGTCGACGGCGATTGGGCATTGAACAACGTCGAGCGCCAAGAGAACTTCGGCCATCGCGCCGTCCACCTTACCGCCGTTACCGCCAAAGCGATCATCGAGCGTTATTACGCGCGTGCGCCTGAATACTCATATTTCGTGGGCTGCTCGCGCGGCGGCGGCCAAGCGATGATGGAGACCCAGCGCTATCCAGACGACTTCGACGGGCTCGTCGCCGGCGCGCCCGCCTACGACTGGCCCGGATTCACCGGCGGGCAAATCCGGACCCTGCAAACGATGCATCCCGATGGAGACCCGAAAAGCGCCGTCTTGACCAAAGCGAATCTGGAACTTCTGGGTACGACGATCCTTGCTGCGTGCGATGCGCGCGACGGGGTTGCCGATGGCATTCTGACCGATCCGCGCGATTGTCCGTTCGAGCCGGACGACCTGCACAAATGCGAAGGCAATGCACGCGCCGATTGCGTGACGACGGAGCAACTCGCCGCGATCAAGGCGATCTACGATGCGCCGATCATCGACGGCCGACGGATCTATGCGGGCTTTCCCTACGGTGGCGAGCACAATCCGGGAGGCTGGGAAGCATCGATCGTCGACGTCGACGGGTTGAGCCCCCGCAGTGAATTCGCCATCGACTTCTACCAGAACTTCGTCTTCAGCGATCCGCATTGGGACTACACGCATTACGATTTCGCGAATTGGAAGCAAGACGTTGCGAAGGTCAGCGCGATGCTCGATGCCACCAGCACCGATCTGTCCGAGTTCAAGAAGCGCGATGGAAAGATCATCTTCTGGACCGGATGGTCCGATCATCTGATCACTGCGCTCGGAACCGTTGACTATTACGACAAGTTGACTGCAGCCGATCCCGCCGCCGACGAATACTCGAGACTCTACATGTTGCCAGGCATGCTCCACTGTGGCGGCGGACCTGCACCGGACCGGGCAGATTGGCTCGAAGCAATTCGCGCCTGGGTCGAGGATGGCAAGGCGCCTGAACGACTCGTGTCGCTGCAGCTCGACGAAAGCGGGAGGGTGTCCAGAATGCGACCAATCTGCCCCTATCCGCAGGTCGCGTCGTATCGGGGCAAGGGAGACCCAGACGACGAAGCGAGCTTCGCGTGTAGGTAGGCTTTCACCAATGAGCCGGTCCTTTTTCTCGTCGGCCGGCTACGTCTGATGCATTGCACGACCATCGGGCGGCAATGGGCGTTGAAGAGACGTCCAAGCAGAGAAACCGGGATCAGGCCTTGGGCGGCGATTGAAGCGACCCAGAACCGACAGTCGCACCATTCTCAGACATAATTCCAGGACGCGATTAGCGCCGAGGGTTCGAACCCGACACAGACATTTCGGGTCTCACGCAGGCGTAAGAGTCAGTTACTGGTTGCTGTTTGATAGTGCCGAAAAGAGCTTTTCCCTCTCAGCGGTCGCATGTCGTATCACGCTCTCTGTCTCGTCACTGCTGAAACCCAGGTCCCTGAGTACAGTCTCGGTATCAACACCCAAACACGGGAGAACGCCCTCGACTTCGACCGGTGTTTCGCTGAAGGAAATGAGATTCCCCACAATCGTGGTTTCACCAATATGTTCAAGGTGCACCCGTTCGATGTATTCGTTGGCGAGTACCTGCGGATCCGTACGCACCTCGTCATAGTTCTGGACTCTCTCGTAGACGATCTCCGGTTGGGTGGCAAGAAATGCCCGCCATTCCTCGGTCGTTTTGGTTTTGAACGCTTCGCGCATGCGCTGCTGTATTTCCCCAGCCTCCTGTGCCGATGCAAAGCTGCCCAGGCGTTTTGCCGAGGTATCCCATCTCGGATTAAGGGCTTCCTGTGGATTGTCGACGGACAACCAGAACTGATCCCAGCTCTCATCGGATGCGACGGCGAACAAGAAGTGTCCGCCGTCGGCTGTTTCGTAAATTCCGTAGGGGCCGTGAATAGCCCCGTGATGAGCGCCACTTCGCTTGAGCATCGTCCCGGTCATCCAGACGTGAGTCAGCTCCCACTGCTGCAGCCACAACTGCGCGCCAAGTGCCGAAGTTCGAACTTTCTGACCGTAACCATCACGAGCGCGGACCACCAAGGCGGTCATTACTGCCAGGGCAAGCTGCATGGCGCCAGCAGTATCGGCGGTCGTCGCCCCAGGCGCTATGGGGCCGGTTTCGACAGTTCCGGTGACGCTGGCCAAACCGCCCCGGGCAATGGCGGCTCCATCCAGCATGGTCTTGTCTGCATCAGGTCCCCGCGGACCGTATCCACTCACATGGCCATAGATGATCTTGGGATTCAATGCCTTCACTTCGTCATAGCCGAGTCCCATCTTAACGAGCGCCTTTTCCCGAAAGTTGCTTAGGAAAACATCTGCGCTGGCAAGTAGCCGATGTACGGCTCGCAGGCCCAATTCCGTGTGAATATCCAGACACACTGACTGCTTCCCGCGATTCATGGCGACGAATTGTGAGCCGAGAGCCTCAGGCGGTAGCGAATTGTTCGCCCCGCGGTAGTATCGGCTCACTTCCCCCCACGGTGGTTCAACCTTGATGACTTCGGCACCCATGTCGCTCAGGAACATTCCGACAGCAGGGCCCTGGATGGCGGTAGCCATCTCCACAACGCGCAGGTGACCTAAGGGACTCGACATGTTTGTACTCTTGTTAAGGCCACCAGGTGGGTCCGCTTCCCGGACCAAGCTGTGTCTTGATGACACCCTGAGCCATCTCCACGAATTCACACAGTAGCGATCGCGTGTCCCGTGGATCGATCAGGTCCAGGCCGATGGCCTCTGCCGTCCTAAACGGCGACGCGTAGGTCTGCAGACGTCGTTCGATTTCCCGTCTTTTCGCGTCAGGGTCGGGCGCTGCCTCGATAACTCGACGGAACGCCGCGGAAGTTCCCCCCTCAATGTGCATAGAGCCCCAGTGTCCGGATGGCCAGGCATAGCGACGATACAGGCCACCGCCAGGGCGGTATTGCAGACTCCCTGCAAGCCCGTAGGCCTGGCGAATAAGGAACGAGATCATTGGCATCTTGCTCATGACAGTTGCGTATACGAGGCGTGTCCCGGCCCGCTCGATGGCTCGTTTCTCGGATTCGACGCCGACCAAAAACCCCGGCTCGTCCATCAGGAAGACCAGTGGCAGATGAAAGGTGTCGCAAAGCTGGATCAGGCGTATCGACTTCTCCGCCGCATCCACATCCATGGACCCGCCGAGACGCTTGCAGTTGTTGATCATCACACCAATCGGATAGCCGTCGATTCGTGCGAGCCCGGTGATGCGCGACCGACCAAAGTCGGGGGAAATCTCGAAGAAGGAGTCGTTGTCAAAAACCCCGTCGAGAATCACATATGGATCGTATGTCCTGCGCTTCTCTCGAGGGATTATCGAAAGCAGGCGTTCATCCCGCCGCTCAGGATCATCAAGTGGTTCTGCTCTGGGTGGCATTTCCCAGACGTTGTCGGGTAGATAACTCAGAAATCGCCGGATCTGCTCAAAGGCCTCTTCTTCTGTGTCGGCGGCATTGTTTACCACCCCGCTGATGCGGGTGTGCATCTTGTAGCCGCCGAGTTCTTCCTTGTCGATGTCGTAGCCAAGGGCAGCCTTGACCACCGGCGGTCCACCGGGAAAGACCTGACCGATGCCCTTGACCATTACGCTGAAATGGCTGAGACACGGGAATGGCGCGAGTCCCCCTGCCGCGGGACCGAGGATCGCGGTTGCCACCGGCGCAACGGTGAGTATTTCACTGAGCGGGCCGAAGAATGGACCATCGGGAATATAGGTCCGGCCAAGTTGCTCAAAGCCTTCCACGCTGCCCCCGACGCCATCGACCAGGTTTATGGTTGGCACTCGCATCGACAACGGCGTTGGATGGTTATGCCCGGCATCGAGCGCGCCGCCAGATGCGGAGGCTGCGCCACCCCGCACGGTGTAATCCTGACCGGTCACATAGACTCTGCGACCATTGATCCGGCACAAGCCCGAACGCCCAGCACGTGGAACGAATCCTGCCAAGTCGCCTTGATCATCATAGCTGGCAGACCCTGCGAGCTTGCCCATCTGCTGGAATGAGCCTTCATCAATCAGGGCATCGATGCGTTCTCGAATCGTCAGCTTGCCGTGCTTATGCTGCCTGGCGATGCCTTCGGGGCCGCCTAACCCATCCGCCAGCGCGTGGCGGCGTTTGATTTCCTCAACTTCTCTTTCCCAGGACATGGCTCCCCCTATTCCGACAACAGCTCAGGCATCATCCTCGCTATTTCCGAACATCCCGCATCATAGGAGAAGGTTCACCCGGGAACAGTCGCCGCAGCCCGTGGCTGAGAGCCATATTGGCGTAAGACATGTGCGACTCGTTCTCGAATTCCTGTGCGCTCCAATCGAGCCCCTTGTAGTTGCGTTCTTCGAGTCTGGCGATCAGCTTGTCATAGTTGGTTGCGAGGAGCTGCAGACCGGAAAGCGTCGAGGTTCGTTCCAGAGAGCCAAGCGTGATAAACGCTTCGGCATTCAGTTCAGGGCCATCGGCCCAGCAGCGTTCCTCACATTCGAGAATCACATCCCCCTCGATGACCGATGCAGGACTCCCGATGATGTAACGATCGAACGTCGGTGAACGTGAAAACAAAGCGTAGAGTGCGAACAGTCCACCATAGGAGAAGCCGAACAGGCCGGCTTTGTCCGGCAGGCAGGGAAACTCCTGGCGAATGAGCGGATCGAGTTCCTCTTCGACGAACCGAAGGAATTTGTCCGCATGCCCGAACCCGACATCCAGGCCCCCGGCAACCTGTTTGAACATCTCCATTTCCGGAGGTTCGGGAGTGCCGGGCGGGGTCATATCGCGAGAGCGCAATAGGGCGACGTTGGACATGTTTTCCTCATCGAGCGGGTAGCCGATCCCCACGACAATCAGATATTCACAAGGGCCGCCATCCGGATCTCCGGGAAGAATCTGCGTTGTCCCAACAACTCCCGCGAAACCCATGTTTGCATCGAGCGTATAGATAACCCGAAACGCATCGGGGACTTGCACGCCCATGTCTTCCGCCGCCGGTGGCAAGCGTGGTGGCTGAAACACCTGAATTTCAAACTGATCGCCAACATGCTCTGAATCGACGGTAAAACGGATCGCCCCTGGCATAGTGATGGGCTTGCCTTCAATCATCTATATCGTTCTCAACTCTTTACGTGCTTTGGACTCTACCGATCAGCAGTTCTACGGACTAAGGATCACCTCTTGCTGATCCTTGGGAACATAAAAGTATGAGCCCGGAATGAAATCGTAGCCCAGATCGCCCAGCAACCGACGCTGACGAGGGGAACAGCGCACCGCCACTTCGGGGATATTGTTGTGGTCGTAGGAGCGCACCCACAACTGACAATAGTTGTAGACAATGGCTCTACGAGACCGATTCGACAGATTCTTGCTGGGGCCATGCCATAGCGAATGAGGAAACAGATAGACATCTCCTGCCTTGCCCATGAGCTGCTTGGAACCCGGCGAGTACGGTGTGGTAACACGTTCCTCAGGATCCGGGATCTGGCGCTTGTGGCTACCGGGAAATACGGTGAGATTGCTGCTGTCGCGTTGGGTAACATCAGTTAAGAGGTACATTGCCTTCATGGCGATCGGTGGCGACGACGCAACGGGCCGGATCAATCGCAGCGACTCGCCACCATCGGTATGGGTGTAGCCGGGAAAGCTCTCCGATGGTCGTCGGCAAATCGCCTGGCTCAGGCTGTACATGATGTTGGGGCCCATGATGTCGACGATGTAATCGAATACAGGCGCCCGGTCGAGCAGATCGATAAACGCCTGGTGATACGGCAGCAGATCATGGCGATCCAATTCTCCGTCCACGTCCTGATCCTTGGAACGATCCTGCCACTGATAGTGACCTATCGGCAGCTCGGGATCTGAGGAAGCCTCAAACCCAGGGATCCGTCGCATACGCTCCATCTCGCTGACGAACAAATCCACCTCGTCGGGGTTGAGCACCCCTTCAAGATGCAGGTAACCGTCGGCTTCGAAAGCGAGCCGTTGTTGGTCGACTAACTGCAACATCACCAGTCTCCTCTGGGTGCGAAAAAAAGGGGACTGTATGTCCCCTTTCTTGCCGATGCGAAAATCCAATCTGATTAACGGGGTCTGTTCCAGGAAAACTCTACGCCAAGTGTCCGGGACGGGCCGTAGATCGAGCCCACCTCGTTGTTTTCATAGATGATTTGTTCGCCCGTGATGTTCCTGCCGAACAACGACAAAGACCAGTCCCCATTGGCTGGCGTCATCGATATCCGTAGGTTGACCGTGTCGTACCCGGGCGTCGTGATCTCGTTGGACACGTTGGTGTACTGACTACCGACGTTATACCAATCGGCGCGCGCGTTGGCGCTGTAGGCGCCAACGGAGAATCGGTAGTCGAGTCCAATGTTGCCGGTGAACTCAGGCGCACTTGCCAGCCGATTACCCGGACCGACGATGATGTTATTGCCGTCCACGTCTGTCCACAGACCATCCGCGAACGAATCGATTTCCGCCTCAGTATTCCAGGACCCGCCAAACTGAAGCGTCAAATCGTCCGTCAGCTTCGCGGTGAGCTCGAGCTCGACACCCTGCGAATGCGCGTCACCCGCATTGTCCACGTAAATGGTGTCACCTATCAGGGTGGCGAATCTGTTCGCGGTCAACGTGTCCTTCCAGTCCATGTAGTAAATCGAAGCCGCACCTCGTAATCGACCATCGGACAGGATCGCTTTGTAGCCCAGTTCGTAGTTGAAGATCTCGTCGCCGTCGACGGTGATCACCGAGTTGAGGAAGTCGATCTGCTCCTGAACGCCGGGCACCAGCCCGGCCAGGGGCGTGAGATTGGTTATCGCGAAAGTCGTACCGGAATTCAGGACACCTGGGCGAAATCCCTGTGCGATCGTGAAATAGACCATCTGGTCTTCATTCGGCCGGAAGGTGAGCGTGGCTTTCGGTGCGACAAAGCTGTCGTCAACCTCTGGGAAACCCCCGCCTTGTTGCGCCACCGTCACGTTCGAAAAGCGAACCCCGAGCAAGATGTTCCAAAGTGGCGTCAGGTCGTAGCTTGCCTCACCGTAAACGGCCTTCTCTGTGTTCTCGTTCTCCGTCTCGCTACCCGGAAGGAAATTGATGAAAGCGTCTTCGAAGCCGATCCACCCTGGGGTTAGCACAATGTTCTCAAACCCCGGGTGATCAACGTCGCCATTGATGGCGTTGTCATCCTTGTAGTAGAGGCCGGCGGTCCATTGCCAGGGGCCTTCGCCCGTGGAAACGAGACGAAGCTCGTGGGTGGTTCGTTCGGTCCGGCGCCGCAAGAAGCCGTCGCCACCGCCATAGGACTCGACCACGGGTCCTGGGAACGGGAATGGGAAGCCGGGGACGTAGAACTGATTCGGAACTCCCGGCCCAAAGGCCGGCAATGCAAACAGTATGGCGATACCCTCTACGTTGGCGCGAAAGCGATCGCTGGTTTCCTCGCTAAAGTGGATGTCGCGATCGTAATACGAGGTCGAGACCAGCAAATGCGCCCAGGGCAGGTCCCAGTTCAACGACAGATTGTAGGTCGTATCCTCGGTGTCTCCGCCATTGCCGAACTGCTGCTCATAGATCAGGCTGGTCGACTGGGTGTTGCCGTACGGCACATCGGAAATGCTGGGGCCGCCGTATTCCGAGTTGTAATGGTTCACCGTCGCATCCACCGAGACTGCGGGTGTCACATACCAGGCTAGCTTGGCGCGCAGGGCTTGCTCCTGTGTGTCGTTGACGTCCTCTCCGTTGCGCGGCGGGCCCGTGTCCAGGAATCCGGGGTCATCCCGAACCTGTCCGGACAGGCGCAACGCAAGTACATCCTGCAGTAGCGGCACATTGACCATGCCGTTGACGAGATACGCATATCCATCGCTCTCCTGCTCCTGGCTGGACTTTATCCGGAAGCCAGCATCGAAGGCGCTCGGGTCGGGTTTGTTGGTGATGTAACGCAGCGCGCCACCCATGTTGCCTTCGCCGTACAGCGTGCCTTGAGGGCCCTTGAGCACCTCGACCCGCTGTACGTCGTAAATGGCCTGCAGCGACTGGCTGCCACCGCCATCGTTCGAATCCGTGATCGGAATGTCGTCAAGATAGACCCCGACGACGGCGCCGCCACCGGCCGGTGGCGTCAGGCCGCGTATCGAGATGTTGCTGTAGGAATTGCTCTTCAACGAGTAGTTCATACCCGGCACGTCCTGGTAGAGCGACTGCAAATTCAGCACGCCCTTCTCGATCAGCGTTTGTTCACCCAGCGCGGTGATTGCCTGCGGCGTATCCAGCAGCCTCGTCTCCCTGAACGTCGCGGTGACGACGATCTCCTCGATGGTGTCGCTGGTCGATTCGGCAGCCAAGGTGCCGCCGACCGGAATCAGGACCAGCGGCAGCAGGAGCGTTCGCGTCGGCCGGGTCGTTTTCAAAGCATGGATGAATGTGACCATGGGTGTTATCCCCTCTCAGCGTTCTTGCTGTTCGTGTGGCGTGCCGGCCATTCGCGGGCGGATTTGTCGACCACAGCTTAGGCACATTCTTAGCGGCAGACGAGCCCTCCAGACGCAGACAGGCAAATAGCGGGCCAATCGGAAATCCGCAGCAGTACCCTCAAGTCTAACGCGTTTGGCGTGCCCACCTACCGTCGAGGGACTTCGGCGACTATGAGATATCATGAATACACGATATATCGTGTTTCCAGTCATCGGCCCTGAATACCGGCATCTTCAGCCGACACGTCTGACGGCGTCGGATTCGACCAGATCACGTATTGAATCGGGCACGGTCAGACCTTCCTGAATGTCTGCATCGAGATCGCGTTCCAGCTTCCCGATGGTTGTCAGTCTGGCGATGACCGTGACGATCCGGTCAAATGGCACGATCACAATGCCGTTATCGTCGCTGACGAGCACATCGCCACTGCTCACCGTCACGCCACCAACCAGCACCGGCTCTCCAATGGAGCCCGGGCCTTTGCCGTGGGGTGAATTGGGAGAGAGGCCAGTACAGAAAACCGGCAACCCCAAAGGAATAAGTCCATCGATGTCTCTGACCAGACCATCGGTGAAAAAACCCGCCGCGCCGGCGTTCTTCAGCATGCCCATCATCCGGTCACCAACGACCGCACACTGTCGCCATTTGCCCGTCGCCGTGACCACTACATCTCCCGATACGACTTCAGTGATGGCTGCGAGCAATGCCAAATTGTCGGCGGGTCCCGTATCGCAGGTCAGCACCGGCCCACACATCCGCGAAGGCAATACACCGGGTGCAATGGATTTGATCTCTGGCACCATCGCTCCGGTGCCGTCCATCGCATCCGCCAGAAATCCGGTCGGCTGACCCGATAGGGCTTGAATCTGTGCTGCCGTTGGACGAGGACGATTCTCACGAATAGTCAGCAGTGGCGGTTCTTCAATCATCGATGTATTCCGTTATGGTTGCCTGGTGCGATTTTGGATCCAAGATCCCGGCGTCCTCGAGGAACTTCCTGATGGTCGCCATTGCTTCCTGATTCTGCGCGAGGCCGAAGTCACCGTGGCCGCCCCCTTCGATGGTGTGCAGCGAGTGCGTCACGCCTTTGCGATCCAATGCCTTGTGCAGCCGAACCGCGTGATCGTACGGGACGATGGGGTCGGCATTCCCATGAATCGTCAGTATCGGGGGCAAGCCCGCGCGAACGTATTCAAGGGGCGACACTCGCCGTGCAATGGCTTCCCAATCGGCCTGTGCGCCCATCCAGGTCACCGCGTAAGTCTTGGCGTTGGCCCCCTCCACCAGATCGGCGACATCCGTGATGCCGAACCAGTTCACGATGGCGGCGACCGGCATTTCCGGCTCATGACTGTCGGCTATCCCGGCAGCCGGGTTTCGCACGGGGCACCGCCGGTCTAGTCCCGCCGACGCCGGTAACATGCCGGTGGTCAGGCTGAGGTGTCCGCCGGCCGAGTGACCGCTCACGACGATCTTGTCCGTATCAAACCCGTACGTTTGAGCATTCGCAAACAGCCACCGCAACGCGCAGCGCGCATCTTCAACGGCAGCGGGCGCGAGCGCATCTCGGGCCAGTCGATAGTCGACGTTCACGATCGCAAATCCGAGAGCCAGATAAGGCAGGTAGTGAAGCACCACGTGACCCTTCTCCAATCCAACCCAACCGCCGCCGTGGATCAGCAGCAGCGTCGGTGCCGCCACCCTGTCCTGGCGGAAGATCACATCCAGTTTGGCTTCGTATCCGTCTGCGACCAGGTAGGTGACGTTAGGCGCGACCATGTATTGCTGCTGCACGTCGACACCCCATTGCACGTTGTCGGCAAATGTCTGAACGCTCGCCAGCAGCAAGCCAACCGCGCAGTATTTTCTCATCATGTATGTTTTCCTCAGATGTCTGGGCCTCAGATGTATGGGTTTCCTACGCCGCGCACCGCGGCTTCAATCTGCGTAACGCTTCATAGGCCGCTTTCAATGTTGAGAGGGCAGCGCAAGGCCTCCCGCATCCACGGCCAGAGTGCGCACAATGCCAAGTTTCTTCATTCTCGAGCGCAAGGTATTGGAGTGCAGACCGAGTAGTTCGGCGGCACCTCCCGGGCCTTGGATTTTGCCATGCGTACGTTGCAGCGTACGCACAATATGCTGACGCTCGAGTGCTTCGAGGGTCATGTTCTCCGTGCTCAGATCCGCGACCGCCTCGCTGATGGAGGGTTGCAGGTCGGGTAATCTGAGATAGGGGGCGGTACCCAGGAGGACGCACCGTTCAATGACATTCTTGAGCTCGCGCACGTTCCCCGGCCATGGGTATGCGCTCAGTTTGGCCAGCGTTGACTCGTCGATCCGGTCGATGGGCTTGGCTGCGTTCCGACCGAATTTGGTGAGGAAGTAGTGCGCCAACAGTGAGATATCCTCGGTGCGCTCTCGCAGTGGGGGGACGGTGATTGGAAAGACATTGAGTCGGTAAAAGAGATCTTCGCGGAAACTACCTTCACGCACTTTTTCCTTCAGATTCACGTTTGTAGCGGTGATCAGGCGGAAATCAGAGCGAATCGTGGTGGTTCCGCCCACCCGCTGGAATTCGTGCGTGTCCAGGACCCGAAGCAATGCGGCCTGGATGTTCATCGGAAGGTTGCCGATCTCGTCGATAAATAGAGTGCCACCATCGGCAAGCTCGAAACGTCCGATGTGCCTCTTTATTGCGCCGGTGAACGCGCCCTTTTCGTGGCCAAACATCTCGCTGCTGATCAGATGTTCCGCCAAGCTGTTGCAGTCGACACGGACGAAGGGGCCTTCACGACGCGTACTTGCATGGTGAATCGCCCAGGCCACGTGCTCCTTACCCGCGCCGGTTTCGCCGAGGACCAGCACCGTTGAGTCCGACTCCGCAACCCTTTGGATCTGCGCAAACACGTCGCGGATGGCCGGACTGACACCGATGAAGTCCTCATAGGGACCTATCTGATTGACCTGCTCGACGAAGTAGTCTTTCTCCTTGCTGAGGCGCTTATTCAGGCTGTCAATCTTCTCGTAGGCCTCGGCGTTGTCGAGTGTGATCGCAGCCATGGCGACAAAGTGGCCGAGGTCGCCCAGGCTCCCGGTGTCGGTTCGGCATGGGAGCAGGCAGTTGTCGTGATAGAGGACGCCGATCAATTGTCCACGGATCTGTAAGGGGAGGCAGAAGCACGAACGGATCCGCTGCCGCAAGTCAAGATCCCTGTTTTGTTGCTCGCGGACGTCGGAAAAGTTGACGAATTCCGCTGTCCCAGTTGCGGCGACCCGCCGAATGATGGTCCAGGCGTCCGCGAAATCGTTGGCTTCGATGTCGTCCTTGGTTAGCACGAGGCTTGCCTTGAGATCGAGCTCATGGTCAGCGGTTCTGTCCCTGGCAGTAAACAATGCGCCACGCTCCGCGCCGGACAGGTGGTTGATGGTCGCAAGGATGCGCCGTGCCAGTTCCCGAAAGTCCATGATCCCGAGGATCTCCTGGCTGAGCACTATGGTGGACTCAAGCAGATTAGGCGGCTCCTGGTGTCCATCCTGCAGCGCTCTGAGATCATCGGAAATCCATTCCGGATGTATGGGTTCCAGAAAAGCACTGGCCTGCGAGACGAGATCGCGGCACTTGTCATCGTTGCCCGTACCCCCCATCTGCAAGCGGATACGCGCCAGAAGAAGTTGCGTCTTCGCATGATCAATCAGATAGCCAGACTGTTCGAAACTCGCCCCCGCCAGCGTCAGTTGCTCGTCGATCGCTGCAAGCGGCCGGCCTTCACGCCACATCATCAAAGCCTTGAGCAGATGAATGTGTCCTGGCGATCGAATGTTGGAGGTGTCTTTCGACTGTTCAAGAAACTGCGTAATCTCGCCGCGTATCTCATCGGGCAGGGGCCCATCATTGAGTGCCTGGATGCAGGTGAGGATGAGGTACGCCACGTTTCCACCGTATCCAGCGGCCGGTGAATCACCTAGGTGTTCAAGCTGTGCGATTGCATGCGGAAGATCCCCTACCGCGGCATGAGCGACGGCCAGGATGCCGTGAATCGAGTCCTCGATATAGGGTGTCAATGCTGATCGGCTTTCCTCCAGGGCCTTATCGATGACGGAGATGGCCTGCTGCGGTTTCCCGATATCGATCAGTGACCGGGCAAGTCCAAAAGCAACCTGCAGCTGACCAACTGAATCGCCAACCTCCCGGCACTGTTCGTACTGCGAGTTGAGCAGGCCAATGCCCACGCCGACCTGGCCGAGCCAGACGTAACAGTTACCGAGTATGGTGGTCACGAGGATTGGGGTGCCGGTGCGCGGGTAGCGCGCCACATTGGGCCTGATCGCCTCATAAGCCTCCACGACCTCGCGAATCTGCCCGCGTTGCCACAGGAAGAACATGCGCAGATGCACCGCCTGTCGCCGAATCGTGGGGTCATCCTGCGTTTCCACCAGCTGCCACCCTGCTTCAAAGCTTTCGAACGCACGATTTCGGTCCCCGGTCCAAAACTCGTAAAACGACTTGTGCAGCAGCAGCAGAGCCGTCCTCGGGTAAGCAGGCAGCCGTTGGGCTCTCGCCAGGGCGGCCTCGATGGCCGCGACGATCCACGCGCTGCCTTGTTGGCCTGTGAAGAGTCGACAGTAGCAGTACACCGCATCGGCGTAGAGGCGATCGGCCACGTCGTTGGATTCACCTGCATCGAGCGTTTCGATGAGGAAGTGAAAACACTCCAGGGCAACCTGGTGCTGCAGCGCGCGATACAGGGCTTGACCGGTCTCTAACAGCCTCGTGCAGTTGTCCAGATCCGGCGCCATGGCCATGCGCTGGCGGGCAAGCTCGACATGTTCCCGGTTGCCGTCTCGCGCCTGGGATTGCAGCAGGTCGGCGATCTGCCGGTGGTACTCCCGCTTGTCGTCCTCACCGAGTTGGGCAAGGGCTTCGCGCTTGACAGCCGTGTCGGTAAAACGGAAACAACCCAGCGATACCCGAAGGAGCCAGCCTTGTTCGGCGCCTTCTTCCAACGCCAAGAGGGCCGTGGAGGCCTTGTGGCCTGTGAGTTCCTGGATCCAGTCGATGGAAAAGTCGCCGGAGAACAGGGCGGCCAATGTTTTGATTTGCATGTCTGTGGGGTGGCTCCCTAGCTAGCGGCGCGCTCCCGTGCATGCCTTAATCGGCCCAATACCGGCACAGAAAGCAGCGGCCGGGTGACAATACGCGATATTTCGTGTAATGACGAATATCAGTTCGTTGTACGACATTTCGCTGGCGGCGCTGCATGCGCCTGGGGATTGGAACGCGCCCTTGACCTGACACACGGATAGAGAAATTCCCGAGATGAACACACTCCACGTGTCCCGTTGACTTGAACACTCTCCATCTCACCTCCGCCAAATGCCATGAGAACACGAAGCTTCGCGTAAACGACGACCTGCTAGCCCGGCTACCAGCCAAGTGAAGTGAACGAAGGTGTTCGATATTCGGTGGCATGGTTTATGCTTGATACCTTCTTTGAGGGTAAAGCGGTCAAGTCCATCATTCATCCCTGGGCCAGTGAGCAATTCTGAAGGGACACGCTGTCATGCCATACAGCTACACGCGTCAACAGGCCCGGGTGGGCAAGGTACCGCTATCGATCAAAATCTATTATGGCATCGGCTTCCTGCCTGATACGCTCAAGAACTTCGCCTTCAGTACGTTCCTGCTCTTCTATTACAACCAAGTCCTTCAGATGCCGGCAGTCTATGCGTCGACTGCGATCGCCGTCGCAATCGTGGTCGACGCGATTACGGACCCGCTAGTCGGTTCATATTCCGACGGGATACGGACCAGGCTCGGTCGGCGTCATCTGCTGATGTACGTGTCTGCGGTGCCCCTTGGAGTATTTCTTTACCTCGTCTTTGCCCCACCCGCGGGTCTCGGCGATATTGGGAACTTTCTGTGGCTCACCACGTTTGCGATTGCAACGCGCGTCGCCATGACCTTTTTCGCCGTGCCCTGGAACGCATTGTTCGCAGAACTTTCAGATGACTACGCCGAACGTAGCTCAATCCTCACATTCCGCAACGCTTGTGCATGGATCGGGGGTAGCATACTTATCTGGTGCACTTGGACATTCATCTTTCCGAGTACGCCCGAGTTCACGCCCGGCCACATGAACCCGGCCGGATACCACCTGTTTGCGATAGTTGTCGCCTCGCTCGTGACGATGTTTGCACTATTGACCACCTGGCTCACACGCAATCAAATCCCCTATCTGCTCCAACCGGAGCAGGCGGCCAGATTCGGTCTGAAAAAGGCGTTTTCGGACGTTATGGTTGCTCTAAAAAATCCCGACTACCTCATACTCTTTAGCTGCATCCTGCTCTTCTCGGTTATCGGCGGAACCCTGGGCGCCCTCGACATATACATTCAAACCTACTTCTGGGGGTTGCGTCCTGAGGATCTCCGATGGTTCACTCTGGTCGTGATCGGTTCGCTGTTCGCCTTCGTGAGCATTCCGGCGCTCCAGCGTCGCTTCGACAAGAAGCACTTGGCCATCGCATCCATGGTGTTCCTGTTTCTCAATGGCATCGGCATGATCGGTTTGAGGTTCCTCGATGTCTTGCCGGACAACGGAAGCCCGAACCTGCTCTATATCCTGATTTCCAACGAGATCGTGAGGGCCGCCGCCGGTACCATCGTCGGTATCATGTTCGTGTCGATGATGGCGGACACCCTGGACAAGCAGGAACTGCAGACGGGGAGACGCCAGGAGGGGGTATTCTCGTCCGTGCTTTCGTTCGCCGGTAAAGCCACGTCGGGCGTGGGTATCATGTTGGGTGGTTTGATTCTCGATTACCTGCTGCGCTTCCCTCGGGGTGTCAAACCCACAGATGTCGACCATACCCTGATCATTGAATTGGGTATTGTTGCCGGCTTCGCCCTCCCTCTGCTCTACCTCATTCCGTACTGGCTAACGACACGCTACTCTATCACCCGGGCGATGCACGCCGAGATCCAGGCGTCGCTAAGCGTTGCGCGAGCAGATGTCGTTGGCGAAGCAATGGATCAGGATCAACGACAAACATCTGGATGAAGTCAGGCAGGAGGCTTCGCCGTGATACGAGATATCATGATTCAGGGAGAGCTGGAACGCCGAAGCTGACGTCGGGTTGCCAGACGAAAAATTTCACACAAACGACGAAGATTGACAAATGAAAACTGCCGCGACGACCGTGGATCCTGCAACCCTGGGTTTTGTCCTGAGTTTTTTTAAACTAAATGTGACCGATATTGACCGAATGAGCCGGTTTTACGAGCGAGCATTTGGCTTCGTTGTAGACAACACCATCAGAGTTCCACAGTTCGAGGAACGCATGTTGAAGCTGCCAGGGCAGGACTTTACGCTCGTGCTAATGGCCTGGGCCGACGTGGCGGATATCAATATCGGCAATGGCCACGGACCGATCGGCTTCCATACCAACGATGCGGACGCAACGGCAGACCAGATTGCAAACTGCGGCGGCACCATCGAAACGGGACCGATCTCATTCCCTGGCGTGCGAGCGGTGATCGCGCGTGACCCGGAAGGCCATGAGATCGAGATCATCTGTCTGACGGCACCAGAGTGATCTCGTAACACTGGAATCTAAACCCAAGAAAGGCGAAGCCCGACGCAACCCTTCTTAAAACGCAACACTACGTCAGCGTATAGTGGACGACGGTGATCGCGTCCAGGGTGAGGGGGCGTCCAGCGGGGCGTCCAGCAAAGGAGTGAACCATGACCAAGCAAGCCGACAATCAAACCGCGGAC
>LXNJ01001129.1_pt1 | contig 16434 bp, 11 predicted proteins | sample 809081 | NCBI WGS metagenome assembly LXNJ01 (sample SAMN04870510, study PRJNA318959) | sponge metagenome | biome: sponge; feature: marine sponge reef; material: water | host: Petrosia ficiformis | place: Greece: Milos, Mediterranean Sea | collected 2013-05-29 | depth 5-7 m
TCTGATTGAAGGCCGCGATATTCAGCTCGAGCATGCCATCGAACACGCGCGACTTGAGACCCAATTCGAAAGCCTCCGCGCTTTCAGGCCCGTAGTCCAATTTCGGAAGCTGCATCCCGCCGGGCGCCGGAGCAAGCACGAACCCGCCCGCCTTGAATGCTTCCGCGTACTTCGCATATAGCATGGTGTTGTCGCCCGAATCCCACTCCAGCGATACCTCTGGCAGTACGTCATCATTTCTGACACTGAGGCCCTCCACAGGCGGCAGGTCAATAAGCGGTCCGAACGCGTTAAACGCCGCATTCGCGAACCCAACGTGCGGGGTCAGCGTGCCGTTCTTGCTGACGTCCTGCCAGCGCGCGCCCAGATTCAGGCGAACTGAATCGGAAATGTTCCAGACCGACGAGAAAAAGACGCTGGCCCACGTCGAGGATTCCTTCAGATTGTTGCCGGTCGCGGCTAATGCAGGTCCCAGTTGCCAAGCGCCGTACTGGGTGCTCGAAGAGTCCAGATCGTGGTCTTGCCAATATGCGCCGATCAACCAACTAAACGTCTGGTCCAGGGGTGAGGCCAGCGAGACTTCGTATGACGTTTGTTCAAACGACTCCGGGATATCGCCTTGCAATATGGCAAGGGCGCTCGCATCGGGATCGGCCCACTTTTCTCTTTCGTATTCCACCAACGACAGTTGTGCGGACAGCGTGTATTCGCCGATGTCCCAGCCGAAACCCACAAGCGCAACATCGACCAATTGCCCATTGCGCTCCTGTTCATTGAACTGCGCCAACTGATCCGCATTCTCCACAATGCGATTCCCAGGCAAGGGCCTGCCCTCGCCATCGACGCCGGGCCAGAAATTCGGATCGCCCGGCGCGGCGCCACTGGCCGCGTTGAGGGCGTTGATCACGTCGTAAATGTCGAGATTCCCCCCAGGACCACCACCGCCGCCGACCCGGTCACCCGGCGCATTGACTTCAATGCCGTGATACGCCGCATCCAGAGCACAGGCGGCGGGAAGGTTGTTGACCAGGAATGGATGGCTTCTGCTGTACTGGGGCCGTGTTTCGCAGCGAACCATGTCGCGTACCGCGCCCTGCTGGTAAATGTCGTGACGTTCGAACTTGAACGTCAGCTCGAATTCGTCGCTGGGCGACCAGACTCCGAGCAGCCGCGCAGCGGTGTTTTCCCTGAGGTTAAGAGGCGCTCCCGTTACCGCATGGGTGTAGTCCGCATCCGTCAGATCGTAAAAGCGCCCGGCGAAACGCAGGCCAAAGGTATCGGAAACGGGGCCGCCGATCGCAAACTCAAGATCAGTTTCCTCGGCGGAGCCATAGGATGCCCGCAAATTGACGTCAACGGTATCGCCTGGCCTGCGGCTCACATATCGAATCGCACCAGCGGTCGCGCTCTGTCCGGCGAACAGGGGCTGAGGTCCCCGGACCACCTCGACCGCCTCAAGGTCGAAGAGCGCATTCTGGCTGAGATTGTCGCGGGTGAACGCGACATTGTCATGAAACTGTGCGACGGCCTGCTCGAATGCCGCGTTGTGGGGCAGTGTGCCAATACCGCGAATGAATAGCTTTTGACCTGCGAGTTCCTCGTTTATCCACAAGTTGGGAACGAATGTCGACAATTCCTGCATGTCGGCGAATCCACCCTGCTGAATGGCTTCGCCACTGATGACGTTGACGGAGATGGGTACATCCTGCAGATTTTCTTCACGCCGGGTCGCTGTAACGATGACCTCTTCCAGCGGCCCGATCGCGCCTTCCTGGGCGAGGAGAGACGGAATTGAAATCGCAGAAATACTTGCCGCAAGGAAGGTGCCCCCAATACGCCCATTCATACTCGACTCTCCAATAACCACTGCCAATCCGAACCACCGATCATGCGTCGGAATGCCCTTCCACCGGCGTGTCCATCGCTTCGGCCCGCTTGGAATCGTTCTGATCGGGTCGAATGGAACCACAACTCAATCTAGCAGCAGGCGACACGCTTCTACAGACCGTCCGGTTCGGACTGCGCCGACACCAGACGGAGGACTGTCGTGTTTTATTGGAGGAGAGAATCTACGAGGGAAAACAGAAGACCGATACAGCTAATCGGCGGGATTCCGAACGTGTAATCAATGCATGCTGCAATCGTACTGGCCGAACGTTTCGCCCAGGGCCAACCGGTAATATTCCGCCGTGGCCGGTTCGGTGAACGCGAACGGATCGGTCGTGGTGACGTGAAAATCGAGCCGCGCCTGGTCTTCGCTCAGTGTGTAGCGCTCCACCACTTCCACTTCGTCGGACAAGAGAACGCCCGAGACGTTCATGTAACCGGCATTGATACGCGAAGTGTGTATCACCAGGGTACGCTCGTCCTCCCACTGGCCGACCGAGTATCCCTGGTTGCTGTATGGCTGGCTGGCCAGGTCAACGGCGTCCTGCATGTATACGGTCCTGACGACATCGCCCTCATAGCCGCGGATAGTGATCGTGTCGCCGTTGTCGATGAACTCGTATGGGTTGACCGTCAGCATGCTGCCGGGCATGTTCTTCTGCTCGCAGCGCATGATGAAATTGTCCACCTGGTCGAACTCGGCACGCGCAGCTTCGGCGGCGACCGTCAACGGCAGGTGCTGGACTGTCTGCGGACCCGGCGACGGGTAGCTCCAGACACGGAATATCCCCCGGTTCTCAGCCATGGCGTCCACGACCGAAGTACTGGTCTCAGCCTCCCACAGTTCCCTGCCTCCAAGGCGTTCGCCCTCACCCCAATGCGGGTCCGCATCGCGCCTGAGTATGGCCTCGGTGCCGTCCGCGAGCAGCATGTGAGTCGCGAGGAACCGCCCGGGTCGCCGATCCGAGGCGAGTCCGAAGACCCTGATGATATCGCCCACGACGAAGCGATCCGAGGTAATTCCCGTACGATCGAATGAGTAGAGGGAACTCCAGCCCTCAACGTGCAGAGTCTGCGCTTGCCCGTTCTCGTCAATCTCCACCGTAAAGGCCGGGTGCGGATTGCGCCACAGGATAGTTACAAGACGCGCTTCGAACTCAATCGGTTCGCCGGCGTACTCTGCCCGGGAGTGGTGGGCGCCCGCGATGGGTGGGCCTGCCAAGAAAAAGAGGAATATTGCTGGCGAAAAGAGTCGCATATGTTTACTCCACGAAACGATTGATCGTTTACCACACGAACGTTCTGCGACAACGTCACATCAATCAACAGAATAGCGCGACTGGTGCTCCTGCCGCGACCGTTGCTGGCCGAACCAGCCGGTCTGTCGATTCACACGCCATGAGATTACGATTTTCCGGGGACTTGTGCTTCGGAACGCCGCGTTTGTAATTCCGCGAAACGCACATTCAGCGAAACAGAATGCGCCGACACACGAAACCCTGACCAGAGCCATCGAGAATTTTGGGAAGTGGACCATGACAAAACTCCCTCGGACGACCCTTTGGACCACCATGGCACTTGCCATCGGAAACCCAACGGTCTTCGCCCAGGAGGACACGTCTGCCCCACTGGAAGAAGTCATCGTTACAGCTACCCGGCGTGCGGAGAACCTCCAGGACGTGCCGATCTCGGTCAATGTAGTCGCGGGCGAGACGATACAGCAGGGCGGTTTCTCCGACATGGACGATCTCTCCTCCTTCGTGCCCAATCTGTACATGTCCGATGGCCAGGGCGGGCAGAACATGTTCATCCGCGGCATCGGCACCGGTACATTCAATGCGGCCGGGGAAAGTGGCGTTGCGCAGTTTCACGATGGCGTCTACTACGGTCGTGACAACCTCGGTCAGAACGCCTTCTTCGATCTGGAACGGATCGAGGTGGTGAGGGGCCCACAGCCGCTGTTTGCGGGGCAGAGCGCGACCGCCGGTGCGCTGAGGTATATCAGCCGCGGCCCCGGCGACGAAATCAATGGCAATGTGTGGCTTTCGTACGGTTCCAACCAGGAAACCAATCTTGAGTATGCCGTCGGAGGTCCGGTGAGCGATACCTTCGGCCTGCGCTTCGCCGGCCGATTTTATGAATTGGGCGAAACGGGCCAGATCCAGGTCAGCACCGGCGATCACCTCGGAACCAAGAACAATGCTGCGGCCCGCCTTCTCGGCGTCTGGTCGCCGAGCGACAACTTCGAACTCACCTTCAAGTACGAATACCACGACATTACGGAGCAGGCGTCTCCGCGAGAAGTGACTCGCTGCGAACAACGCCAGCAGTTCAGTATCGCCAACCCATTCTTCTATCGGGGCCTGCCGGCAGCCTGTGCAGTCGACGCCGCTTATTTCGGCCAGCAAATCGAGGGCGGCAGCGGCTCCGTGGCGAGTACGAACGGCGGTTCCCGTGACATCCACGAGGCGATCCATGCGCTCAACATCGCCAGCGGGGCGTTGCCCGGCGACCCGAACTACTGGGGCGGCGTTGACGCCAGCGGCAATCCCACTGGAAACACGCTTCGAAACGCCAATCAGCTCCGCGAGTTCAACATGGAACGCGACCGCACCCAACTCGTGGATGTCGCGCATATCAGCCTGGACTGGGACTTTGGCGGCCTCACCCTGTCCTCGCAGACATCGCAGCTGGCCTATGACATGGAGGCATGGGGCGGACTCAACACGTCATTCGCGATACTTGCGATCAACCCCTTCGAGCACTTCGAGCAGACAGCCCAGGAATTCAGCCTGTCGTCGCCTGTCGATCAGCCGTTTAGCTGGATGCTGGGCGCCTACTGGCAGGAACACGACATGGAAGTCAGCAGCCAGTCGTACTTTGCCAACCAATTCGGTGGCCGTGCGACCCTGCTGCTGGAATCGGCGGCCTGGCAAAGCGTCTATTTTTCCTCCACATGGAACGTCTCCGACGCACTTCGACTTAATCTGGGCGCTCGCTACCAGAATACCGACAAGGACGGTGATGTCTTCGCGCTGGTTGCAAGACCCAACTCGGCGTACACCGGGTTCGACCCCTTTGTGCCCAATCCCGGGATTCCCCCGCTCACGGGCCTGAATGTTCAGACAGACGATGTCCTGCCGGAAGTTTCTGCAGAGTGGGATATTGGTCAGAACACGATGATATACGTGAAGTACGCGGAGGCGTTCAAGGCCGGCGGCTTCCTGATGGCACCGGCACTCTTCGGCCTGCCGAATCCCATTAGCTACAAGCCGGAATTCGCAGAAAGCCTGGAAGCAGGCCTCAAGTCCAGGCTGCTCGATGACACGCTGGAACTGAACTTGGCCCTTTACAACACCGATGTCACGGACCTACAAGTACTGGTGTTCATCCTCACCTCCAACGCTGCGATCATTCAGAATGCGGCCGCTGTCGGTTCAAGCGGTATCGAGTTTGACGGACGTTGGGCCATCGGCGATTCGTTTTCTTTGGGCTTCAACGGTTCTGTAGGTAACGGAACAATTGACGATTGGCCCGGCGTGGGCTGTAACGCGCTGGAAATCAAGGAATCCGGATTGCCGGGTAGCCGCTGCGGGGCACAAACCAACGCCGCGGGTCAGGACTTGACGTTCTTCCCCGATTGGACCTTTGGGTTGCAACCTCAATACTCTTTCAATGTTGGCGCGAACTTCAACGGTACGCTGAGCGTACAGGCGATATTCGGCGACGGGTTCCCGACGGAAGCAAATCGCGACCCGGACAGCGTAGTGAATCGATGGGAACGCATAGACGCGCGCCTCGGTATCGCGCCGGTGGCCGGCAACTGGGAGGTCGCGCTATTCGGCAGAAACCTGACCAACGACAAGAAACTCTATGGTGCCACCACAAACGCGGGATTTGTCAACCGTAGCCTTGACCGTGTGTTCGACGGCACGGGCACAATCTGGGGCCAGAAGGAACGCTACTACGGCATACAGTTCAACTACGGTTTCTAGTGGCTGAGCAGTTTCCTGGGGGACGGCATTAATGAGAACCTTACTAACCCTTTTCGGGATTTCCCTGCTACCTGCCAGCGTCCTGGCGCACCATTCCAGGGCGGAGTTCGATATGGGCACTCTCGTGGAGATGGAGGGCGAATTGCTGGAAGTCACCTGGCGAAACCCGCATATCAGTTTCGCAATTGGCGTGGCGAACGAGCAGGGGGAACAGGAACGCTGGCGAATCGAGGGCTGGGGATCGCTGTATACGCTCCTGCGTACGGGTGTTGAGGAGAACCAGTTCCACCTCGGTCAGACGGTTCGGGTAGCAGGCTTTCCGTCGACGCGCAGGGACCAGGTGCTGCAGACAACGCACATGCTCCTGGAGAACGGAACCGAGGCGGTGCTGAAGGCTGATGCGGAACCTCATTGGTCCGGCACAAGTGTTGTCGGCGGAATCGCGAGAATGGCATTGACGGAAGATCAGCGCGCCCTGCTTGAAGGGGCCGCAGAGGAAAACCTCGGTATTTTCCGCGTTTGGAGCCCTCACGGCTACGGCGCCCTCGACACGACGATCACACATTATCCGTTTACGGAATCGGCCATCGCCTCCCGCGAATCATACGATCACTACGACAACTGGAACGTGCGGTGCGAAGCATCCGGCATGCCGTTTCTGATGGTGGTTCCGCATCCGTACAGCTTTGAGGATCGCGGTGACGAGATCCTTCTGCACGGCGAACAATGGGATTTTACGCGCGTGATCGTAATGGACCGTTCCGCTGACAATTCGGGGGACTACCGGTCGATGCCGCGGTTCGGCCGCTCGACGGGGCGCTGGGAAGGCCGTACGCTCATTGTTGAAACGACGGACATCGATTGGACCTATTTCGACATTTGGGGGACGGCGCAAAGCAGCGCGATGACCGTCACTGAAGAATTCACGCTGAGCGAGGATCAGAGCCGCCTGGGCTACCGGATGACGATGACGGATCCGGCCACCTTTACAGAGCCTGCCATGCGCGAGACGTATTGGTTGGCACTGGAGAACCATTTTGACCCGTATGACTGCCTGGTCGAGTGAACTGTCCGCGCCTGGACTAATTTCGCGTTTGCGGTTTTGCAGTGTCAGGAGGATTGCCATGAAGCATGCACGAACAATGGCGTTGGGGAACGCACTGATTGGCGTCGGGCTGCTGTCCGCAACCGCCTTGAGCCACCACAGCGCAGCCGGGCGATTCGATACGAATGCAATGATGGAGTTGGAGGGCACAGTCACCAGGGTTTTGTGGATCAATCCACACATTTACGTGGATCTTGAAATCGCGAATGAGAGTGGCGATTCCGACGGTTGGACTCTCGAAGCCGGATCACCGGGAATTCTGAGACGTGCCGGAATCGGGCGAGACGCCATCAGCGAAGGTGACAACATCAGGGTAGCGGGTTGGCCGCCCCTGACGACCCGAAAGGAACTCTTCGTGTTGAATGTTCTTACGCCGGCAGGAGATGAGTTGCTGTTCGGCCCGGGCTCGAGACCGGTCTGGAACAATGAGGAAAGTGGCGACATGGCATCGTGGTTCGCCGAAGAGGGCGACGGCAGTCTGCCGGATATTGGCATCTTCCGGGTCTGGAGTCACACGTTCCAGTCGCCGTTTCTGTATCCGCAGACCTCTGATCCGAACTACGACATGTCCAATTTCCCGCTCACCGACGCGGCCATGGCATCTGTAGAAGCCTACGACGGCGTCACGGATAACCCGACACGAAACTGCACGCCAAAAGGCATGCCGCTGATCATGGAGCAACCCTATCCGCTGGAGTTTGTGGACGAAGGCGAGCGGATGCTGGTGCGGATCGAGGAATACGACCAGGTCCGAACGATTTACATGGATCCCGATGCAGCCTCAGCCGAGCGCTCAGTGTCGTCTCTCGGGTACTCCGTGGGGCACTGGGAAGATGCGTCGACCCTGGTTGTGGAGACGAAGGACATGAACTGGGGGTGGTTTGACCAACAAGGCACCCCTCTCAGCGGGCAAGCCGTAGTTGTCGAGCGATTCGAACTCGTCGAAGACGGCAGCCGACTTGACTACACCGTTACGACGACGGACCCGGTGAACTTCACCGAGCCGGTAACCCTGGAGAAGTACTGGATCTACCTTCCCGGCGCTGAGGTAGCGCCGTATGACTGCCAGGTCGATGCTTCGGAACAGTAACGCGATACGTGTCTGCGCGTCGTCCCTGGTCAGCTCGATAGGGCCGGTGCTTCTCCAGCGGATTCGTCCCAAGACGTGCGGCTCCGGGAGCCGTTGACGGGCACCGCGGACAGGGCAACATGGGAGGACCTGTAGTGAATGCGAGACTGTACATGATGCCAGGAAGCTGCGCCCGAGTTACGGCGATCGCGCTTGAAGAGGCGGGCCAACCATTCGAAACCGAGGTGGTCCGGTTCATGACGGGCGAACACAAGTCGCCCGAGTACCGAAAACTAAATCCGAAGGGCAAGGTTCCGACTCTGGTTTTCGAAGGCGAGGTGCTGACCGAAAATGTTGCCATTGTCCTGTTCCTGAACGAGCGATTCCCGGACGCGCGGCTGATGCCGGCAGCGGCGAATGCGCTGGAGCGAGCGAGACTGCTCGCCGACCTGTGTTTCTGTTCGGCGACCCTGCACCCCCTGGTGACCCGCATTCGCGTGCCGCAGTTTTTTGCATCGGAAGACGCATTGAGCAGCGTCTGGAGCCTTGCCAGCGCCGCCATGACCGAGTGCTTTCAAATGGTCGAAAACCGGTTGCGTGATGGTCCATGGTGGTATGGCGACGACTGGAGCGCGATGGACGGATACCTCTATTGGGTGTACTGGCGGGTCGCCGGCGCGGATTTCGATACCGGGCCCTTTCCGCGCTATACAGATCATGCCGCGCGCATCCAATCGCGCCCTGCGGTTCGTCGAGCGCTGGCGCGCGAGGAGGCCGCAATCGCACAACTCAAGGCGGAAGGCCTGGAATTGAAGCCCCCGCCACCTCCCGGAACCAAGTGACAGGCAACCCACGCAGTACTCAACCTCTCGGCAGGAGAAAGCAGATGAATCCCAGGCACACTTTCGGTTGTATTTGCGCCTTCCTCTGCCTGCAGACCGCGCTGGCTCAGACCGAGGACATGGATCCTCAGAGGGGCTCGATGTCGGGAATGCCCATCTTTCCTCCGAATCCCGGCGCGCTTGAAGAGTATCCCCAGACCGCGCGGGACCGGATCGTTGACGAGATCGCCCCATTTCAGACCGTCATCGACGGTTGGGAGCGCAAGTCCCGCACCGGCAACATCATAAGCACCTACGAGAGCGAAGTGCTCGCCGAATACGAGCCCGGCGAGCCGAAGTTCGAACCGCAACCCGGCAGGACCTACTTCTACGAGAACACCGGCACGCTCACCAACCAGTTTTCCTTAGGCGGCGCATCGGTCACAGCCGAAAACAACCGCGTCGTGGTCGGCGATGCCGAGTCGCGGGAAGTGATCGCCTGGCATGAGCTGGCGCCGGAGTTGCGGACCAGCGTCCACACCACCGCCGTCTCCCCGGATGGACGGTACGTCTACATCGCCGGCGCATTGTCCGGTGAAACACGGCCCACCGTGACGACCCCGACCGGGCTGGTGAAAGTAGACGCACTCACGCTGCAGCCCGTCAAGGTCATGACCATGGGCGGCCGGTTGCATCACGGCCAGGTCTTTCGTGACAGGTACCTGCTGATCGACACTTTCATTCGCGACGACGACGGTCTCGACATCTTTCTCTACGATCCCGATACAGACGAGGTCGTCGGCGGAGTCCGCGACGAGGATCTCGGAGGCAGTTCGTACACGGCCTATACCGACGGAGAGTTCATCTACGTACTCATGCAGCCCGTCGGTTATGGACCCAGGGGGATGGACGGCTTCATCGGCGCCGCGACCGTGAACATGGGCCGCCTTACGACCATGCGGCCCTTCTGGGTGGCGCGGATCGATCCTGACACATGGGAGGTGGTTCAGGAGTACCCTTACCCGGGGTTCCGCGGCGACTGGATCGTCATAGACTCGGCTTCGGAATACATGTACGTGCCTGCCGGCGGCTCCTCCAGCCTGACCAAGATCAGTATCGAAACAGGCGAAATCGCGTGGCACTCACCGGTTGGCACCGGCCCCTACGGCGCGACGCTCAACGCCGACGAAACCGAGATCTGGATTGCCAACAAGGGCGAGACGACCGGATTCATAGGCAGGACGATGACCGTGCTGGATACCACGAACGGCAATGGCCTGGAGACCGTGTTTTCCGGCTACATGGTGGACCATGTGCTGCTTGCGCCCAACGGCCGGGAGGTCTGGGGAACCAGCAACGGAGAAGGCCGACTCTACGTCTTCGACACCGATACCCGCCGTCAGATCGACACCATCGACATGCCCGGCTTCGGCGATGCTCATGGCCTGGTCTGGGTGCGCTACGACGAGAACGGCGATGGCCGGGTTGTGCGCGACCAGGGCGGGTTTCACGGCGGGCTGGATCCGGGGGCGGGGGTTTTTCTGGACTATTGAAAGCCGATCATTCACCGAATCAGGCATACTCGGTCAGCGTCGCCAGCGTCCAGTACGCAGAAACCGTCAGGTGAACTGCGGTATCAGTCCCCAACCCGGATTATTCTTCCACGGGCAGCCCGGGCGGCACACCTTCGTCGTGGATCACAACAACCAGCGTCCTCAAGAGACCGGAATCGTCCAGGTTGGTCGCCTGGTGGGTAAACGAATCCTCGCCTGCAGCCGGTTCACCCAGGAGTACTCGACCGGGCGACAGTTCTTCAGTGGTGCCCGCAGTGTTCTCCATGACACCGTTGCCCTCAAGCACGTAAAAGACCGTGGTCGCGGCGTGGCGGTGCAGAGGTGACACTGTCCCGGGTTCGAATTCCGCCCGGATCACCGTAAGCCATTTCCCGGGGAACTGGGAGAGGGGCGCGCTGAGCAGAATTTCCTGCTCGATGCCGGGCGTTTCCACACCGATGTTGTCGGATTCGCTCGGCTCAACCAGTTGCGGGTCCTGTGCGTGAACGGCCGCTGCAAGGAACAGCCCCGCAAACATTCCCGAAAGACCCGGTGCGTTGGCATCCTGGTGGATTGATCGCATGATATTGCCCTGCCCTATCCGTATCCCAGCAAACCGCACAGTCTGTCCCTCGGTCCACTGGAGCCTTATTATGCCAGTATGGGCCGGAAGCCGGATCGAATGAAAGCGCTGGTCGAGTGTCGGACGCCTTACATTCTCGTGGGCGTCCTTCTATTGCCCGTTTCCGGCTTGGGTCACCACTCAAGCGCCGGCCGCTACGACGCCCAATCGGTCATGGAAGTTGCGGGGGAGATCACAATCGTGTCGTGGAGGAATCCTCACGCGAAATTTTCCCTCAGAGCCTTGGGTTCGAACGGGGAACGTGTGACCTGGCAAATCGAGGCGGGTTCCCCGAATACCCTTCGCCGTTCCGGCATCGAACCCGATGCCCTGGAGGTCGGTGATCGCGTGCGCGTCGCAGGTTGGCCGCCGCTGACATCTGAACGAGAGATCTTTGTCACCAACGTGCTCACATCGGAGGGAGATGAACTGATCTTCAGTCCTCTCGCGGGGCCTCGATGGAACGATGAGACCGTCGGCGACCGAGATTTCCTGTTTCAGACGGAGGGCGATTCAAGCCAGCCCGAACTGGGAATATTTCGCGTCTGGAGCCACTCATTCCTGGGTCCGTTTCTGTTCCCGGGGTCCGCGGACCCGGCATTTGATGTTTACACCTACCCCTTGACGGAAGCCGCCGCCGCAGCCGTCCAGGCGTTTGACGGAGCAACGAACAACCCCACCCGGGACTGCAATCCCAAGGGCATGCCGCTCATCATGGAGCAACCGTACCCGATGGAGTTCGTCCAGGCGGACGACACCATTCTCCTGAGGCTCGAAGAGTACGACCTGGTGAGAACCATCCACATGGATCCGGAGGCCGCATCGGCCGAGCGATCGGCTTCCCTGCTCGGGCATTCCCTCGGTCGCTGGGAAGGGACATCGCTGGTTGTCACGACCACGGATATCGACTGGCCGTGGTTTAATCAGCTCGGAATTCCGCAGAGCGGCGAGTCCGACATTGTCGAACGATTCAGCCCGACGAACGACGGCAGCCGCCTGGACTATGAGCTGACCATCAGCGATCCAATCAATTTCACCGGTCCCGTTACTCTGCGGAAATTCTGGCTGTACCTTCCCGGTCAGACAGTGGAGCCGTATAACTGTGTGGTCCAATGAGTGCCTGAAGGCCATCGATCCCTTCAACTGCCAATTCTTCCGATCGAACGCAAGCGGGACTCGTCCCTCCTCAATCCGGGGGAAACGATGGGGAGTAGGCGCCGATGGTGATCGAATCCTCCAGCGCCTCAAAACCATGCACCACGTATGAAGGAATGATTGCAAACTGTCGCGGCCCGAGAACGAATTCCCGATCCCCGCTCGTCAGTTTCATTCTGCCCTCGACCACAACAAGGACCGCCTGGTTCAGGTGATTGTGCTGCTCCAGCTTCACGCCGGCCTCCCACTCCTGCCAGGCAATGCCCGCAAGCGGTCCGTTGATGCGTTGCAGGCTGTGTCCCTCCGCCATGCTCAGGACCCGGACGTCGTCCAGCCCGAGCGTCGTGACTTTCGGTTCAACGATTTGCGGCGACAGGTTTGCAGCGTAGCCCAACAACAATGCTGCGCCCGCCAGACGAATCCGGTTTCTCACGATTCCTCCTTACGCAGTGCCGAGAACTGCGTGATTACTGTGCAGAGCGGTTGGTCGATCAGAAGTTGTACCTGAAATTCAGGGCAACCTGCCGGCCTCGTGCAAACATCGTGGATCGCACTAATGTCTGGGTCGTCCTGTTCGGGCCTCCGAGATCGCCATTGAACAACGCAGAGATCTCGTTGGTCAGGTTGCGCCCGATCAGCGCCAGTTGCCACGAATCGTCCTGCGCACTGACACCGATCCTTGCATGAACCTTGGTGACGGCGGGCCAAACATCTCCCGGGTCGCCGTCGGCGGTCACGTTCTGATCGTCCGTGTGAGCTACCGCCGCATTGAACTGGAAAGAGACCGGATCTCCGAACCAGCTTGCCTGCAGGGGAATGGAATAATCGGCGATCAGGTTCCCCGACCAGTCCATCGCCCACGGCAGTGGCTGACCGCTGCGATCATAACGAAAACCGGGCGCGCCGCCCGTCGGGTTGGGCACGATCATGCAATCCGTGGGCCTCTGGTTGATCTGCCCGGAATAACATTGCGCGGCCGTGTACGAATCGAATACCGCATCCAGGAGACTGACGGCGCTGCTAATGGTCCAGGCTTCCGAAGCCGCCCAGGCGAGTTCGAAATCGACACCGCCTGAACTGGCCTCCGCAGCGTTGACAACCCTGAGCGCGCCCGTGTCCGGAATGATCGAGCCAACCTGCAGGTTGGAATAGTCGGCGGAAAACACGGTGATATTGATACGGGCATTTGGCAGCGTGAATTTCGCGCCGATCTCCATCGACTCCGCCTCTTCGGGCTCGTAACGCACTTCGGCCTTCAGACCGAACAGAAGATCGAACCCGCCGGCCTTGAAGCCTTCCTTGTAACTGGCGAAGAACAACGAGGCGTCGTTGGGTCGCCACTCGAGCGTCACGGCCGGGGTGAACGCCGATTCCGATGCGCCTTCGTCGAAACGAAGCGTCGGTCCCGGGGCGATTGCGTTTGGCATACCGACCAGTAGACCATCCGATTTCACGAGGTGCTTGTCAATTTGCGTCTGCCGGCCCCCGAGTCTCGCGCTGACGGTCTCGCTCAGATCAAAATCGATTTCGGCAAAGGCGGACCAGGAATCAGCACGCTGATCGGCTACCGCATGAAACCCAATCATCGGCCCGAATACCATGACGCGCATGTCGCTGCCGAGATCCGCAGTGTCGTAGTATGCGCCCGCAAGCCAACGCACACGCGAATCCTGCGTCGAAACAAACCGTATTTCCTGACTGAATTGACTGAAGTCTTCTTCCTGTCTGACGAGCAGAAACGGCTGGACAAATTCTCCGGTCGTGAAGTACTGGAAGCCATACTCGTAGTACGAGGTTGTCGATTCCAGGGAAACGTTTTCGCCGATATCCCAAACGAGGTCGGTCATCGCACCCGTAACCGACATATCCCGCCACTCGTCTTCCAGGGGCGCCTCGTCCGGAATGAAAAATCCTTGCAGATTGGGTAGCACAAACAGATCCGGATTGATGACGGTGGCTTTCGTATAGTCCACGTTGCAGTCTTCACCCGCGTTGGGCGGCCAGGCCGGATTGCAGAAGGTCGGGTGTGAACTACCGCCAAGCACTTCAGTAGAACCGGATTCGAATTTTGCATACACACTGACCGCGTCGGAGGGTTGCCAGTCAAGACTCGCCCGCATCATGAGATCGTCGGCGCCGCGGTCCGCCTGGCCGTCCATTGAATTGTCCATGTATCCGTCCATGTTTCGGCCACGGACCGCGAAACGGCCATTCAGATTGTCCGCAATCGCCCCCGAAACGGCGGCGCCAACCAAGAACTCCCGGGCCTCGGCTTCATAGGCCAGATCCACATAGCCGCTGAATTCGTCGGTCGGTCGTCGCGAGATATAGCTCACCGCACCCGCGATGGCATTCTTGCCGAAAAAGGTCGGTTGCGGCCCGTGGAGGATTTCGATTCGTTGCACATCCATCAGACCCATGTAGATGAGCGCGCCCCTGCCGACGGAAACGCCGTCCAGAAAAACCTGTACGGCCTGCTCCGACCCCGGATCTTGCGTGGCCGAGCCGAGTCCGCGGACAAACAGACTGTAATTCAGGTGACCGGTGCTGAAATGGGTCCCTGGAACTTCAATGTCATCCCAACTGAACAGTTTGCCGGCTTCAAGCGCGGTCCCGTCCAGCACAGCGACGGAAATCGGGACGTCCTGAAGATTCTGTTCGCGCTTCTGCGCCGTAACGACAATTTCTTCGAGCTGTTGTGCCATCGGAGCATTGGCAAATCCAAACAGCATGATCGCCATCGTCATACGCATCCTGAAATTCATCTTTCCCCCCTTTCGCGAAGCGCGTCAAATGTGTCATTGGACCTGGCTAAAGTCGCAGTACCGAGCAACCGGAAAAAAGCCGTCACAGTTCCGATTCATCCACTTGGCAGTCATAGGTTTCAACTTCCATGCCGGGCAGGTAATACCAGTACTTCTCCAGGGTGACAGGCTCGGTAAAGTTCGCCGGATCCGTCGTGGTTACGACGTAATCGAGTCGGCTGCCATCGTCTGAGACCTCGAATCGCTCGACCACGACGGCCTGCCCGCTCAGAGGCGTGCCCTGCTGATCGAACCACCCCCAGTTCATGTCCGTCGTCTCCACCACGAGCGTCGAAGCGTCTTCCCAGCGGCCAATGGAGTAACCCAGAGAGGTCCCCGACCGCTCGGCCGACGCTGCATCGGGATTCATGTGGATTGTTCGAACCTGGTCGTATTCCTCGATTCGCACCAGAATCCGGTCACCTTCGTCGACAAACTCCAGCGGATAGGGTTGCTCCATGATCAGCGGCATACCCTTCGGAGTGCAGTTGCGTGTCGGGTTGTCCGTGATGCCGTCGTAGCTTTCGACAGAGGCCATGGCTGCATCGGTCAGCGGAAAATTGGACATGTCGTAGCTCGGATTGATGGTCTGCGGATACAAAAACGGCGACTGGAAGGTGTGACTCCAGACCCGGAAGATTCCCAGCTCCGGCTGGCTGCCGTCGCCATCTTCCGCGAACAGGTAAGACATGTCGCCGAGTCCCTCCGTATTCCAGAAAGGCCTCGAACTCGAAATGAACAGCAACTCGTCACCTGCCGGTGTCAGGACGTTTGATACGAAGAGTTCCTTTCTCGTCGTCAAGGGCGGCCAACCCGCAACCCGGATGTTGTCGCCTGCATTGATGGCGTCACGCCCGATTCCCGCGCGGCTCAGGATTCCCGGCGACCCGGCCTCCAGAGTCCATTCTTCGGATTCGCCGTTCTCGTTTTCGGTCTCCAGCGTCATGTAGATATGCGGATTGATCCAGGATACGCGGGTAACCGTGCCCTCCAGTTCCATCAGGGAATGCGTGTCGAATCGTCCTGCCGCGCTGTGGTGGCTCAGGACCATCGCGGAATAGAGCGTTGCGCAAATAAGTGCGCCCGCAAACACCAAACCCTTGACAAGGTCCATTTCAACCCTCCCGGGCTCGTGCCGTTGCTATTGGAAAGACGCGATAAGCTCCTTCATCCTGTTGCGCATGTCCTGATCGGGAAATCGGCCGAACCCGGCGCCGAGATTGTCCAGGGCATGCTCGGGATTGCTGGTCTCGAAGAATGTCGAAGTGATCGTCGGGTTTCCGAGAATCCATTTCAGGTTGAACTGCGCCCAGGTCTCGCAATCAATTTCTGCAGCCCACTCCGGCAAGGTCCTTCCGGCAACAAGCCGGAAAAACATCCCGCTCTCGAATGGCCTGTTGGTGAAGACCGCTGTGCCGGTGTC